>ERZ1292633.2751-Hain-H41-02um-R1-2751-length-17692-cov-25_pt1 | contig 17692 bp, 15 predicted proteins | sample MGYA00564406_ERZ1292633 | MGnify/ENA primary metagenome ERZ1292633 (study PRJEB36523, sample SAMEA6512639) | groundwater metagenome | collected 2019-01-08 | study: AquaDiva: Metagenomics assemblies of 32 groundwater samples | reverse complement strand
CCGTGGCGGCGGTGTCGATGTTGTCGATGGCCGGTATTGTGGTGGCGATCGATGCATTCGGTCCAATCACAGACAACGCCGGCGGTATTGCGGAGATGGCTCACCTCGGTAAAGAGGTGCGGGACATCACCGATCCATTGGATGCAGTCGGCAACACGACGAAGGCGGTGACCAAGGGCTACGCGATTGGATCAGCCGGTCTTGCGGCGGTGGTGCTCTTTGCCGAATATGCGCGGGAGGTGGCAAAAGGGAGCGGGGCGAGCACATTCGACCTTTCCAATCCTTCCGTCCTGGTCGGACTCTTCTTGGGAGGGATGCTGCCCTTTATCTTCGGAGCCCTCTGTATGAAAGCGGTGGGGGAAGCAGCCGGTCTCGTGGTGGAAGAAGTGCGCAGGCAATTCCGGACGATCAAAGGAATCATGGAAGGAACCGGCAAGCCGGAATATGGAACCTGTGTGGATATTGTGACGCAGGCGGCGATCAAGAAGATGATGGTGCCGGGATTGATTCCGGTCATCTCGCCGATTGTGGTCGGTGTGATTCTTGGGCCGCAGGCATTGGGCGGCATGCTCGTCGGCAGTATCGTCACCGGTCTGTTCGTCGCCATCTCAATGACGAGCGGCGGCGGCGCCTGGGATAATGCCAAGAAATATATTGAAGAACAGGGCAAGAAGGGGACGGATACCCACAAGGCAGCAGTGACGGGAGACACGGTTGGCGATCCCTATAAGGATACAGCCGGTCCGGCAATCAATCCGATGATCAAGGTTATCAACATTGTAGCGCTCTTGATCGTTTCGCTGCTTGTTGGGTAGGGAGAATATGGAAGCGATCAGTATTCAGCACCGCGCTAATCGCTGAACGCTGACGGCTGAGAGCTAATGACTAATGCTGTTTCATGTTTCTATGCTGGCCTTGACGGCTAAAAGAATCGTGGAGTATGGTGATCGTACGGGATCACGCTGGTGGCTGACCCATGAGAGTATCCCAGAATCACGGGAGGTGCTCGGATGGAGAAACAAGAGCGCAAGCAGGAACCCAGGCGGGAGCCTCAGGGCAAAGATGAGGTCAAGGCCAATCCCAAGGTCATCGAAGCCGGCAAGAAGATGAAAGAAGACATCGATAAGCTGGTCGATGAAATCGACGACGTGCTCGAAACGAACGCCGAAGAATTCGTCAAGAACTACGTGCAAAAAGGGGGGGAGTAGCGCCAGTAGTCGAGCGGACCTACTCCCTTCTTTTCCCCCTCTCTCCCACTCCGGTATTCCCGCAGGCTGCTGAAACAAATAGGCTGGTTGCTCTGGTTTGTTTGGTCTATTTGGTTTGTTTAGTTGAACGAAACTAACCGGATGAACAAAACAAACCAAATGAACCAGATCAACCCGTCCAGCCGGTTTGACAACGCGGGGCTTAAGGACTAGTATCCCTTTAATTCTCAGATAGTTAGCTTCAAATCCTCAAGAGGCCCACATGAAGTCCAGGCTCTGGGTCTTCCGTGATATCAATCTATTTCAGCGGGCTTCGTTAGCTCAGGCCCTCTCAATTTCTCCAGCCACTGCATCGTTGTTTTTGGCCCGAGGTGTGACTACACCGGATGAGGCTACGTCATGGCTGTCGATGCAGACGCCGCACGATCCGTTCTTGATTCCTGATATGGAGCAGGCGGTTGAACGGCTACATCGTGCTGTGACGACTCAGGAGCCGATCTGTTTTTACGGTGATTACGATGTCGATGGAATTACGGCAACCAGCGTTTACCTGTCGTTCTTTGGCGGGTTAGGCGCACGGGTTCGGGCTTATGTTCCACATCGTCTCCGCGAAGGCTACGGTCTCAACCTCGGCGCTGTGCAACGCCTGTATGATGAGGGTATCTCATTGTTGGTGACGTCCGATTGCGGCACGACCTCGCACAAAGAAATCGCATTGGCATCCAGACTCGGTATGGATGTGGTGGTGACGGATCATCACCAGACTGATGAGGATATGCCGCCGGCTGTGGCGGTGCTCAATCCCCATCGAGTCGGCGCCCGTTACCCTTTTCTCGGTCTCTGTTCCGCGGCGCTGGCCTACAAGGTGGCACAGGCCTATCAGCTGCGCTACGGGGTTGCTGGGGTACCGCTGGAGTCATTGCTCGATCTTGTGGCGTTGGCGACGGTTGCCGACGTCGTTCCTTTGCACGATGAGAATCGAAGTTTTGTGCGTGAAGGATTGGTCCAGTTGTCGCGTGGTGCGCGCTGCGGTGTTCGTGCGCTGAAGCAGGTGGCGGGAGTGACACAGGATTGCACGGCGGAAACGATCGCCTACAAACTGGCGCCGCGCATCAATGCCGCAGGGCGATTGGACGATGCCATGTTGGGCGTGCGGTTGTTGACGACCGACGACCCGGCCGAGGCGCAACGATTGGCAGACCGGCTTGAGCAACTAAATCGTGAACGGCAACGTATCGAAGTGGATATCATGGCGGAGGCGCTGGCCTCGTTGCAGGATCGCGAAGCGCCGCCAGCACTTGTGCTGGCCTCCCGGCATTGGCACCTCGGAGTGGTCGGTATCGTCGCGGCGCGTTTGGTCGACCGGTTTCAACGTCCGGCCATTGTGATGGCGATCAACGAGCAGGGTATAGCAAAAGGTTCGGCACGAACGATCGGCGGCTTCGATTTGTATCAAGGATTGGCTTCCTGTCGGGAGTTGTTGGAGGCCTTCGGAGGGCATCCGAGTGCCGCGGGTGTGACGGTTCGCGAGTCCAGGATTGAGGAGTTTCGCGCCAAATTTTCCGATGTGGTGGCCGGCTGGACTCACGATGGCACCAAGGTTCCGACGCTGAACGTTGACGCTGAAGTGCGTCTGGACGAAGTGAATCTGCAGTTGCTCAGGGAAATCGGTTCACTGCATCCGTTCGGCGCGGGTAATCCGGAGCCCACGTTTGTGGTGACCCGTCTTGAAGTCATGGATTCACGCACGGTTGGCGAGAAACATCTGAAAATGACCGTGCGGCAAGGGACATCACTGCCGTTCGATAGTATCGGGTTCGGTATGAAGTCGTTGCTGGAGCGTGGCATTCCGTTGCGCGTCCCGGTCGATCTGGCCTTTACTCCAGAATTGAACCATTGGAACGGCCGTGACCGGATTCAGCTTCGCATTCGCGATGTTCGACCGAGCGTGAGTAAGTAAGTGAGTGAATCATGGTGTACCAAACTGTCACAGACCTCGACCAACTGCTGGATCGGATCAGAAGTTATCATGCCGATGCCGACATCGGCTTAGTTCGCAAGGCCTACGAGTTTTCTGCGAAAGCGCATGAAGGACAACTTCGTCGGTCCGGAGAACCCTACCTTCAGCATCCCATCGCCGTCGCCGGAGTCCTGACCTCGCTCAAAACAGATATCACCGCGATCGTCGCAGCGTTGCTGCACGATACCCTGGAAGATACAGTCGCCACGCCTGGTGAACTCGAAAGAGAGTTCGGGAAAGACGTCGTGCATCTGGTTGATGGGGTGACCAAGATCGGCAAGATCACGTTTCGAAGCTACGAAGAAAAACAGGCCGAGAATTTCCGCAAGATGGTGCTGTCGATGGCGGACGATATCCGGGTCGTCCTCATCAAGCTCGCCGACCGGCTGCACAACATGCGGACCTTAGAGCACCTCAGCGTGCCCAAGCGGCAGGAGATCGCCCAGGAGACGCTGGAGATCTATGCGCCGTTGGCGAATCGACTTGGAATCGGGTGGATCAAGAATGAGCTCGAGGATCTATGCCTTAAACACCTCAAACCTGAGGTCTACGAGACATTACGCGTCCGTGTGGCAAAACGGGACGAGGATCGGCAGCAGTATATCGATGAAGTCAGCCAGCTCGTGCATAAGACCATGCAAGAGAACGGATTGATCGGACATGTCTACGGTCGACCCAAACATCTCTACGGCATTTACCAAAAGATGAATAAGCAGTCGATTACGTTTGAAGAGGTCTACGACCTGACTGCGCTGCGAATCGTGACCGATAGCAAGATGAACTGTTATGCCGTGCTCGGGGTGATTCACTCGGTCTGGCGGCCCGTACCGGGGCGTTTCAAAGACTACATCGCGATTCCAAAGTCCAATCTCTATCAGTCTTTACATACGACGGTGGTGGGCCCGAAGGGGGAGCACGTCGAATTCCAAATCCGCACGGAAGAGATGCATCGTATCGCCGAACACGGCATCGCTGCCCATTGGAAGTATAAAGAACAGGGACAGGTGGCAGATCGTGACAGCAAGGCCTTTGGGTGGCTCCACCAATTTGTCGAATGGCATGAAGACTTGACGGATAACCGTCAGTTCATGGACTCGGTGAAACTCGACCTCTTTCACGATGTGGTCTATGTGTTCACGCCCAAAGGGATTGTGAAAGAGTTGCCGAGAGGATCGACTCCCGTCGATTTTGCATTCGCGATTCATACCCAGGTCGGAGACCATTGTGTCGGGGCCAAGGTGGACGGGAAGATCGTGCCGCTCAAGCATCAACTGGCCAGTGGTGATACGGTGGAAATTCTAACATCTCCCACACAATCGCCACACAAGGACTGGTTGAAGTTCGTCCGCACCTCGCGTGCAAAGACTAAGATCAAACACTGGATCAAACTCGAAGAGCAGAAGCGCAGTATCGAGATCGGCCGCCGTTTACTGGAGTCAGAGTTCCGCCGTCAGGGGATGGCGCCAGCCAGGATGCTCAAATCGGCTGAGCTGTTAGAAGCCGCTCGTCAGTCCGGGTTCGACAGTATCGACGAATTGGCTGCGGCAGTCGGGTTCGGTCGTGTGGCGACGTCGCAGGTGATCGGCAAACTCACCGCTCCGTCACCTGGGACGCCGGCACCGGCCCCGGAACCTCCTGCTGCACGTAAGGCGGTCGGTGGGAAGAGCGACGGCACAGGCGTACAGGTCAAGGGGTCTCGGGATTTACTGATGCAGCTGTCGCGCTGTTGCCACCCTGTGCCAGGCGACCGCATCCTTGGGTATATTACTCGTGGCCGCGGCCTGACGATCCATGCCGTCGATTGTCCGAATCTCGAGGCGCTGGACTATGACAGGGAACGGTTGGTAGAGGTCGAATGGGATGCTGCCACACCCAGTACGCACTCGGTCAAAATGTCCATTGTCGCCGTCGATAAGACCGGGGTCTTGGCGAAGGTGTCTTCTGCGATTGCGGAATGCCATGCCAACATCAGCCGTGCCGAGATCGCGACGAGGGAGGATCAGAAGGCTGTGCTGGATTTTGTCGTAGAAGTGTCAGATACCCACCACATCGATCAGGTAATCAAAGCCGTTGAGCGTGTGGATGGAGTGATTACGGCGAGGCGGATGCGGGCTTGGCAGGAACGGTCTTAGCTAGCTGGTTGCTCTGGTTTATTTGGTATATTTAGTTTGTTTGGTTGAATGAGACCGACCAGATGAACAAAACAAACCAAATGAACCAAATGAACCAAATCAACCAAATCAACCAGTTTCGCCTGCTACGGGACTTTGAACTGAAGCTTCGATCCCCGCTGTAGTTTCAAACTCTCCGCTCTGCCAGCTGCGAGTTCCAAAACATAAAGTGCGCCTTCGTTGGGCCGGTATTGGGGGCAGCTGTCGTCCGTTCTCGTGCAGATTGGGACGTTCTGTTCCATATGAACAATCTGCTTTTTCTCATTGATCCAGATGAGATCAAGCGGGATTTTGGTGTTTTTCATCCAGAACACCCAGGCCTCTGCTTGTGAGAACGTAAAGAGCATGCCGCGGTCTTGGGCTAAATGCTCTCGGTACATCAATCCCTCTGCTCGTTTCTGGGGTGTGTTGGCCAATTCCGCCTGAATGACGGCGCCTCCCGGGAGGGTAATCGGGATCAGCCCGGGCGGGGCCGGATCGTTTCCCGCCAGGGCATAGCAGGGGAACGAGAAGAGGAGGAAGAAGAAAATGGTTAGTGGTTGGCGTCGTTGCACGGCGGCATCCTATCGGCCAGCCTGGTGTGAGTCAAGTCGGAGGCCGCGCCGGTCGTGGGCCTGATTAAGGTTGTAGATAATGTATCACTCGTATCTGTTATCCTTAAGCCTGTGGGATGATGAGATGATAAGGAGGGGTGATAATGGCTGAGTGGGTGACTTATAAAAATCATAAGATTAAGGCCTGTTCTCAACATCTCGGAGGTGACCAATGGTCGCCCAAGGCGTTGGCATGGCTCTCAGAGGGAGGCCGAGCGCCCATGAAAACTTTGCAGGGTGAATCGCATGAGATTAGGGAGACGGAAAAAAAAGCGAATGAAATTGCGCTTGGGAAAGCCAAGAAATGGGTCGATCAGCATCAATAGCTTGAAGCTGATCCGTCCCTTCCACGTGCGTCTTGCAATCGCGCGGTCGCCTATGCGATCCTCGGCCCGAACAAGCAAGGGGTGGGTCTATGAAAGAGATACGAAAAGTCCACTATGTCAAAGGCGTGTTTGTGTGCCCGAAGTGTCGGCAATCCTATGTGCAGGAAAAGTGGATCGAAGAATGGCGGGTTCGCTGTCACAAGTGCGACTATCGCGGAACGTTGACCGAAGTTTCCGTTGAGGAACGGATGGAAGAAGAAGTCGTCCGTCGTTGAACCGGTGCCAATCTCGTGCGCTGTCTCCTTCTCTCTGTGAGTCGATCGTGTTCTCCCTCGCCTCTATGTCACGAATCCGTATCCTAGGTTCTCTGTTGTTGAGCGCTCTTCTGCTGGTGCTGGGCTCCGGTGCGGTTTCAGCCGACGAGCCGGCCCCACCGGTGAAGGTGCTCGTAACCTATCATTCTCTTTCAGGCAATACGGAACGTATGGCCGAAGCGGTGGCCGACGGGGTGAAGAGCGTGCCAGGCGCGGAAGTGCTCTTGAAACGGGTCGGGAAGGTGACGGCTGACGATCTATTCTCCGCTGATGCGGTCGTGGTCGGTTCGCCTGTCTATTGGTCGAACATGTCGGGCGAGGTAAAAATATTTTTCGACAACTGGCAGTTTAAGTTCGGGGTGTTTCCCGACTTTAAGATGAAGGACAAGATCGGCGCGGCCTTTGCCACCGGTGGTCAGGTGTCGAGCGGAAAGGAAGTGACGCTGTTGACGATCCTTGCCGCGATGCTGGGGAATCAGATGATTGTTGTCAGCGGAGGCGGTGCCTTCGGTGCATCTGCCACAACGGAAGGGGACAGCCCTGGCATCGATGACCGGGAGTTGGCCGACGCCAAATCATTGGGCAAGCGTGTGGCCGAAGTCGCAGTGAGATTCAAGGCTGGTTCAGCTAAGTAGCACTCTTCCTTTTCCCTCTTATTTATATTGATACGCCATGCGGAAAAAGGCTACATCCGGTCTTGGGCTAGGGGGCCATCCCATTTCCGTGAGTGGAAATATCCCTCTGAGCCCTACTCCAGAATCGGTTGCACTCCTCGCCGCGTTTCGGGCCATCGCCGCTAACGATGTTTACACGATGGCTCCAAAGGAATCCGTCGTCCGCGGATATGAGTACTACCGACAGCAACGGCTTCATCACTATGTTTGGAGTGAGGATCGCGCGACGCTGACGGCGGAGGTACAAGGGACCAGGCCTTACGATGTCGTTTTTTCTCTCGACGGGGAGTTCCTTGCGGCTATCTGCGATTGTCCCGCCTGGAATCCAGACGGGCTCTGCAAACATGTGCTGTGCGCCTGCTTCACGACTAAGCACCTACTCTCACCGGAGACGTTCAGTTTGCCTGGCTGGCAGCAAGCCAAACTCTCTGGGCTTCGAGCCGAGCTGCTCGGCGACATTCCGGAATCAACGGGGGAACCAAGGTTGTCTCCCATCGAAGTCAACCGCAAGGGATTTTCCCGCAAGGGACCGACCTATGAAATCGTTATCGATGTTCGGCACACATACCCTCGGCTCCTCATCCACCGGAACGGCGTGCCGCTTTCAGGGGGATGGGTCTCCGCGCTTCCGCCCGAACTGATTCCTCTCCTCAATGGATCTTGGTTTTCCGGGTTTGGGGAAGATCCGTTGCTTCACTATCTCAGGTCTCAGGAGAGTCCTTGCCCGATCGTGCTGAAGTTTGGCAAGGAATCTATCCCGCTCCAATGGGACCAGTCGGTCAAGTGCCGCAGCAAGACAGAGATCGACCTCGTTGGAAACCAGATCAGGGTCCGCGCGATTTGCCTCGCCGATGGGCTGCCACTCGAGCGGATCGCGCGCTTCAGGACGTTTGTGGCCGATTTGAAGGGCAGGCGGTTTCTGTATGTGAAGGACGAACGCGGCTGGGACTCGTTCCGTTCCCTGCGGCAACGTTTCAAGGAGGTCGATCCATTCCTCGATTCCTATGATGATCTCGACGAAGGATTCCGCGCGGTGCCGTTATCGGGCCAGGACGCGTATGGGCGATCGCAAGGCGCCAATCAGGATACGGAGTTTAGACTTACGCTGGACGAGTTCCAGTCCGCGCAAGTCGAGCTGGTGCCCAAGGAGGCCGATCGAGGCTTGCGCGATCTCGCACTGAAGATCGACGGGCAGGACGTGTCGGTTCAACGTCTTGCACTTCATCCATCTGGTATCGCCCCGTCGTGCGCGCTGATCCTGAAGCCTCCGTCCAAGGACGCGGACTATGCGTCCGTCTCGTGGACATTGCAGGCGCAATGTCGTCGGGGTGATGTCCGGTTCGCTCCGAGCGTCTCAACCTTTGGGTGCATCTTGGCGTTGGAGCAAGGCCGCGCGGTTTCAAGCGCGTTACGCGCAAAGAAGCGAAAGGCTGTGCTCTACGACACGTTTTTCAGGCTGCTTTCTGTGCGCGAGGCCAAGGAGCGAGACCAACGCATCAAGACGGCCATCGGCATGGAGGGCTGGTCCCGCGCTGTCAGCGACGAAGCGGCTCAGTGGCTCAGGCAGAGTCTATCGGGCTATGCCAGGCAAGATGCGCGGCTGCGGATTTGCGTCGGGCGATGGGAGCTGCAGCCGGTCGATAAGGCCCGCGAGGTGTTGCTGTACCGGATCCCCTTCGAGGTCTTCGGCCCGGAAGTCTTTCGCGGCATGCGGCGCTGCGATGAGATGACGATCGATGCGCAGCTGCTGTTCCAACGATTGCCGGCTCTCTTGGAAACGCTTACGACCGCTGGGATCGAATTGCTGTATGAGGATAAGCCCCTCCAGGCATCTACATGGGACTGTTCTGTCCATGTGGATCGTGGCGACCGGGAAGGCGCTGGGATCGACTGGTTCGAGATCCGTCCGGAGATCCGGTGCGACGGTGTGGCATTGAGTGAAGCGGAATGGCGATCGGCGCTCCAGCTGGGAGGGCTGATCGACGTCAAGGGCGGTTTGCGGGTTCTTGATAGCCAAACCCTGGAACGGCTGCGCACGATCTTCGAGCTCACCGGAGAGGCGCAGGTAGATCGAGGTGCCACGCAGATTGTGCGTGTGCCGAGGCTCCAGATCCTCGACTGGCTGGCGTTGCGCGAACAGGGCATTGTGGTCTCACTGCCCGCAGAAGACGAGGCCCTGCTCGCTCGTCTCCTGGGATTCACGCGGATCGTCGCGCAGCCTCTACCGAAGGGATTATGCGCAACCCTCCGGCCCTATCAACAGGACGGCTATGCCTGGCTGGCGTTTCTCTATGAGCACCGCTTCGGCGCTTGCTTGGCGGACGACATGGGGCTGGGCAAGACACTTCAGGCCATCTGTCTTTTGGCTGCTATCCAGGAAGGTCTTATCAAGACGTCGTCGGACGTGAAGGGCCCTCATTTAGTCGTGGTACCGACGAGCCTCCTCTTCAATTGGGAGCAGGAGCTTGCGCGTTTTGCTCCCGGCTTGAAGGTTCATGCCTACAGCGGCAGCGAGCGAACGCTCGATGCCCAAGACGGCGAGGTCGTCATCACGACATATGGGTTGGTTCGCCGAGATATCGACATCTTGGAGCGGATGGCGTTTCATGTCATCGTGTTCGACGAAGCGCAGGCAGTGAAGAACATTCTGGCGGACACCACGGGAGCAGTCCGCCGGCTCAAGGGGCGCTTTAAGCTCACGCTGACCGGTACCCCGCTGGAAAACCATCTCGGTGAGTACTTTTCTGTGATCGATCTCTGCATGCCGGGGCTGCTCGGGGAGTATGATCGGTTCAAGCCGCAGTTGAAGCGGGTCGAGGGCCGTGCGCTGGAGCGGTTGTTTCACCGGACCAGGCCCTTCATCTTGCGGCGGACCAAGGCCGAGATCCTCCATGACTTGCCTCCGAAAATCGAGAGCGAAGTGTTTCTCGACTTGACTGACCGGCAAAAGGCGCTGTACCAACAGACGGTCGCCCAAGTCCGTTCCACGATCGACGAGGCCTATCGCACTAAGACCTCCGGCCAGGCGCAGTTCATCGCGTTGACGGCCATTCTCAAGCTCCGCCAGGTCTGTCTTTCGCCTCGCCTCCTGACGAACCGGGCCGACGAGTCCTCGCCCAAGATCAGTTTCCTGATGGAGCGGCTGCAAGTCTTGCTGGAAGAAGGGCACAGCGCCCTGGTCTTTTCGCAGTTCACCAGTTTTCTGGACCTTGTGCAGGAATCCTGCATCAGGCACGAGATACCTTACCACCGGCTGGACGGCTCTACCGCGGCGCTTGCGCGCAAGGGGCGGGTGGCGGCGTTTCAGACCGGCGAACAGCCGAGCGTGTTTTTGTTGAGTCTCAAGGCCGGGGGCCAGGGGCTGAATCTCACCAAAGCGAGTTATGTGTTTCATCTGGACCCCTGGTGGAATCCGGCGGTAGAGAACCAGGCGTCGGACCGCGCGCACCGTATCGGGCAGCAGCGAACCGTTTCGATCGTGCGGATTCTCATGCGCCACAGTATTGAGGAAAAGATGATTGCCCTCAAACAGCGGAAGCTCGAACTGTACGACGCGGTCATGGCCGGTGCGGTGCGCGGTTCTGGGCAGGGCGTCTTGACCAAGGCCGATTTCGAGTTTCTGCTCGCGCCGAGTGCGCAGTGAGGGCACGCCCATTCGAAAAAGGCCTCTTCTCTCTCGTCGAATGAATTAGGGCTGTTGCTGGCGTTGGCCAAGACCCACGGGCGCAATAGACAGGAGTGGAACTGGAAACGCTGCTCCTTCAGACTGTGGCGCACAACCTTGTAGGGGGCCGGTGGGGGAAAGCTTTAGCCCAGGCTAGCTTCGCACGCTGTTGGGGGAAGGCGTCTGGTGGACACTCATCGCGAGTTGTGCAAACTCTTGAATATTCTTTGAGCAGCGACCGCAGCACCCCGGGTCTTTCAATCCAAATTTCGCTTTGAGTTGGCAGGGCATGACAATGCCGGCTTGTCCCGCTTCACGGATATCAGAATCTGTAATTCCCTTACAGAGGCAGAGATACATGGGCCGCACTCCATTATCGTCACGGAGGGTTCTGTTGGCTATTAACGATTATGATAACTGTTATCAACTGAGATAATAGTACGCCCCTTCCCTCTTTCTGTCAAGAGGGGAAGGACGTGTAGGCGTTGTGGGGAGAGTGGAATGACTAAGGTATTGAGAACCTAGGTCTTTAGAGTGTTTGTTCTAATTGATCGACCATCTCACGGATCGTGTCGAACCCCGATTGCCAAAAATCCTCAGACGCCATATCGACGCCGATTTTGGTGAGAATCGTCTGTGGCGATTCCGATCCGCCAGTACTTAGCAGATCCAGATATTTGGGCACGAACGTGGCCCCTTCTTTCTGATACATCCGGTAGAGGGCAAGGACCAATAAGTTGCCGAAGCTGTAGGCGTAGCAATAGAAGGGGCTGGCGAAGATGTGCGGAATGGTCAGCCATTCCCATTGAAACTCTTCCGGGACCTTGATCCCTTTTCCAAACTGCTGCCGCACCTCCGCCAGATAGGTTTTGGCTAGATCTTCCACAGTCGCGCCCTGAGCGATCATCTCATGGGCCTTATTCTCAAATTGGACGAAATAGGCTTGCCGGAGGACCGTCGCGTAGATGTCGTCCAGTTGGTTGAGCAAAAGACCCTGCCGCACCTTCTTGTCCCGTTCCTGCTTCATGAGGGTATCGGACAGGATGCGTTCCCCGAACACCGATGCTGTTTCTGCCAACGGGAGGGTGGAATGAAAGGTAAATACGGAATGTTTAGCTGCCAGGATGCCGTGGACGGCATGGCCGAGCTCATGAGCCATTGTCGCGATATCGCGTGCCTCGCCGGTGAAGTTCAACAACACATAGGGGGTCATGGTGGGGACGACGCTGTAACAATAGGCGCCTCCGATCTTTCCGGGTCTCGTGCGCGCATCGACATGGCGTTCATCAACAACCCGTTCCGCCAGCTCGGCTAACTGAGGAGAAAATCCTCGATAGGCTTCCAATACCATTCGAACGGCATCCTGATACCGATAGGATTTCTGCTTTGTGCGATGCGGCGCATAGATGTGGTAGCGGCTCATCGGCTTGATCTTGCACAGGCGAGCCTTGATGCGGAAATAGTCCTGGAAGATACCCACGTTTTTCTGGCAGACTTTTAAGAGGGAGGCCACGGCTGCATCAGGAATGTCGTTGCCGAGGTTGCGCGTAGCAATCGGGGAAGCGAACCGGCGCAGTTGGAGATTCTCCGCCTTCCAGTCGTTGACCAATGTCTTGTAAAGTTCGCCTAGCAAATCGTGCTGATCGGCGTAGACACGGTACAGCTCTCGATAGGCGGCCTCACGCAGTCGACCCTGCGCATGGCGGAGATAGGACGTCAGTTCCTCGCGCGTCATCGTTTTTCGTTTACCGTTGACGGTGAGTGTAAACGTGAAGGCGTTCGTCACGATGTCATACAGTGACTGGACTGCGCTGCGGCCCGTGATGTTCTTGATGTTGACGATCTTCTCTTCCGGTTCGGACAGGGTGTGGGGTTGAAACCGACGAATGGTTTCGAGGTGATACCGGAGCGTGCCAGTTCCGGTCATGAGCCGTCGGGCATTGTCTTCATCGACGCTTTGCCACCAGAGATCGAAAAACACCAGTCGATTCTGGAGCGCCGTGAGCCGCTCCTCGACCTTGGTCTTAAACGAACGAGCGGCCAGATCTTTCGTATTTTCGGAGAACCAGAGGTAGGCATAGGCGCCGATCTTGGAGGCGGCAGCCGCAATGTCTTCACTGAGAGTCAACAGCGGGTGGAAGATCGTCGTTGCCATGGTCGGGCTGAGCTGGACCCGTGCAACTTCAAATTGCGTCACCTTGGACTCGATTTCTGCCAACAGGGCTTCAAAACGCTCGACCGGTTTTTCTGCCAAATGTGAAAGATCCCAGCGCTCGGAATAGGTGAGTTTTTGACGCTTTAGGGATGAGGTCTTGTATTTCGTTGAAGTGTTTCGGCTGGTTTTCACAGGCATAGGTCGCATCCCCTTCATTTCGTCCTCATGCATTATGCAGGCCGGGCTTGTCGGCCACAAGCATATCATTCTCGCTGACGAGGCCGCAGAGTTTTTCACTAGCTCCGGGAGAATCTTCCATCTGCGGTGGCATTTTCGGTATGATGCGTGAAGCGTAAAGGGGAAACCTCATGACCGATCAAGAGCTCAACCGGGCAGTCCAATATGTCACAGCCAGCACGTCTTATGGGCGGGACACGGTGGCCGAGATTCTCAAGACGGGGCTGAGTGAAATGACTGTGTTGGCCACTCAATCGTCGGAGCGGTTCGAGCAGGATGTGCTGTTGGAATATGTCTGCCAATGGACCATCAAACGAACGGGCCAAACGGAACCGTTGGTCAGGGAGATCCTTGGCTGCGCGAGCCGCTGGCTTGATGAAGTGTACGAGGAAATCGCCAAACGCCAGCCGGAAGCTTTAGGCCTCTCATCCGATGATGACGACGAAGACAAAGGGGCAGAGCCGGTGTAAGTCCGTTGGTTAACTCTGGTTTGTTTGGTTTGTCTTGTTTATTTGGTTGAACGAAAGTAACCAAATGAACTAGATAAACCAGTCAACCAAATGAACCGGAAGTAGGCAGCGAGCTTTTGAGCAGTTCAAAATTTTTCGTTACCATTGCGTCGCCGTTTTTTGTGGAGATTTCGATGCCGGTGGTGCAGACGGTTCGGCATTCATCGATTCGACCTAGTCTGTGGAGTGATTGAGCGAGAGCGTAATAGGCTGCTGAATAAGTGGGTTTCACCGTGACGCATTGTTGAAGGGCCTTGGCGGCTTCTTCGAAGTTTGCATCTTCCATGTAGGCTTTCCCAAGACCAAACCAAGCCACCTCGTCGTTCGGGTCAATTGCCAACACTTTTTTAAGCGGTTCAATGCGGCGATTTGCCATGACTTCCTCCAATCCGATAGACGATAGCAGTGGCGAGCGCTCGTTGTCTACGCACTTGGCTGCATGCTAATCTTGTTTGATCGGTAACGATGATGCGTCTCACGTTTTACGTCTTACGTCATGGGCAAAACCGGACTCGTCTACGATTCTCGTTATCTCGGCCATGACATGGGGGCCGGGCACCCAGAGTCGCCTAATCGGCTGCGTGCCATCATGCAGCAGTTGGAGCAGAGTGGTACTGCGGCTCGGCTGACGATGATTGTACCGCGAGAGGCGGAGGACGAATGGATTACGCAGATCCATACAGCCTCGTATCTTGCAATGCTGAAGAGTCACGCACCGACAAATGGGCGGATCTCCCTTGACCCCGATACTTCGATGTCTCCCGGTTCATTGACCGCCGCCTATCTGGCAGCCGGTGGGGCATTGGCTGCTGTCGATGCAATCATGACCAAGCAAGTGGAGCATGTATTCTGTGCGGTGAGGCCGCCGGGGCATCATGCCGAAGCGGGGCGCGCGATGGGCTTCTGTCTTTTCAATAATGTGGCGATCGCCGCGCGCTATGTGCAGAAGAAGTATGGCCTCACGCGTGTCTTGATTGTCGATTGGGACGTGCACCATGGGAATGGCACGCAGCATAGTTTCGAAGACGATCCCTCCGTGCTCTTCTTCAGCACGCATCAATTCCCTCACTATCCGGGAACGGGTCGAGAGTCGGAGCGGGGACGGGGAGCAGGCGAGGGGTTCACGATCAATGTGCCGATGGAAGCAGGTGAGGGCGATGAGGAGTATCGCGCTGTCTTCCGGAAGTCGTTGGTGCCTGCAGCCGATGCGTTCAAACCTGAATTTGTGATCGTCTCAGCCGGGTTCGATGCGCATAAAGACGATCCGCTTGCGAGTATGGGGTTGACGGAGGAGGGCTACGCCGACCTCACCGGCATCGTGGCCGGTATCGCCAAGCGTCATGCCGAAGGGCGCATCCTTTCGTCGCTCGAAGGTGGGTATCACCTGACATCCTTGGCTGCCTCGGTGGCTCGCCACATTCAGGCCCTCTTAGCAGGATGCTGAAAAAGCCCACCATCTGCGTTCTCGCATCGCTCAGACCCTCAACGTACCCCAGAGGGTACGCCCTTCGCTCGCTGCGGCCTTGCTGGATGGCCTTTTTGAGCATCCTGCGTGGTGTGCTCCTGTTGTCCCAGATGTACAGGCCAATGAAATTCCGGTGCGTACACAGAGTTTTTCAGGGTAGTCTTTTAGCCGCATGAAGATCTCCATCAAAGTTCTACTCGGTTGTGCCCTGGTCGGTGTGCTCGTGTATCTGTATTACACCGAGATCAAACCGGTTGTGATCTTCGGGTTGCGGTCTGATTACGCCCGTGCGATTCCGTTTCAAAAGATTCCTGAGGGCCTGACGAGCCTGAAGGCCGAATCCTGTGGGGAATGTCACCGCGAGATCTACGATGAGTGGAAGACAAGTATCCATGCCCATGCCTATGAGGATCCATTCTTTCAGGCCTACTGGAAAAAGGACAAGAATGTCTGGGTCTGCTTGAACTGTCACACCCCGCTGGAAAACCAGCAGCCGACCTTGATTAAGGAGATTCCGCGAGGGCGTGTGGAGAAGGCGATTCAAGAGCCCAACCCCCAGTACGATCCCGAGTATCAAAAGGAGTCTGTGACCTGCGCGGTCTGCCATGTGAGGGATGGAGTCATCTATGGACCGTTCGATGATTCAGCCGCGCCGCACCCGACTAAGTTCGATCCGAACTTTAGGACGGCGCAGGTCTGCTATCGCTGTCACAATGTCGTGTCCGGGCCGGCCCAGTTTTATAACGTGGGCCCTTGCGGAACCTACGCGGAATACGAAGGTAAGTTCTTCATGCAGGAACGGGGCTTCATTTGCCAGAGTTGTCATATGCCTGAAATCGATCGGCCGGTTGCGACCAATAGTCCGATCAGGAGGGGGCGCAAGCACCTCTGGCGTGGCGGGCACGACCCCGATATGGTGAAACGGGCAGTGGGAATACAAGTTAGGGCCGACACGGCTTCGCCCAAGCCGGGCGATCGAGTCGGATTTACGCTCACGTTGATCAACGCAGGAGCCGGCCATAAGATTCCGACCGGCGATCCGGATCGGTATTTCACAGTGGAGTTTTCCGTGGAAGATCGGCAGGGGCGGGTGCTCGATCAGCAAACATCGACGATGGGCCGCTGGATCATGTGGCAACCGGCCATCGTCGAGTTGTATGATAACCGTCTGTTACCCCTGGCCAGCCGGGAATATCAGTTTGCGTACCAGCTTCCGGTACAAGCAGAGGGTTTGAAAGTAAAGACTCGTGTGCAGTATCACATCCTGACCGATAAGCAGCATGAAATGTTGCAGACCAAATATGGGCTGACAGGGAACGACCCCTATCGATTTGCCATATATGAGCGGGAGTTCCCGTTGTCCGGTGCGCTTGCATCGGCGCTGAGTAAGAGCGATCAGCCGTCAGCCGTCAGCCCTCAGCCAAATGAGCTAAGTTGTAAGGCCGGAGCTGAAGGCTACAGGCAAGGCTGAAGGGGTTCAGGCCGAAGGTCGAAGTTCCGAACACTTCAGCCTGAACCCCTTCAGCCTATCTACCTGAGTAGTTACGAAGGACCGACATGACACACGCGTTGCTAATTGATACTGAAACTCTCCAGCAGAACCTGGGACAGCCTGGTCTGGTGGTGATCGATGTGCGAGGGCGGGCGGCCTACGAGTTCGGTGGCCATATTCCAGGTGCGGTGCATTCGACCTGGCATGATTATAGCGACCCCAATGCCGTGCCAAAGGGATTACTCGATCCCGATCGCGCACGTATGGAACAGAAGATCCGCGCATTGGGTATCAGTCAGGACAGCGATGTGGTCATCTATTCCAATCCGTTCGACAACTGGGGAGACGAAGGCCGTATGTTCTGGATGTTGGAATATCTCGGCCACCAGCGTCTGCGGATTCTCGACGGTGGATGGGTCAAGTGGGTGCAGGAAAAACGGCCGTTCGAACATGGGGCCGTGACGCCCAAGCCTGGAACCTTCACCGTCAAGCCGGTCGATTCCGTGATCGCCGTCAAAGACGAACTGAGGCAGCTTGTGAAGCAGCCTCATCCCGGTACCGCAATCGTTGATGCGCGCAGCCTCGAAGAGTATCTTGGAAAAGAGATATCGGGGATACCTCGGCCAGGCCACATTCCTTCCGCGATTCATCTCGCATGGACTGGGTTTCTTCACGCGAACGCCACAGTGAAAGATCTGAAGACGATCACAGAGAGTCTTGCCGAGAAGGGTCTGACGCAGGATCAAGACGTGATCTGCTATTGCACCGGCGGTGTCCGGTCAGCCTGGCTGTATTTCGTCCTCAAACTCGCCGGGTATCGGAAGGTCCGCACCTATCCGGGATCCTGGTGGGAGTGGAGTCGGG
>ERZ1292633.1232-Hain-H41-02um-R1-1232-length-28000-cov-7_pt2 | contig 17707 bp, 19 predicted proteins | sample MGYA00564406_ERZ1292633 | MGnify/ENA primary metagenome ERZ1292633 (study PRJEB36523, sample SAMEA6512639) | groundwater metagenome | collected 2019-01-08 | study: AquaDiva: Metagenomics assemblies of 32 groundwater samples | reverse complement strand
TGTGGTCGCCTGCGCCAGCATCTGTTCAAGCCGGGCGAGTGTGGCGACCTGTTCCGCCGGGGATTGATGTTCAAGCAGATGGTGGATCTGCTCCAGCATGTGGAAGAACGTCTGCTGCGTCGTGGCGGCCGTCACGACGGCGGGGACGGTGATCCGCTGATGCCGATCGACGTAACTGTTGACGCGGGAGAGATAGACCAGGATGGCCGCCAGGCTGAAGATGAGGAGTGTGACAATGAGGCTGAACGACAGGAGAAACTTTTTCCCGATCGTCAGATGGCGAAACCAACCGGTGGGAGCGGCGCGCATGGGGTACCGTACCATAGGAGGCCGGAGGGTCACCAGTATCACCCTGACGATACTCCCTTGTGCATGTTACCTGACCGGTGCAGCGGAACTGTTGCTGTGGCAGCACCACCCCTACATCTATTGCTGCCTCTGCAATAGTGAGAATTGAGAATGCTCATGTTCAGCTATTGGGCAGGTGCCAGTTCTTCTATCACCCGTGGCCAACTCCCTTGGAGGCCGAACAATGTGGCAAAGACCTTGTCCCGTCCTCCTAGCTCGGAGAGCGTAAACAGGTCGGGTGGGTGGACAAATGTCGTGGCAAAGGCTGTTGCCACAGATTGACTTGTGGATCGAAAGCCGAACTCGGCGAACGCTCGCTGGGTTTCTTCCTCATGGAGGAATGCGACGAATGCGTCGGCGATATCCCGCACATGGTGCCGATCCGCATTCCGGTCGATGATAGCCACAGGATTTTCTATCAGCACGGTTTCGGCGGGAATGATGAGTTCATATGGACGCCCCTGTTTGATCCGTGGGAGTAGTTCATTCTCGTACGTCACGATCACATCCCCCACGCCGCGCTCGAACGTCGTGACCGACTCGCGTCCGCTCTTATCCATGACTTTGACGTTGCGCTGGACGCGCTTGAGCAGATCGTTGGCGTACTGTTCCACAGCGGAGTCCTGCCGCCCCTGCTGTTTTCCGAGCTTCAAGCCCGCCCCGTAGATGGCGATGACGTCCCACATGGCTCCGCCGGAGGTTTTCGGACTCGGATAGAGAACTTCAACGCCGGATTTGGTGAGATCCTCCCAGCCTTGTATGCCCTTGGGGTTTCCTTTGCGGACACCCAGGGCGACGACCGATGTCGTCACGATGCCTTTCTGCGTGCCCTGTTTCCAGTTGTGGGTCACGAGGCCGGCTTTTACCAACTGCTGCAGATCGCTTTCCAAGGACAGGGCCGCGATGTCCGCGTCCAGGCCTCCAACGACGGCACGGGCCTGCGCTCCGGACGCAGCGAATGAACTTCGGATGCGGATAGTTTCGCCTGTCTTCTGTTTCCACTGTTGCTCGAACGCCGGAATGATCCGTTTTTCGTAGACTTCTTTCGGCACGGTATATGCGGCCAGAAGTACTTCGCGAGGCTCGGCGTCGGCGGGAGAGGCCTGAACGGCGATAAAAAAAGATATAGTCGCTAGTGCAGTGATTATTGGGCGTCGCATGGTGTCAGTACTCCATCAGTATCTACTGCTTGGGCATGGTGAATAATTGCGTCAGCTCCGTGGGATGGTGTTCTGTGTCGGAGATCTGACGTCCTCGTTTCTGGAAAAAACTGGAAGGCCGCGCTTCCGGAATGTTTCTGCTGAATCACCGCCGACAACGAGAATGGTCATGGGGCTCTTCATGGAGGATCCGATGCATGGCAGCAGGAGAATCCTGCTGCCATGCTTGGTGCATGCCACTCAAGGCTGCGGAGGAAGTTTCTTCCCGTCACGCTCTAACCCAGGCTGAATGGGCAACGCTGAGAGCGCCTCCTGATACCGAATCTCTAATTCTTCACGCTGATCCGGAGCCCAGAAACGCGCCTTCGAAGCCGATTTGGCCAGAAACTCCTCCGGTTCGAAGGTCACGTCGTGCAATACCGAGGCTTCCGGAATGTTCGGCAGTTGCCGGTCGTACTTGCTGATATCGGGACCAGGGCTGTGCCGGTCGTGCACGCCGCTGATTGTCAGGCGCAGAATCGGACCTTGAATGGAGATCCAGCCCGTAGTGGTTTCCTCATCCCCTTGATCTGTGGCATGACTCAAGTGGAAGTACACACGCTCTGTCGGAGCGGCCTGTGCCAGCGCCTTTGAAAGAGGCGGCGCCAATACGGCAATCTCTTCATCCCGGAATGCTCTGGTTCGATCGGCTTGACCAGCAAACAAACGGTGAATGACGTTCCGCCGCTCCCATGCGCGGACCCCCCGGAGCAATGTGCCGACTGCAGTCGGCGTCAGCGTGGCGGGATGCGCATTGGATGTGGAGTTGGGGTCCTGTTCCAACCGGATTGTACTCAACCCGGACTCATAGATCGTCTTCGGTGGCGAGACGGGCTTGCTCGCGCAACCGGTGATGATGGATATTCCGGCGATGAGCAACAACGCGCGAAGCGGCCACGCAGACCCCTGCATCAATGTCTTCTGGAAGCGATTCATTATTGCTCCTCCTTTCCTTGAATGGACCCTGCCTGCGGTGCTGCGCGATCGAACCCGTGCTCTTGCAAGAGGGTTTGTATTTCTGGTGTCAGCAAAAAGGTGATGAAGTCTCCCGCTCCTGAAAGGTTTTTGGCGGTCCAGGTCGCGGCGACTCCATAGCGGATGGGGCTATGGGATTCTGCCGGCGTCGTATCGAGCACGCGGACCTGTTCGTTTGAAACGGCGTCGGTTCGGTAAACGATGCCGACCTCAGCTTCTCCCTTGGCGACCAGATCCAGTACGGCTCGAGAATGCTCGCCATACACATATTGCGACTTCAGTGACGGCTCGAGCTTGCTGTACTTGAGAAACTGGACGGCGACTTTCCCCACCGATGAAGACTTGGGATCCCCGACGGCAATCCGTCTGACCGGGACTGTCAGCAGATCCTGGATGGAGCCGATAGGGGCGGGGTGGGTGGCGCTGGTGATCAAGACCAGGGCTGTGCCTGCATAGGCCCGCTTGGTGCCTTGAATGATCAGCCCTTTCTTTTCGAGCTGTTCAATTTCCTCAAACAGCGACGGCAGGAAGATATCCACCGGCGCGCCCTGTTCAATCTGATTGCGGAGCGTTTGCGAGGGGCCGTAGATGACCCGCACGTTGATTTCTGGGTGCTGTTTCTCGAAAAGCGGCAATACCTTTCGGAACGCATCCTTGAGGCTGTTGGCGGCTGCGACGGTGAGGGGCTCTGGTTGTGCCTGCACGGATGGCGTGACCCAGAGCGATGCCATTACGACACCGAAGAAGAGCAAAGTCCTGAACCATTGGCGTTGGCGTCTCATGATTGTTCTCCTGACGGTTAATTAATTCGTGTTGTCCTAGAAGTAGAACTGGTACTGCACATTGATCCGGTTTTCGATGAGATCGCCCCCAAACCCTGCGTGGCTCTCAAACGGAAACCGATCCGGTGCGCGCCCTCCGCTTCCCTGTGTAATATTTGAGTAGTCGATCACGAGTCGATTGTTATAGGTGCCGTCGAAGCTGTAGCTGATGGCGGTGCCGAACTCCTTCACTAGATCATTCACCTGCGGGGTTGAGGGATCCATGAATCCGTACCTGACTGCGAGTTCGAGCTTCCGGGGAATGATGTACTTGCCGACCTGTGCATACCACCCCCAGGCTTGGCCGAGGTTCACCGGCGGGCCTAAGATCACGTTGGTGGTCGGATCAAACGCAACGGACCCGGCATCACTGTTTCTCACCCTCTGGTGCCGATAGTACCCTTCAGCCTGGAGGGACCATCCTTGGTACTTGGCGATGAAATCCGTTTCGTAGGTCTGGAAATCGTAGATTCCTCCAGCGAGGAGTCTGCTGTTATAGGCTTTCGCTATAGCCTGGCGATACGCGCGATCCACAATGTCCGAGCGGATTGAACCCAAGTAGTTTTGTCCCGGGTTGTAAGCATAACCGAAGGCGATGGCCGCCTGGGGGACACGTGAGTTGAGAATGTCACCCTGTCCGTATCCTGGATTGCCGGAGATCTTGTACAGCAGGCGGGCTGTGTACAGCATCTCGCCGGTCAGGATCCGGGTGTCATAGTTGAACGTCCGGCGCTGAGATGAGGGCAGGCTGGAGTTGTTGGGGAGGGCCTGGCTGACGGATGTGCCCTCTCGCGCAAGGTTCGGCCCGACTCCTCCATAGATACCGAAGGCATAGTTGAATTTGTATCGATCCTCATCGCTCAAAATGCTGATCCCGATGTCGTGACTGTTGACTTGGTTGGCGGAAAAGACGTTCTGGACGATCATATTGTCCGCAAACGTCGACGTGGCGATCGAGCTGATATTGGCGCGATTGAACCAGACTCGCTGTTGGCCGACCTGGACCGTTGCCCAGGGAATGTGCCACGAAGACACGTACGCGTCTTGGAGCGCGGCTCTTCCGCTGCCCCCCTCTTGATTCCACGGGGTCTGATCCAACGCCAGGGAGAAGTTGTAGCGGAAGTCGGGATCGAAGGCGTAGCCCAGAAATTGGAGGCGAGCGCGGGGAATGATAAACTGATTCGAATCGCTCTGCTTCCTGATGGCCCGATACTCGACTTGGCCTCCCAGAATCTCCGGGTTTCTTGAATCTCCGACTGACCCCCAGAGTGAATTGTAAGAACTGTGGCTGTAGCGCACCTGAGTGAGCAGCCGGAGCTTCAGGAAAAACTTTTCTCCAACGCGGATATTCAAACCGTTATTGACGTCGATATTGAAGTTCGGCTTGGAGATACGTTCTTTCGTCTCGATAACCTTGAGACCCTTGTCATAATCCTCTTGTGTGATGATGCCTTTCAGAAAGAGATATTTCAGGCCAGGGTCTTCGCCAGAATAGTATTCCCACTTGCCTTCTTTCTTCACGAGTTGACCTTCTTCGACGGCCTGTGCTCGTGGTGTCAGGCCTGCAAAGAGCGTGACGACTGTAACCGTGACAAAAAACAAACCGGAAATTCTCATGTCGCTTCCCTCCGTGACATGTGAACTTCCGGTGGTCCGGTCAGTTCTCAATTTGACGATTGAACGAGTCGGTCTTTGGCCTCCAGTCATCTGGGCGGCCGGTCATTCTCCTTTAACTAGGACAACAGTTCTGACGTATCATCGTACTCTCAGCGTGTGGCCGTTGAACCTTCGCCCTCAAAGCGCATCTTCTCCTTGCGCTCGATCTGCACGACCTTGGAATCATGCACGATGATTTCGATGGACCCAAAGCGAAGGCCTCTCAGAGCGAGACGAATTGCCTGCTCGATTGCCTGAGGGTCCTGCCGATCTGATCGTTCTGTGCTTCCCATGATGATGGTCCTGCTCGGTTGCGCATGAAGCTGCTATCGCATGACAATCTTGCCGCTCTTATCCCAGAACCAGAAGACGGACAGATTCGGATAGATGGCATTGATGGCGTTCTGGCCTGCAACGGTAAACTGGCAGCCGACGGCGACCAGCCAGTTTTGCGAAAAGTTCCATTGCAGCGCCGGCTCCACGCCGATAATCGTAAAGCCGTTTTTCTGCCCTGCGTTGATCTCATGTCCGTCTGCACGCCAGGTGAGTCCGTGTAGGGTGCTGACTTCGATGTTGTAGCCGAACCCGTTCTTGTCATCCAGGATGTGCTCGAAGATCAGGCGCGTGTTGACTACGTCGCCGGTGTAGGCATTCCTGCCGCTGCTCTCTCCTGGCGCGGCGTAGGTGTAGAACACAGCTGCGCTGATGCGAATGGGTTCCAGGATTTTTCGCGTCATGAGTCCTTGCGTGAGTCCATATTCGCCAAATCGCGTGCTGGGAAGTCGGCCGAGTGGCGCGAATCCCCCTGGTGGCTTCTCTGCATTGGCCCAGCGGCTGGTGGGGAGCACAACCTGCGTGTAATGGGTAATGGAAGGGCGCCAGCCTCCAGGATCCTGGATGATTGGCCGGTATTTCATGATGAGCGAGGTGTCGCCCAAACCAGTCGAACTCGTGCTCTGCCCGTTTTGGGTAGCCCAGAACGAATTCATCGAAATGGCAGCTCCTAATTCTATGTGGTTTGTCAGGCCGTATGCAGTATTGATGGAGGGCGACAGTTGGTAGAGATGAACCGGTCCGCTTTTGTTGTCGGTCGGACCGCTCAGGCGATTGCCGAAGCTGCTTTCGCCGATTTGCGAGAAGAGGAATTCACGGACCGAGAGTTGTCCCTTCGGTTGGGTGTCGACAGCCTGGAGGAGAACGGGGCCGTGGGAGAGGGGATTCCAGCTCTGGCGATACGTCTTGATCTCCTCATCTGTCGGGATCCAATCCAGCGCGGAGGACTGAGAAGGAATGGCGGTCGTTGTGAGGAGGAAGAGCGCAAACGAGCTCAGGAGGATTTTTCGATATTGAAACCGCTGAACCAATGTGAGTTGCATATCAATTCCTATTATTCCGATCATGATTGATATGCAATCTATAAACTAAATGAATCTAAATTGTCAACAATAGTATCGCTGTGTACTTATTCTGAATGTAATTCTTGAATATATATAAATGATTTAAACTTACTTTATACAATAAAGTACAGCAATATTATATGAAACAAGAATTGTATTATTGCTTTATGCAAGTATACGTGCTAATTGTACCTCACTGTGGCGCAAGCACATCGAGCGGAAGCTATCGAGCATTTTCAGAATCATCTAAAAGATATTCGTGTTGCCCAAGGTTTTTCGCAGGGTGAACTTGCCAAAAAATCAGGGATCACCAGGCAGGCTATCTCGGCCATCGAATCTCATCTGTATTTGCCCACTACAGCCGTTGCGCTTCGACTGGCTTCAGTATTGCGCTGTCGTGTGGAGGATCTGTTCAGCCTTGCGGAAGCACAGGATGTTATCGAAGGGAAGTTGATCGGTCGTCTCCCCCAGCGCGATGAGAAGTCCTCCACGATTCGGGTAAAAGTCGCCAGGGTAGGGACTCGCATGGTCGTGCGGCCTGTCACAGAATTGGGTGACGTGCTTTCGTATAGTGTGTCGGCCGATGGGTACGCCGCGGATATGCATGGCCAGGCGTCAGGCTCGATCGTACGAGTGAATTTGTCACGCGATCGGCAGGCGATTGAGCAGGAGATTTCTGTTGCCGGTTGTGATCCCGCGATCTTTCTCGCCGGGGCGCATTTGCGGCAGGGAAAGGATCACACCTCCGTCGTGGGCTGGACCATGGGGAGCATGGCGGCACTGCGGGCCCTGCAGCAGGGCGAGGTGCATGTCGCAGGGCTACATCTCTTTGATCCGACGACCGGGGAATCGAACCTGCCGTTCCTCCGACGTGCGCTGAAGGGTTCGAACTATGATGTCGTCACCTTCGCGACCTGGGAGGAGGGGTTCCTCGTCCGCCCTGGAAATCCCAAGTCCATCCATGCCGTAGCCGATTTGGCGGACCCTCTGGTGACCCTCGTGAATCGAGAAGAGGGGGCGGGAGCCAGGTTCATGCTCGATCAACGGCTACGCGTAGCGGGGATCGATCCGACTCACGTACGCGGCTACGAGACCATGGTGTCGTCTCACTTTGAAGTCGCCCGAGCTATTGCCAGCCATCAGGCAGACGTCGGGATCGGGATCAAGTCTGCCGCACAACTTTTTGGCCTCGATTTTGTGCCGCTTCAAGCCGCTCGGTACGATCTCGTGGTCCCTAAAGCCTATCTGAAGTCTCATCCAACGCTGTCCAACCTGTTTGAGACCATCACTAGCCGTTCGTTTCGCAGAGAGATCGGCGCGCTCGGGGGCTATGACACGAGGGACACCGGCAAGCTGCAAACATTGTAGATGAGCCGGGAGGGACGGAGGTTCGATGCTTAGGATATCCATGCAGAATTTTGTGAAAACAACCGTGCTCATCGCCGTCGTTCTGGTAGCCGGAGGAATCGGTTCAGCCACAGCGAGTGAACCGTTGGTGATCGCAGCCTCACCCAGTTTGGCCGCTCCGCTGGAAGCTTTGAGCCGAGCTTTTGAGGTTTCCCACCCAGATGTGAAGGTCCGGCTCTATTTCGATTCCGGTTTGGATCTGCGTCGCACGATCGCCGCGATGGAGAATCATCCCTCGGGACAATACTTTATTGGCTCAGGCCCCATTCACATTATTGCACCGGGCGGTGATGAGCTGATCACTCGCTTGGAGCAGAAATATTACGTGCTGCCACAGACGCGTCGGCCCTATGCCACCGTCTCATTGGTGCTGGTCGTGCCCGAATCGCTCGTCGATGCCCCGTCGTCGTTTCAGGCGCTTGCCCGGGATACTCGGATACGAGTGGCCGTCGCAGATCCGTTGCTGACCGTGGTGGGGCAAAAGACGAGCGAACTCTTGAAGGCCTTGGGAATCGCAGAGGCCATAAAAGGCCGGTTGGATGTGGCGACAGATGCGCGAGGTGTCTTAGATCATCTGCTCAATGGACAGGCGGATGTTGGCATCATCTTCGGCCCAGACGCCTATGACAAACGGGAGCGAGTTCGCGTCGTAGCCATTGCATCCGAGCAGGCCATCCGTCCGATCGTCCATTCTTTGGCAATGGAACGGTACTGTCCCGATCGAGCTCTCGGTGAAGAGTTTCTGACATTTGCCCAGTCTCCAGAAGCGCGAAGTATCCTGAAGGGCTTGGGGTACGGGTTGCCTGAACGAGGAAAGTAGTCGGAGCTGTTGTGCCTTGTGCGAGTCATATCAGGCACAAGGTATTGCGCACAGATTCATCAGTCATCTTAGGTTCGTTAATTGGCGGGGAGGTTGGTGATGTTCTTGGCGATTGTGGCGAAGAAGTCGGCTAGGGCGCTGCTCATCGCGCTGACCTTGGTTGGCCTGTCTCAGGGTGCCTGTGCGCGGATTCCCTATACGACGACGGTGGTACATGAAGATCAACGGGTGGCCGTCATGCTGCAACGGGAAATCACGCAGGCAGGATATCGGCATCCGGTCCAGATTTCTTCGCAACAGGTTACAGCCATACTCCGCGGCTTTTCGCTGCGTGAACAACAGCGCCTGCCGCTTCGCTGGTTTGCCGAAGAGGCTCAGCCGAAGAAGCTATTCAGGGAAGACGAATTGCAAGTGTTGGCCCCGCAGCTTGCCGATGCGCTGCAGAAGGTGGGGCCAGAAGAACGGGTCTACTTCGAACTCTTCGCTCCCGGTATGAACCCGCGGTACCGACGCGATGTCAGCGGCGGATGGGTGGCCGTGCACGGTCGATTGCTCCATCTGACGATCGATTACTTTCATGTTCAGCAACCGGTCACAAAATCCGATCCCTACGATTATAACTATCCAACCCCCTGGACTCCCGAGAATACCTACCTCCTGTATTTCGAGCCGGGTCGATTCTATGTGACCGACCCCAAGACCGACCGGCGAGGAGTGGACTTTCTTGAATTCCTGAAAACAGTCCCGTCACCCTAATCGCCCAATTACATCAGCATCTAATGGTGACGCTCAATAAATAGGCGTTAAACGTACTTGTGGACGAGGGATCTATGAAGAGTGGTAGCAGGTGGAAGGCATTCAGGGACATGTGGGTATTATCCGTCGCTCCAGTTGCTGTACCGCGGTGGGATAAGATTATCGGATTCGCTCTGTGCTTAGTCTGCGCGGCGTGGTTCAGTCCACAGTTGGTTTTCGCCGCTGATGCGGGAAAATTGGTGGAGAAGGATGGGAGGTATGTCTTTGTCGAGAGCATGGACCCGGCGACCAAACTGCTCCTGGAGCGAGCCGTCAAACAGGGCACCATCACGCAGGAAGAATACGACTCGGTCGTCAGAGAGTCGCAGGAGCGAACCTATCTACTCCAGCCGAGCTTTAAGGCCTGGTATGACCGGGGCTTTAATTTTTCCATGAACGACAACGCTTTCCTGTTGAAGATCCGGGCAAGGTTCGCGACGCGGTTCACGCAACGCTCCCGCAACGAGGCCTACCGCGATTCCGGCGATTCGAAAAACTTTCCGGAACTGCTCGGCGTGTTCGGCGATTACCGGGCCAATCGCTCCATCAGTGAATCATCCTCGTTCAACTTGAGGACTGCGCGGCTCTATTTCATGGGGCACCTCTTTAATCCTGACTTTAAATATTATATTCAGCTTGCCGGCGAGACCTCGGAGAACGCCCAGGCTCCAGGAGCCGTGTCGGTGCTCGATATGAACGTGACCAGCACGCATGTCCCCTGGTTGAACGTGCAGCTTGGTCAGTACAAGGTCTACTTCAATCGGTCACAGATCAATTCGACAGCTTCGATGCAGTTTGCCAACCGCGCACTCGCGATGGATGCCTTTACAGCCAACGGCCTGAACCGTCGCGACGTGGGCATCACCTTCATGAACGATGAAGAGGTCTACCCCGTCAATTATTACCTCGGCGTGTTTAACGGAGCTGGTCCCCTCGTGAACCGCTTCGCGCAATTTACGAGTGAAGAGCCGACCGTCGGCTGTCCAGGCGGACAAACGGGAGGGAATCCCTATCCTTCACCGGGGGGGTGCCAACCGAATCAGCGCAACCTCAACGGGAATGTTCGAAGCAACGTCAATCAGTTGATGTACGTGGCGAGACTCCAGGCGAATATCCTGGGTCGGGCCGGTTACGGTGAAGGCGATCTGGCTTATTCGGAGACGCCGCAGATGGCTGTCGGTGGAGGGTACGCCTATAATCCGGCGATCGATACCAGTACAGGTAATGCGTTTGTGGGGATTGATCTGGCGAATTTGACCGTTCGACGCGCGCTGGCTCAAAATGGAAACGCACGCATCCTGGGACAGGGAGTGGTCGACTTCTCAACCTGGACATTGGATTATGCCTTCAAGTATCGCGGCTTCTCCTTGCAAGCCGAATATTGGTTCCGAACGGTGACTCGGCATAACAAAGGGCTCCCATGTATGGTGACGAGTGGAGTCGGTGGCCCTTGCACCACCTTCGCCCCTGGCGAGTTTGGCAATACGACCGGATGGTATGTCCAATCCGGCTACTATCTGATCCCACGAAAACTGGAATTCGCCGCCCGCTATGCCTGGTGGGATCCGGATACCCATGCTGGGGGCGATTTGATTAAAGAGGTCGACTTCTCGCTGAATTGGTTCCTCAGTGGGACCTATGACCATCAAATCATGCTGACCTATAGCAATATCGCCATGGGTCAGGGTGGCTATGCGATCGGGCGGAGCGCTCCGTTGCCGGCGACGGGGGCTTGCCCGGCCAACTGTCCGTCCGGCTCCGTGCCCCTGGACGCGCGAGCCGGGACGCTGATCGAAAACGCGGTCCGGCTCCAATATCAAATATTTTTCTAACCGTTCGACTCACGAGTGCAATGAGGTTGCGATGAAACTGAAGTTTAGCCTGTCGATGGTTCTGGCGTGCGGAGTGTTGTTGGCGTGTCTCGTTTCGAGCGCGTCCGCGGGGGACATCACGATTGCCGCCGCGTCAGATTTGAGTTTTGCCTTCAAAGAAATCGTGACGGAGTATGAAAAGTCGACCAGCAACCATGTGAAGCTGACGCTCGGATCCTCGGGCAATTTCTATGCGCAAATTCAAAATGGCGCGCCGTTCGACCTCTACTTTTCAGCCGACATCGGCTACCCCAAGAAGCTGGAAGAGGCCGGCCTCGTCGTGCCGGGATCGCTCTATCCCTATGCCGTCGGTCGGATTGTCCTGTGGGCCGGCAATGGCTCGCATCTCGATCTCTCCAAGGGGCTGGAGGTCTTGCGTGAACCGACGATCAAGAAGATCGCCATCGCCAATCCCAAACATGCTCCCTATGGCAGGGCGGCAGTGGCCGCGATGGAACATTTCAAGGTGTATGACCAGGTCAAAGACAAGCTCATTCTAGGAGAGAATATCTCGCAGGCGGCGCAATTCATTGAATCCGGCGCCTGTGACGCTGGAGTTATCGCATTGTCCTTGGCGCTCGCACCAGCGATGAAGGCCGCCGGACAGTACTGGGAGATTCCAGCGGCTGCACACTTGCCTCTGGAACAGGGCGCCGTGATCTTGAAGCAGTCAAAACATCCGGAAGCCGCGAGACAGTTTCTTGAATTCATCAAAGGCCAACAAGGACAGGAGATCATGAAACGCTATGGATTCACGTTACCCGGTTAAGCCATGGACGAAGGTAATCTGGTTGGCTGTGCTCGTTGTCAGCGTCGGCTGTTCCGAAGCGGTGTTGCTCACACATGAAACCGATACCGGCGGAGTTGTGACGTACCTGTTCAAGGAAGACCGAGGCGGCCCGATGGGATCACCGCATCGCAGGGACGCATTGAAGCTCATCGAAAACAAATGTTCCTCCGGCTACACCGTCCTCAAAGAGGGGGAAGTGCAGGGATACAGCAGTATGTCCAGCGTGGAAGGAGCGGAAGGGGAGGTCAGCGGACGGCGTTGGGGAATACAGTTTCGGTGTAAGGGTGGGTGAGGCGATGCGATGCTCATGAAAGGTCTACAGGCAGTCTTGTGAACTGGACGGCCATCTGGGTGACATTCAAATTGGCCAGCCTGACAGCCGGTGTTTTGCTGGTCGTCGGACTGCCCATCGCCTACTGGCTCACCTTTTCAAAATGGCGCTGGAAGTTCATCGTCGAGTCGGTCGTCGCGCTTCCGCTCGTGCTGCCTCCGACGGTGCTGGGTTTTTATATTCTGGTCGCGATCGGTCCGCATAGCCCGGTCGGTCGATTCTACAGCGACGTGGTCGGGCATCCGCTGCCCTTTACCTTCGAAGGTCTACTCCTCGCGTCGATCCTCTACAGCCTGCCGTTTGCCGTGCAACCATTCGCCGCAGCCTTTGAGCAAGTCGATCGCCGGTTGATCGAAGCTTCTTGGACGTTGGGGGTGTCCAAAGTCGCAACCTTCTTCAAGCTCATCGTCCCGCTGTCCATGGCGGGTCTCGTGACCGGTGCGGTGCTGAGCTTTGCACACACATTGGGGGAGTTCGGTGTCGTGCTGATGGTGGGGGGCAACATCGAAGGGGAGACGCGCACGGTCTCGATTGATATTTACGATGAGGTGCAAGCGCTCAATTATGCCGGGGCTGCCAAGACGGCGCTCTTGCTGCTCGCGGTCTCCTATGGGGTGCTGTTGTTGGTCTATGCGATGAATCGAAAGGTGTGGGCGGTATGGCCGCAGAAATGACTATCGATATGACCAAGACCTTTTCCGGTCGGGCGCCGATTCAGGCCCGTCTCCGCTATGAGGTCGAGGCCTCGACTGTCTTGATCTTGTTCGGTCCGTCCGGGTCCGGCAAAACGACCATTCTTCGGTCGGTTGCGGGGCTTGAATGGCCGGAAGAGGGGAGAATCAAGTTTCTGTCGAGGACCTGGTTAGATACGAAATCGGGAATCAGGGTCTCTCCGCAAGATCGGCAGATCGGGTACATGCCCCAAGACTATGCCCTCTTCCCGACGTACTCCGTTGCCGGAAATATCGGCTATGGATTGGGAGCCCTGGCGTCCCATGACAAGAGCAAGAGAGTTGCGGAGGTGGTGGAACTGTTCCAATTGCAGGGGCTGGAAGCGGCGAAACCGCGAGAATTGTCCGGCGGCCAACAGCAGCGGGTGGCGCTTGCCAGGGCGGTCGCGCCGCGGCCGCAACTGCTCTTGCTCGACGAACCCTTGTCGGCGTTGGATGCGCCGACAAGGGTTCAACTGAGAGGGGAACTCAGAATTCTGCTGAAGCAGTTGGCGCTGCCATCGATCATTGTGACTCACGATTGGGCGGAGGCCCTCACGCTGGGAGATGTGATGGCGGTCATGGGGGAGGGGCAGATCCATCAAGTCGGGAAGCCGCACGAGGTGTTCAGTCGGCCAGCCGATGCGGACGTGGCGCGCATAGTCGGTGTGGAGACAGTCGTGCAAGGTCAGGTGGTCGAGAACGCGAACGGGCTGGCCACGGTGGCTGTTAACGGAACGAGGCTGAAAGGCCTCAGTAGTGAGGCTATCGGCGCAGCCGTCTATGTCTGTATCCGTGCTGAAGATGTGGTGCTGGAACAGGCGGGAAGCGGAATGACCAGTGCCCGGAACCATCTCATGGGGCGGGTGAGCGACATGGCTCCACAAGGCGTGATGGTGCAGGTGACGATCGACTGCGGATTCCCACTCACCGCGACGATCACGCGCGGGGCGGTGGAAGATTTGTGTCTGGTACCTGGCGCCTCTATCATCGCTGCGATCAAAGCCGGGGCTGTGCATCTTGTGCCGCGATCAGTTGGCTGATCGAGACGTTCGAACATCCTCGTGATGCCGGTAGTGAATTTCTCTTTCTGGATTGTTGTATTTTCCTCGGTGGGCACGTTGTTCTGTCGTCTCAGCACGACGGATCTCCTGTCTTCTCTGGTTCGGTCGTTCATACCTCATTAACACCAAGGTCTTCATCCTTCTCCAGCCTTTGGCTTTCAGGACGATCTCTGCGACTGTCTCTTGGGAGAAGTCCCATGACTGACGCCAGATGTGTGGTTATCTTTTCCATCCCTGACCTCCTCCCTCAGCGTTTCACCTGTATCGGGCTCGGGGCCTTCTACATGAGCCCTTCAGTCGTTCTCCCCAGCGCTACAGACACAAGTCAGGATGAAAAGTGAGAAATATCTATACAAAGGTCAAGAAAAATGTTCACAAAACCCTCTCCCCAGCTTCTGTGGATAAGTCTGTTCATAAGATCATCCAGCCATCAAAATACGCACATTTCTCGATCTCCAACACGTCTTTGCCTAAAAAATAGGCATTGGTTGGAAAGAGCGTCGTGCCACAACATATGGGGGTGCTTCGATGAAAATAACTTAAAAACAACAAAACCTAGGTGATGACAGCTGTTTTATACGTCACAACTATGAACAACTGCACTGGGCGCGCGGTTCATGGTCGAGTTATGCACAGATCACTGTCCTGGACAGAGTTTTATTCACCTTTTATTGGAAGTTCACGAGGGGACTTGACGGCGCATCATCACCTGTGTAACCATTGGTTACAATATGAAGCCAACCGATCTGAAACGAGTTCGAGAACAGCTTGGGCTGACGCAGCAGCAACTTGCAGATGCGTTGCAGACGACCCGCGTATCAGTCGCGCGCTACGAGGCCGGCATGCGCCGTATTCCCGGAATGGTCCAGGTTGCGTTGGACCGGTTGGGGCGATCGTCTGAAATTCCGATGGCGGGGATGGTGGCGGCTGGTTCACCGATTGAACCAGTTCCCCAGTCTGAACTCATTGATGTGCCGCCCAGCATGTTACGTGGGGGGGATACCTTCGCGCTTCGCGTCAAGGGGGAATCGATGAAAGATGACGGCATTCTCCCCGGCGATCTTGTGGTGGTGAGGAAACAGGAGACCGCGCAGAACGGACAAACCGTCGTGGCCCTGGTGAATCACGAGGCCACGATCAAGATCTACTTCAAGAAGGACTCACACATTGAGCTGCATCCTGCGAATCAGGCGATGCAGCCGATTATCGTGACGTCTTCCGACACTTTTCATATCGAAGGTATTCTTATCGGCGTGATTCGGCATTGTACGGTTTAACTAAAGAAGGGAGGACATGATGCTCACAGCAGGAAGATCCTTTGGGACAGACCGGCTCGTTGACTTGGAACGAACGGTGGATTCTTTGAATGGACAGTTGCGCGAGATGCAATGGGAGTTATATCGGGCTAAGGCGGAGCCGCTTCCGGTTCGGTTGTGGCGGAATCTGGTGAGTCTCAAAGGCGGGCAGGAGTTCATGTCAGCCGTTTGCAATCGTCGCGCTCGTCCGAACACAAAGACGGTGTCTCATGCTATTCCAAGAGCGTAGGGCGGATATTCCAATGGTTGGCGCCTGTTCAGACTGTGGGGTAGTGGTCCAGCGACGAATGGCCTGTGTGGATGGGATGACCCATTCAAGCGTCGAACTCTGCGAGCGCTGCTGGAGTGCCTCTCAGCAGCGGCAGGTCTTCGCAGGTGGGTGCTGCGGGTAGGGAACGCTGGCGGTATCCTTTCGCCAGCCTCAAAACGATGTGGTATGAAGAGGGGACATATCCCAGGAAGTGTATCTAGGGGGAATATGCACAGTAAGGAGCTTATCCGCCAGCATCAATGACGAAAAGGCGTAAAAAGTCGACAGTATGCACGAAGTGCGGTTTGGTGGCGGTGACCCGGATTGAACGGGTGACCCGCGGCTTATGAGTCCGCTGCTCTACCAACTGAGCTACACCGCCAGAAAAGATGGTACGTAACCGGGCGATATAATACAGGAATGATCTTGAGAGTGTCTACAGCGCGGCATCAGTAGTTTTGGTGCGATCTGTGGCTTTTCGTCGACTACGATTCTTCTGCTTCTACTCACATGTTGGTTCCGCCCCATCGTTCCGGTAGACTGGAGTTATGACTCATCCTCTTCCCTCCAGCTGTGAACGGGCGATCTTGGAACAATTCCTTAAGGCGGAGGCCATGGCCTTGTGGGCGGTACGCTCTGCGCAAGCACAGGACGTTCCGCTCGGTGTGCTGCAGTTCTTGCGTCGTCATGAGGAGGAAGAAGCGCAGCATCTCAAGCAGTTTGAGCTGCTGCTGGGAACGAGTTCGCACGGCAAGACGGTCCTCCCTCGTATGCCTAGTCAATGGAGGGTCCTCGCGGTGCAGCTCTACGGGTATGAAACGTTGGGATTAGAGTTCTCACGGCTGTTAGTCGGCTTGCGGCCTGATCTGACCTCGATTATGGAAGATGAAGAAGTGCATGTGGGGTTTTTTGAGCGTGAAGTTCGCACCATTCTTGTTCCTGGAGGGCCTGCCGCTGACGGTGCGCGACTGGCAGCACAGGCCTGGAGACGGCGGCTGCCTCGCACGGTCGATCGCTATCTTCACGATGAGAGTCTTTCGCCCTTTCGTGATGAGCTGCGGAGCCATATTCTCGACGCGATCGACGAGCGTTTTACTGCCGTTGGCTTGCGGGTGAAGTCGGAGGGACAGGGTGAGCCCATTGTGAAGATCGCAATCGGGGTGGCAGGGGAGCCTTCTGGCTTCGGGGTAAATGAATAAACCCGTGGATGGTCTTCTTTTTCGAAATAGAATAGCCGTTGAGCGTGACGAATGAGAGAGGATGGATGTTGACCATCCGCTCACGGAGAAGAGCCCGCGGCTAGTGCGCCTTCCGCGCAGGGAGAGCAAGCCAAGGGCCTCACATATTTATGCGGCCGTCGAGGCCAGACGTTTTTGACGTTGGCCCGCGATATCAAGAGCCGCGATGCGATAGCCCTCAGCCAGCGTAGGAAAGTTGAAGATATTTTCAACAAATGAATCAATCGTGGCTGCATGCTGCAGCGCGATCTGGCCCACATGAATCAGTTCCGTTGCGCCTTCCCCGACGATTTGGACGCCAAGGAGGTATTCGCCTGTCGGATCAGCCACCATCTTGAGCAAACCGTTGTGAATGCCTGAGATCTGACCTCGGGCGATTTCGTTATATCGTGCCCTGCCGATCAGGACATCTCGATAGCGCGCTCGGGCCGCCGCTTCGTCCAGTCCGATGCTGGCCATCTCGGGGATGGTGTAAATTCCGATTGGAATGTCGGATGAACGTCCTTCCGGGAGGCCCAAGGCGTGACACACGGCTCGCCGGCCTTGCTCCATGGCAGTGGAGGCCAGACCAGGGGGGCCGAGCAGATCGCCGACTCCATAAATGTGGGGAACGGCCGTCTGGCAATGTTCGTTGACGGCCAGTGTTCCCTTTTCAGTGAGAGTCAACCCGGTGGCGCTGAGATTGAGATCCTCTAGATTTGGCTGTCGACCAAGGGCCA
>ERZ1292633.2747-Hain-H41-02um-R1-2747-length-17708-cov-5_pt1 | contig 17708 bp, 15 predicted proteins | sample MGYA00564406_ERZ1292633 | MGnify/ENA primary metagenome ERZ1292633 (study PRJEB36523, sample SAMEA6512639) | groundwater metagenome | collected 2019-01-08 | study: AquaDiva: Metagenomics assemblies of 32 groundwater samples | reverse complement strand
TTTTTTTGAAAAATAAAAAATTAGCACTCCATAAAATATTTTTATTATTAAATTTAGCAGTCGGCGTTTGGCTTTTTGGAACCTTCAAGATGCTAAATGCGCCTTCAGATCTGCAAGCGATTTTTTGGGACAGATTTATTTATGCAGGAGTGATTTTTGTGCCTGTTTTGATGTATCACTTTAGTGTTATTTTCACAAAAATCCCCGTCAAAAAATCATTGATTTTCTTGGCCTATGTATTATCTTTTTTATTTCTGGCAATAAGTCGCACTGATTATTTTGTAAAAGACCTTTTCAGATATTCCTGGGGCGTGCATACTCAAGCGCAGTTTTTTCATCACATTTTCATGGTTTATTTTTTCATATATTTGATATTGACCATAATAAACTTTTACAAACACTACAGAGACAAAAAATTGGTCGGCGTGGAAAAAACTCGGGCAAAATACATCTTTTTGGCATTTTTTGTTTTAATCACAGTAGGATCCGCGGGATTTGCTCCGGCGTATAAGATAGACATTTTCCCTCTTTCGTTTTTCTCTGGAATATTTTTTTCGGCACTGCTTTACTACGCCATAACTCGCTTTACACTATTTGATATTAAAATAGTTATTACTCAAGCATTAATTTTTATTCTTTGGATTTTAATATTTTCAGAATTCTTCTTTGTAGATACGACTTTGAGTAAATTTTTGGTTATTAGTACGCTGGTTTTTTCTATTATCGGCGGGTGGCTGTTAATGCGTAGCGTGTCGAAAGAAATAAAATCTCGCGAACAGATCGCTTCTTTGGCAATGAGACTCCAGCAAGCAAATAGTGAGCTTAAAAGATTGGATCAGGCAAAGTCAGAATTTATTTCTATTGCCTCGCACCAACTGCGCACCCCGCTTACCGCCATTAGCGGATACACATCGCTTATGATAGAAGGAACTTATGGCAAAATAAATGACAAGGCGCAGGAAGTTTTAAAAAAAATAATGGACGTAAATAAGGGGCTTATTGATCTGGTAAATGACCTTTTAAACCTATCGCGCATTGAAAGCGGAAAGATAGCTTATGATTTTAAACCAAATAGCTTAGTGGATATCGTCGAGAAAACAATCAATGAGCTGGATAATTTAGCCCACACAAAAAATCTTGAACTTGTGTGGAGTCGGCCAGATTTTGCGCCGCTTTTGATGTTGGATAAAGATAAAATTCAAAATGTCGTGATGAATTTAATAGATAACGCTATAAAATATACCCCCAAGGGCAAGGTGGAAGTGAGCATAAACCAAAAAAGAAGCGATTTGGTTTTTTGCGTCAAAGATAGTGGCATAGGTATCAGTCCGGAAACTTTAAAAGGATTATTTAAAAAATTTGTCCGCAGTGAAGAAGGCCGCCACGTGAATGCCAACGGAACTGGCCTGGGACTTTATATAGCCAAAAACATCGTTGAGGCGCATCACGGAAAAATATGGGCCGAAAGCGAGGGCGCAGAAAAAGGCAGTTGCTTTTTTATAAGCCTGCCCATTTCAGAAAATAGTAAATAGAAAGTAGTAAGTAGAATTTTTAAAAAAGAAAAAGTCCCCCACAAAACGTGAGGGACCAAGAAACCTAGGATTTGCTCAAGATTCCAAGAACTCAAGAGCAAGAGGCTGCCGAGAGACGAACACGAAACGGTTGCCAGCGTCCCAGAAGATGCTCGGGTCGCCACAGTAGCCACCGAGCCATAGCTCCCCGCCAATGTGGCGCTCCACACCGAACACGAGAAAGCTGTCGTCCGAGTCAATGGGCTTATGGACATCCGTCGCAACAAAGAGACATTCGCCTCTGGGCTGGTCTTTGTATTGATGACGAAGCTGAGGGCCGGTTTCAGCGGGGCAACGGTCAAGACCGAGTTTTTTGGCCCTGACACAAATCTCTTTAGTGGTAGCTCCGTTTATGAAACCGAGATCACCAACGGAAGGCTTTACCAAACGAAGTACGTTGTACGTAGAAGTAAGAATGATTTTGTCCAAGTTGCCATTACCCCGGCCAATGATTGAGCAACCACTGCTCTCAATCTCTCTACGAAGAGAGCCAATGGAAGAATATTGACCGATACAAATGGTGCAAAAAATTGGAAAATCGCAAAGTTTAATTTTTACAATCCGGGCGCGACCTAAAAGAACGTCGCGAAAATCGGCCTGAACATTCCCCTTGCACGATTCTTTGACCAGGGCCTGAGACCAACCACCAGCCCTCGCCTTTGCCATTTCAAGCTCATGGATAAGACCGGCACTACCGAAAGTGAACTTGTCAGGCATGACCCGTTCTCCTTTCCTTACGACATGTCCCTCTTCAAGGACTCGTCGCCTACACACGCTGGCGGGCTTCCGATTTGTTTCGGATTTGCCACAGCAGAAAAATATCCTTTGCGAAGAATTGCTTTCTGCTATGGCAAATGTGAATAATATTTCAATGTACTAATTTTATAAGCACATTGTATCACACAAAAGGACGTCCGTCAAGCGCGGTTTTTCAAAAAACTTTTGCGGTGAGTTGAAGAAATCCCGTGTTTTTTTATGCAAGAAAAATGCATCGGGGTGCCGTATCCTTTGTGAGCGTTAAATTTATATTGCGGATATTTTTTGTTTAAATTTTTTGACATTAAAGCGTCTCGATAAACTTTGGCGCAAATTGATGCCAGCGAAATAGCCGGTTCTTTCGTGTCGCCCTGTATAATCGTTTTTTGATTTAGTTTTAAACCGGGTATTTTATGTATTCCGTCAATTAAAATCAGGTGGGGATTTTGCTTGATTTTTTTAATCAATTTTTCCACCGCCATTTTCATCGCCAGTAGCGTGGCGTGGTGTATATTTATTTCATCTATCTTTTTTGGACCAACCATTCCCAAAGAAAACTGGAGGTGCTTTTGCGCGCATTTAAAAATTTCTTCTCTTTTTTTCGGAGAAGTTTTTTTAGAGTCTTTAATTTTAGAAATACCACACTGATTTTTAATTTCTTTTAAAATTTTCTCTTCCGGCACCCAAAGAGCGCACGCTACCACCGGCCCCGCCAAAGCTCCCCTGCCAACTTCGTCTACACCAAATATTATTTTTTGAGCCTTTTTCATTGAAAATTTTAAAATTGGAAATTGATTGAAAATTGAAAATTAAAAATTGAAAATTTTTGCTAGATTCTACTTTCTGTTTGTAAAGTACCAATTAAAAATATCTCTCGCCACAGGCACCGCCGCGCTTGAACCCTCCCCGCCTCCCTGCACCAAAACCACGACTACTATTTCCGGATCTTTATAAGGCGCATAACCCACAAACCAAGCATGAGTCTTTCCCTCATTTCCAAACTGGGCCGTGCCTGTCTTTCCCGCCACTTCCTCTGAAACCTGCTGTAAAGATTGGGCCGTACCTCTTGTCACCACGGCGCGCATACCCTCTTTTACAAGATTGGCATAATCGTTATTGATTATATTTTCTGATATTTTTTGCGGGGAAATAGTTTGGACGATATTTTTCTGACTGTCTGTAATTTGGCTTACTATGTGTGGTTTCCACAAGGTTCCGCCATTAATCAAGGCGGCGGTAGCATTTGCAAGTTGCAAAGGTGTTGATAAAAAGTATCCTTGTCCAATTGAATAATGATACGTATTGCCCAAAGACCATTCTTCTTTATACTTGCTCTGTTTCCACTCTGGCGTGGGCACCAGCCCTTCTTCTTCCTGGGGCAAATCTATGCCGCTCAATCTACCAAATCCAAACAAATTCAAATATTTAGATATGAGATCAGGCCCCAAGCCCTTTATATTTCCGTACCCGCCTCCTATAGTATAAAAATAAACATCGCTGGACACCGCTATCGCGTCAACCATATTGGTCCATCCATGCGCCTTCCAGTCTCTGTAAAAATAAACTATGGATGGATCATATTGATTCGGGATAGAGATTTGTCCGCTACTATATATCTTTTCGTCCGGATTTATAATGTTTTCAGATAAAGCGGCCGAAGCAATAAAAGGTTTTATGGTAGATCCAGTAGGATATCGTCCACTTATGGTTCTGTTTAAAAGAGGGGCGCCGGGATCATTTAAAACATCATTTATTTTTTGCGCATTGCCTTCAGAAAAAATATTTGCATCAAAACTTGGCAAACTCACCATGCTTAAAATCTCTCCGTTTTTCGGATTTAAAACCACGGCCGCCGCGCCCTGTCTTTTCCAGACACTCAAAAGGTTAAAAGTATAATCTTGCAAACTTTTATCTAAAGTTAAAATCAAATTATTTCCCGGGCGCGAATCTCGCAATAAATCTTCTTGCTGAACTTTTCCGCTGGCATCCAAGACCAAACGGCCCACAGAATCCTGGCCCCTGAGCGTATCATCATAACTTTTTTCCAATCCCAATTTTCCAATAAAATCTACCGCGCTCAAATTTTTACTTTCGACTTCCTTTTTATTCACCAGTCCCGCATAGCCAATTAAAGGTGAAAGAGACTGGGAAAGATATTTTCTTTCAGCGGCGCTATTTACTATCACCGCCCGATAGTCTGAGTAGCGAGTTTTAATTTTTAAAGAATCCTCGTAGCTTATATTTTGAGCAATCGGAATCGGTTCAAAGGAATTATTTGACGACTTGACTGTCTCCAATAAGTTGTCCTTTTTTAGATTGAGATCATCGGCTAAATTTTGAAAAAGTTTTTCTCTACTGTTATCATCTTTGGGCAAATCTTGAGGTAACAAGGAAACACTAAAAGAGGGGACATTTTCTACCAAAGGATTATTATTTTTATCATAAATGATACCGCGCAGGGCAGGAACATTGATAAGACGCTGGGAATTATGCTGGGCCCTCAATTTTAAATCCGCACCACGCCAAAAGGAAAGATAAACATTCTTTCCCACCAAGATTAAAATAAAAATAGACGCCCCGACGAAAAACCATAAAAATTTTTCTTGCAAAAAAGGAGCCTCTATCTTGGCCTCAGAAAGCGGATCTTGTGTTTGACGCCTCAACTTGGCATCCAAAAATATTTCTTCGGGATTTATTTCTTGACGGTTTTTTTTAACTATAAATTTTCTATTTTTCCAGAACATATTTAATTTAAATCGCCTTTTTTAAAAAAATATATCAGATACACGGGCACAGTCAAGATAAAATTAACAAGCAAATTAAGAACGTTTTTCTGTACAGTAACGCTCAAACTTGGCCACAACGTTTCTGAACTTATGCCAAATAATACGCCCCAAATATATAAAGATAATATATAAAAAACCAAAGAGACCGTCAGACAAAGTAAAAAAATTACCACGTTATTTCTTAGGGCAAAAAATTTTCTAAATATAAAAATTGTGGCACAAAGCGCCACAAAACCCAATGTGTATTGGCCAAAAGGAGCGCCGGACGATATGTCAAAAAAAATTCCGTAAAATATGGCAAAAAATAAAGTCGAGGGAAAAGAAAAATTTAAAGTTACAAAAAACAAAATAGCCAATAATGGGCTTAAAAAAACATTAAACCAAAAGGCGCTCACAAGACCAACAATCAAAACAACCAAAAAAATCCAATATAACATTTTCGGATTTAAATTCCTCATATGCTCGTTGATTTTACAGAGATTGGATAAAAAATGGAGATTCTATGCCTTTGTCCCATGACGGTTCAATGTTTGCTTCATTAAACAGCTCCTGATCTGAAAATTTAATAGATGAGACCTTTCCAATAATGATATTTTGTGGATATGTTTTATCTAGGCCGCTAGTCAAAACTGTGTCTCCAATCGATATTTTTGAGGAGTTTTTTTGAAGCTCCAATTTTAAATTAAATAGTGTATCCGCCTTCAAAAATCCGAGAGATCCCGATGGCATTACTTTTACCGGTATTTTATTTTCCTGATTGAAAATTGTCTGTACAAAAGATTGGTGATTCAAAACCTTGGTGATTTTACCAACCAAAATATTTCCTGCACTAAATACTACCATATCCTCTGCCAGTCCATCCGCGCCACCCCCTTTCAAAATTAAATTGGAAAAATCATTGAAACCCAAGGCCTTAACAGTAAAAATCGGCTGCGAAAAATTGATAATACGCACACCAAGTTGCAGGCGCAACTGTGCATTTTCTTTTTTTAATGAATTTAAGTCCAATATCTGATTGGTTAATTCTATATTTTGCGCCTCCAAATCTTTAATTTCTTGAGAAAAGCGAGGTGCGTTTTTTATTAAAGCGATACCATTGCCAATTTTTTGATAAGTCCAATTTATGGGGCGACCAATAAAATATTTAACGCTGGTTGCGGCAGAATAAACCACATTCAATTTATTGTTCCAAAAGAGGACAACAAACAATATAAAAATAAAAAGCGCCAGTAGCGCAAAAATTACTATTTTACGATTGATTTTACTTTTAGTGCTCATTGCTTTAAAAAATAGGCGCCTCCAAAATGCGCTTTTATTATTTTAGTCATTTTGAGAATTTATCAAAACATCTCTCAAAGAATCTAAATCTTCAAGTATTAAGCCAGTGCCCCGAGCAACGGCCGTCAAAGGATCATCTACTATTATAACTGGCATCTTAATCTCACGCGCTATAAGTCGGTCGAGGCCGCGCAATAAGCTTCCCCCTCCCACCATATAGACGCCACTTTGCATAATATCAGCCACCAGCTCCGGCGGCGTTGTTTCCACTACATACTTAACCCCATCAACCAAAGATTTCAAGGAGCCCTTAATTGCCTCCCTGACGTCTTCACTATTTAAAACTATTTCTTTAGGCAATCCTGTAATAATATCTCTTCCACGAACTGCGAGCTGTAAGTCTTCCTGTAAGGGAAATGCGCATCCTACGGCAATTTTTACGTCTTCTGCCATTCTTTCACCCAAAAGCAGGTGATGTTCTTCGCGGCAATAATTTACTATATCTTGATTCATCTTGTCGCCCGCAACTTTTAAGCTTTTGTTGGCAACAATTCCACCCAAAGATATCACCGCGATATCTGTAGTGCCTCCTCCTATATCTATCACCATGTTGCCTACCGCCTCGTTTACCGGAAGCCTCGCGCCAATTGCCGCCGCCATTGGCTCTTCCACCAAATAAACTTCTCGCGCTCCCGCGCTACGAGCCGCATCGCCCACAGCGCGACGCTCAACTTCTGTCACGACCGAGGGTATGCCTATCACCACGCGAGGACGAGAAAAAGGATAATTTTTAGAATAAACTTTTTGAATAAAGTATTTCAACATTTGCTCCGTCACTTCAAAGTCCGAAACCACGCCACCTATTAAAGGGCGCGAGGCGACAATATGAGCTGGGGTTCGTCCCACCATCTGCTTAGCTTCTTGTCCCACAGACAAAACCTGGCCGGTTTTTTTATTTATGGCGACCACCGAAGGCTCATTGATCACAATGCCCTTACCCCTGACATATACCAAAGTATTGGCCGTACCAAGGTCAATGCCTATATCTTTTGAAAAAATATTAAAATTAAAAAAATTCATCACTATGTTTTAACTAATGCATCCGAATATTTGAACTTACAAAAATAATTTGACTATTTATTTTTTTCATCAAGACGCTTTTCTAGTTCATCTATTCGTTTATATAGCTCATCTTCTAAAAGTTCTTGTAAGTCCGCCTCAAGCCACCCAACCTGTTCATGGTCATCATCGGAGCTTTCCTGATACAAAAATCCTATAATGCCCCTCTTGATATTTTTATCATCGGCCATTAACTTAATCACTTCCGCGACAGACAATGGGGTGGGCTTGTTTCCAACTATTTTTTCAGCAGATAGTGGGGCGCCATTAAATTCCGTATTTGTTTCGTAACCATGATCTACGAGCGTCTTTAGAGTTTCACTTAGTCCTGGAACTTGTTTAACGGCACGCCTTCTTTCTTCTCTGTCAATATCGTGCTGTCTTATTTGGTTGAGTCGTTTTTGCTCTTCTGACTCAGGCCTCGAATTGTCCCCGTCAGTTTTTTCTCTCATAATTTTTTAATTAATTTATTAATTATTATTTTTTTTAATATACTTAACTCCCCAAAATAAATTACACAGGGGAAGGATTTTGTTGTGATGCTTAATCGTAGATTATCGCCATTGGCGCGCCATGTCAAACTCCTCTTTTTTTATTTTTTTAACATTTTAATCAAAGCGGCTTCGTTGATTAATTTGAGATCCGCTTCGCTACGTTTTTTAATTTCCACCATTTTTTTATTCACTGTCTTTTCGCTTATTACTATTCTCCAAGGAATGCCGATTAAATCCGCATCCACAAATTTTTCTCCGATTGACGATTCAACTCGATCGTCAAAAAGCACCTCAATATTGTTTTTCTTTAAGTCGTCGTAAATCTTTTCCGCAAAATCAAAAACTTTTTTCTGTTTGCTTTTTTCCTTGGGCACGAGCGCCAAAAGGTGCGCCTTAAAGGGGGCCACGCTTTCTGGCCACACGATTCCCCTTTGGTCATGATTTACCTCCACAATAGTCCCCATGACCCTTCCTGGTCCAATGCCATAAGAAGCCATCACTACCGGCTTATCGATGCCGTCCTTATCTTTAAAAAGAAGGTTTAAGTCGCGACTAAATTTAGTGCCCAATTTGAAAATGTTTCCCACTTCAACACTTTTAGCAGACTCCAAAATATCGCTTCCTTTGGGACATCTGTCCCCGGCTTTAAGTTTGGTGATTTCTTGGTTTTGCGCCCATTTATGTTTTTTACAAAGTATCACCGTGTCTTCTCCGGCCTGGGTAACAACTTGAAATTCATGCGAAAACGCTTTAGTAAATGTCCCGCCCGATGCCTCAATGACCAGCGCCTCTAGTCCACACTGCGTAAAAATTTCCCCATAGGCATTTTTAACCTCTTCATAAAATTTATCCAAGTCCTTATCATCACGGTGAAAACTGTACAAATCTTTCATCAAAAACTCCCTGCCGCGTATAAGCCCGGACTTGGCTCTAGGCTCATCTCTAAATTTGGTTTGTATCTGGTAGACCGCCTTGGGCAAATCTTTATAAGAGTGGATGTATCTTTTTGCCATTTCGGTGATGGGCTCCTCGTGAGTAGATGCAAGCCCCACCTCTCGTTCGCTACGATCTTTGAAACGATACATGATGTCGCCCAAAACGTTCCATCTGTCGGTTTTAAGCCAAAGCTCTTTTGGCTGCAAGGCCGTCATCAAAAGTTCTTCCGCTCCTAAATTATCCATTTTTTCGCGTATGATATTATTTATCTTTTCCAAAACTTTTAATCCCAAGGGCAAATACACGTAAGCCCCCGCCATAAATTTATATATAAATCCCGCTCTTTCCAAAAGCTGGGCGTTTATAGAGATTTCATCCCGTGGCGATTCGCGCGTAGTTTTTGCAAAAATTTGTGATTGTCTCATATTTTTAAAATTTAATTATATCTTTTATGGTTATTAAAATCATTAGAGCGATCAAAACTACAAATCCGACCAAATTAGCTTTTTGTTCTATTTTTGGATTTATGGGAGACCCCTTGATCTTTTCAATGGCGAGAAAAAACAATCTGCCTCCATCTAAGGCTGGAATGGGCAAAATATTTAAAATCGCCAAGTTTATAGAAAGCAAAAATGCCAATTGCAACACATACCCCAAGCCCATTTGCACCGCCTGGAATGTTACTTTAGCTATGCCCAATGGACCGCTCAAATACTCGCTGACATTGTGTCCACTAAGCGCGCTATAAAGAATTTTTAAAATCTCCCATGTAAAAAACATAGCGGTTTGTATAGTTATCACAAGACCTTTCCACAAAGCTACATACCAAGGATGTCTTTGTAGCTCTATTTTGGCCAAACTAACTCCCAAGATGCCGCTTCCTACAGTCGCGCTTTCTGGCAGATTGACTTCTTTGTTTATGGTTGAGCCTCCTTTCTGAATTTCCAAAGATATCAACTGTCCCCTGTGTTGCAAAACAAAGCTGGTGAGATCTTCGGGATTATTTATTTTAATTTTTTGATTATCAAAAGATGCCGATAAAATTTTATCTCCGGGCTCTATGCCAATTTTTTCCGCCGGACTATTTTTTACAGTTTCTATCACCTGCACGGGCACGATCCCATCGTCAGCACCCACGATTTGCGGAGCGCCAATCATTAAATTGGCAGATATAAAAAACCACGCCAAAACTAAATTCATCAAGACCCCCGCCACCAAAACTATGGCGCGTTGGTATATTTTTTTTGAAGCGAAACTTTCCGGACCCTGTTTTTCCTGGCCATCTTCACCCAACAACCTCACAAACCCTCCCAGTGGCAATAAGTTTATTGAATATGTGGTCTCATTTTTTTTAAAACTGAAAAGCCGCGGAGGAAAACCGATGCCAAATTCCTCTATCTTTATTCCCATTTTTTTAGCAGCCAAAAAATGTCCGGTTTCATGTCCCAGAATCAAGATGGCCAACATTAAAATAAAAACTATGGTTGCAAAAATCATAAAATATAGTTAGGACTCTTCAATTTCTTTTTCTTTTTGTTTTAATAAATTTTCCAAAGAAACATTTGCTTCATCGACTAATTTTTGGATGCGATTTTTTAATCTAAACTTTTCGTCTTCATTTATTTCTTTATCTTTTTCCATTTTTTGAACCTGTTTTCCTGCCTCATCCCTATGTATCCTCACCGCGATCCTCCCCTCTTCTTCTTTTTTATGGAGTATTTTTATCATTTTACCCTTCCTCTCTTGGGTCAAGGTTGGTAAAACCAGCCTTATAGAGTCCTTTTCTACAATCGGAGACAAGGATAACGGAGAGTGCGAGATGGCTTTTGCCACCGCTTCAATCACCTGCTTGTCCCAAGGTTTTATTATAATAATATTAGGCAAAACTACATTTATAGTTGCCACATATTTTAACGGTTGCATCCCTCCATACTGCTCTACGCTGAGGTCTTCTACCAAGGCTGGAGTGGGACGATTGGTGCGCAGTGCGCTAAATTCATTTTTCACAAAGTTAATTACCTTGTCTAAATCAATTTTTAAATTTTTCAATATATCGTCTGACATAGATTTAAAATTTCTAATTTTTAATTTCTAATTTCTAAACAATTTTCAATGATTTAATTTTCAAACTTTTTAATTAGAAATTGAGTAATTGGAAATTGTTTGAAAATTGAGAACTGAAAATTGAAAATTTTTAGCTTTAGTTTCCTCCTGTCACAAAAATGGTTGACGGGTTTTGAGGATAAATCTTTATTGCACCTATGGCGCTTTTGGCAGGAAAATTTAGTTCGCTCCAATGCGCGCCGGCGTCTTGTGATTTATATATTTTATTGTTCATGCTCACATAAATGACCTGAGGATTTAAAAAGTCTTGAGCAAAAGCATACACGCGCGAACTTTTCTCCGGCACTAGAGTTTGCACGGCGTTCCATTTTTCCCCGCCGTCCACCGATCGCAAAAGACCCATGGAGGTGCCTGCCCACATTATTGAGTTGGACCCCTCGTCAAACCAAACCCCGTAAATTTGTCGCGATTGAAAAACGCTCCCCAATTGGGCGGGCTTTACAGAAAAAATTTTGACCTCATTAAAGTTTTGTCCATCAATATCCATACGCCATAATTTAGTGGTGCCGTTTAAAATAAAGTATTGATTGTCGCTAGGATTTTTTAAAAATATCTTAGAAACAGATCCCTGCATCCACTTTAAAACGCTCCAGCTTTTACCGCCGTCTCTGCTTTCCGAAATGCCTCCGTCGCTTGTGCCCAGTAAAATTTGTCCGCGCAAATTATTCAAAACTATGGAATTTATATGCACTCCAGCAATAGGTGATGCATACAACCTTTCAAACGAGTTTCCCCCATCTTCAGATTTTAAAAGTTGGCTAGAATTTTTATCAAAAATAGATATGAGCAATCTTTGGGAATTTATATTGTCCAGCGCCAAGCTGTCAATTTTTGCAGAACTCGGAATATCCTTTTCACCAATCTTAAACCACAACTCTGTCTGGTTGGTGCTTTTATATATGCCACCATCAGTCAAAGCATATGCTACGTCTGAATTTTGATCGTCAAAAAACAAATCATTGATCTTATAGCGCAAAAGTGTCGTTTTGCTGTTTAAAATAGCGTTTCTACCCTGCCAGTTATATCCCCCGTCAAAAGACACCTCCAGTCCTCGCGCCCCTCCTGAAGAGCCCACATTATATAAAAGATTGGGAAAGACAATGGCAAGCGCAATAAGAGCGAGGGCAATAATTACGAAAAAAAATATAAGAAAAACCAATAATTGTCTCATATATTATAAACCCCCACACCTTCACCGCATAGCTTTAACTTTGGTGGCAAAGAATGAGGAACTTTAGTGACTCATCCCCACAACACACCCGCAGAATCCTCTGGAAGGTGTGGGGGTAAATTTAAAACTAATTCTTCAAATAATATCTTTTTATTAGCGTTTGTTTGGGAAAATAAATTCCATGTGCTGTGAATCTTTTCGAGCGTATTTTTTAATTTGCTTATATCCAAATTTTTCCAATGATTTCCGTCTACAAAAATATCTTGTGATAAAAATCTGCTTCGCAGGACATATTCCAAAAATCTCATCCAGTCCAAAATCATCTCTTGCGCCGCTTTGTTGTCTTGGCTGGTATTGGCAATTCTTTTCCAAAGCGGATCTTTCAAGTAGGCTTTAAGCTTTTCTATGTTTGATTTAAAATTTTCCAAGTCTTTGGGATCTTTTAAAAAATTTAAGGCCACCCCTATCTGCCCTCCGCTAAGCTCTGCCAAAATGTTCGCGTGCGTTTCATTTTGTGCAATACTTAAAAGATGTTTTTTTATCTCATTTGTTTTCAGCGGATTAAAATGTACAGGAATTAGACGGGAAAAAATTGTCGGCATGATACTGCCAGAACGCGCGGAAGTGAAAATAAAATGGGTGTCGCCTTGCGGTTCTTCCAAAATTTTCAGCAGAGCGTTTCCGGCCTCAGTGTTCATCCTTTCAATTTTTTTAATCACTAAAACCTTACTGGTGCCAAAAGATGTGCGTAAAATTTTATTTTTTATATCACGGATATCGCTTATTTTAATTTCTTCCTCATCAGCAAATTCCGTATAGTCCGGACATAATTCCATTTTTTTTAGTTCGGCAGATGAGAGCTGATTTTCTAAATCCAAAGAATCTTTTTGGCCGCTTAAAAATAAAACATTGTAGGCCAATTTTTTCGCTAAAGAAAATTTGCCCAAATGCTCTTGGCCCACAAAAACATATCCTTGGCTTAAATTATCATTTTTGAGAGCGTTGAGAAAATATGTTTTTTGTCTTTGGTGGCCTATAATCATAAACAAAAGGCCCCCAATAAGCGTTTAGGCCGTAATTTAATTATAATACTCATTGAATAATTTTTCAAGTGCTTGCTTGACAAATTTTAAACATATTGTGTAACGTAAATTTAGCCAAATTCATAAGCGCCTCGCGAGGCGCTTATTTCTAATCTCTTTATTATTTAGTTATTTAAGATTAACTATTTAAAATATCAATCTGGCCCTGGTATCTTCTGGCGAATTCCATTACGGCATCACCATAAAATCTATAGGCTGATTTATTCCAATTGGATCCCGCTAAATATTTCATTGCCGCCGTCCATTCAGCATTATATGTGCCTTTGGCGGCTCCGTTGTCTTTCAAAAGTAAGGCGGCCGCCGTGAAAGCGTCCTGGGCGTTCCATGGCGAAGGCGGGTTGTGTCCTGTTATTCGCGCAATGCTATCTTTATAAAGCATCCAGGTGGTAGGCATAAATTGAGCCGGCCCCATCGCTCCCCCGCAATATCCATACCACTGTTTTTTAGATACTGGCTGAGTGTTTGGATTTATCCCCAGCTCACCGGTAATTTGCACAAAAGCCTCGCGCTGTTTGGCGCATCTGGCATGAGCTAAATCAACCAGCCAATTTCCTTTTCCAACATTTTTTCCTAAATTGCTTTCTTCTGTAATAATTCCCAAAATTAAAGCTGGCCTAACGCCAGTACCCTTACCAGCTTGCGTGGCATAGCGCACAGCATCTTCAAAGGTGATCGGGCCCGCACCCTCCAATTTATAAAGTTGACTGCGTATGGAAGCGGCGTTTTTCTTTGCCTCGCTCAACATTTTTTGATAGTTGGATTCTTTTCCTTTGGTGTCCGCTAAAATTTTCTTTTGCTCGGACTGTTGGTCTTGCGTCATGTTTTTTTGTAGCTGTTGAGTGATGAGAAGCTGGGCCTGTTCTGTTTTTTGCTCTTCCAGGGCGTCTTTTTCTTCAGATAATGTATTTTTGAGATCTTTGTATTGCACCAATAAATCCTGGGCATTTTTCTGAATCTTCTGAACAGAGTTCATTTCGTCAAAAAATGTAGAGAGTTTAGGATTGGCAAATAAAATCACTACCAAGCTCTGCTGATCCGCATTATTTATTGATCTTAAATTTTGCGCCATTAATTTTTCCTGCAAGCCCAGTTTTTGAGAGAGACCGTCTATTTTATTTTCATGGCTTATGATATCACTAGTTAAAGATTTTAAAAGTAAATTGATGCGCTGTATTTCCAGTTGGCCTCTTTTAATCTGATCATTTAAAATCTTTATCGTATTGTTCAGAGAATTTTCACTGCCTTGAAGCTTCGTGATTTGGCCAGAGTAGTCATTGATCTGATTTTCAAGTTGTGCCAGTTGTTGACGCAAGGCGGCTTTCGATTCTTCGTCTGTTTGAGCCGTCATTTTATTTGCAACGCCAAAGATAAAAATCAGGACAAATAAAAACAACCACGCCGACATTTTTTTAGGCGTGATTGTTTTTTTAAATATCATAATATCAAAAACCCTTAAAGAGCTCTGAAAACTATTTTTCGATTTCGTCTTCCTGTGCTTGTTTTGCCTCTCCCTCAGCCTTCTTGATCTCTTTCTCTGTCTTGATTTCTCCCAACGCTTCCTCCGCTGGTTTTTCTGCCGCTTCTATTTCTTCCTGGCTCATCGGTTCTGACGCCAAGGCGACTATTTCATCGGGCGAAGTCAAAACTTTCACACCCAATGGCACCAAAATATCTGAAACCAAAATCCTGTCTTCAAAAGTTTTAAGTTTGGACAAATCAACTTCCAGCTGGTGCGGCAAATCAGTCGGCAACGCCTCGATTTCAATTTCATGGATGTTTTTCACCAAAACACCACCCGAATCTTTCACCGCAAAAGATTCTCCTATAAAAACCAGCGGGACATTGGTAGTTACTGTTTCTTTAAGGTTTACCTGATAAAGATCGGCATGCTGAGCATTTTCTGTCACTGGATGACGCGAAACTTCGTGAATCAAAACAGGATGCTGGCTGTCATCGTCCAATTTTAAATTAACTAGCGAGTTCGTTCCGGCTTCTTTAAAAACTTTCTCAAATTCTTTTATGTCTAAAGTGATTGGTAAAGGATCAATGCCTACTCCGTATAAAATCGCGGGCGCCAAGCCTTTTTTGCGTAAAGAATCGTTTGTTTGAGCTTTTAATTCTCTTTTTTTACCTTTTAGTTCTATTGTTTGGGACATATTTATAATCTAAAAAATCAAATCTCAAAGCGTAAATCTATTAGTTTATATAAGCATGGTAAATACTAATTCTTTTTGACACAAAAGTCAATTCATCGCCTCAGTTCTATTTAATCGGTGTAATTGGTGGTTTCCCGCCCAACACAGCAATAATATTTTTGGCAGCCAAGATAGACATCTGGGAGCGGGTTTCTTCCGTTGCCGAGGCGGTGTGGGGGGTCAAAATGGCATTTGGCAAATCTGTCAGACCCAAAGCGGACTTTGGTTCATTTTCATAAACATCCAAAGCGGCACCCCTTATCCAGCCCTCTTTGAGGGCTTTCACCAAAGCATTCTCGTCAATCACCGGACCACGCGATGTGTTTATCAGATAGGCAGATTTTTTCATCATTTTCAAACGCTCTTCATTCATTAAATGTTTAGTGGATGGCAAAAGCGGCACATGCAAACTTACAAAATCCGACTCTTTCAAAATATCTTCAACGTTTTCTCTGAACTGTGCGTTAAATTCTTTTTCAAAATCCTCATTTCTTTTTATATCGTAATACAAAACTTTCATTTCAAATCCTTTGTGCGCGTGTTTTGCCACCAAAGAACCAATGCGCCCAAGACCCACCACGCCCAAAGTTTTGTGCGAAACATCCTGCCCCAAAAGCAAAAGTGGCGCCCAGCCTGTATACTTGCCATCTCTAAAATATTGATCGGACTCTACAATTCTGTGGGCAATTGCCAGTAAAAGCGCAAATGTATGCTCCGCGACAGTTTCTGACAAAACTTCCGGAGTATTGGTAAGAATAATATTTCTTTTTTTGGCATCTTCTAAATTTAAATTGTCATATCCAACGGCATAATTGGCTATGATTTTTAATTGGCCACCGGAGGCGTCCATCACTTCACCGTCTATTTTGTCTGTCAAAAGAGAGAGGATGGCATCGGCCCCTTTAATTTTTTCTATTAATAATTCATGCGGCAAAACTCCGTCAAAATCACTTACCTCAACGTCAAAACCCTCTTTTTTTAAGAGCTCTATTCCGCTTTCTGAAATTTTTCTTGTAACAAAAATTTTAGACATAAATTATTAACTTAAAAACTATCACTTTTTATTAAGTGTTTTTAGTATAGCATGTTTTTATCTAACTTTCACCCCCTCTCCATCTCCACATCTAAATTTAAAGTAGAATCTTCGTCTAAATGCATCACTCTACTTAAATAAGGCTTAAAGTCCATTAAGTTAGCAATCAACTGGTAAGATCCGGACTTGGCCAAAAAAGCATACTGACCAGACTGGTTAGAAAGGGTGGTCTGGATCAAAGATTGTCTCTTGGCATCATAGAGCCTGAGCTGAGCAGAAGATAAGGGATTTTGATTTTTGTCTTTCACTATGCCAAAAGAAGGCCTGACGACAAACATCGCGTAAAGCTGGGCCAAAAAGATTATGGAGGCGACAATAAAAATAGTAAGATTTTCTTTGTTCTGGTTAGCCATAAAAGTTAAGGTGGACAAGACCGCGCTAAAGATGGCCAAAGGCAAAGCTAATTTATTTATTAAAAATTGTAGTAAGAAACGAGCTTGAGAAACAGTTGTACTGCTTTGAGATTCTTTTTGTAAGGGCAGAGCATAGATTAAACCTGCTTTGGTGTTTTCTTGAGAAAGAACTTCTCCGGTGTAAAGTTCGCGATCTTTGACGACAAGATGTTGCGGTGGATTAAAAACAAATCCGTTTTTAGAAGGAGAAAGAATAAAATCGGAAGAACGTCCCAAAAGTAATTGGTCGGTCAAAAGAAGGAATCGGCCATCTTGATCTGTGACAGCTTTATCTAATTGTTTTTTATCAGGCCAAGACAAAATCTTAACAATAGCGTTGGGAATAGGAGTTTGAGTCTCCTGATCAAACACAATCCCCCACTCTTTTCTCTTTCTGCGATAAGCGGGTAAAAGCAAAAGTAAATTGGTATAGATTTTGTACAAAGCGGGTTGTAGATCAAAAAGGTTTAAGGCGACGATTATGCGAGAAGATAAAGCAATAACCGCTAAAGACAGAATACCTAAAACAGAAGATATGATTGTGCCATACTTTTTAATAAAATCTAAAATTTTGTTCGGAGGATATGTGGAGGGAGGAGGAGCCAGCCCAGGGCTGGTCGGACTCGGTCCGAGAGTTGGAGAAACGGCAAGGGTAAGGACAGGTGTGGGAGAAGCTTGTGGTGAAGGAGA
>ERZ1292633.2745-Hain-H41-02um-R1-2745-length-17718-cov-7_pt1 | contig 17718 bp, 20 predicted proteins | sample MGYA00564406_ERZ1292633 | MGnify/ENA primary metagenome ERZ1292633 (study PRJEB36523, sample SAMEA6512639) | groundwater metagenome | collected 2019-01-08 | study: AquaDiva: Metagenomics assemblies of 32 groundwater samples | reverse complement strand
GATCGCACAGGGCACCAAATGCACGAAATATCTCTACAGCCTCTCGATCAACCCGGATCCCGCCCAGCGTGCCCTGACCCGCGAGGAGTTTCTCGACTATATCGCCCGCGTCGAAACCTCCTTCGGCCTTGAAAACCAACCCCGCGCCATCGTCCTCCACGTCAAGGAAGGGAGGGAGCACTTCCATACCGTCTGGTCGCGCATCGATACCGACACCATGCGCGCCGTGCAGCTCTCCTTCGACCGGCAGAAACTGCGCACCCTCACCCAGGAGTTTGCGCTCGAGCACGGGCTGCGCTTGCCTCACGGCTTGCGCAAGAACCGTGGCATCGACCGCTTCAACGACCGCGCGCGTGGAACCTCCCTTGCCGAAAAGCAGCAGGAAGAGCGCAGCGGGATCACCAAAGAGCAGCGCCGCGCCGACATCACCGACGCCTGGAAGCGCTCAGATACGGCCCGCACCTTCCTGCGGGCCCTTGAGGAGCGCGGCTATTATCTGGCGCAAGGCGACCGCCGCGCCTATGTCATCGTGGATCGGTTTGGAGAGATTCACAGCCTCACGCGCCAGATCGAGGGCGCCAAGGCAAAGGACGTAGCCGCCCGGCTTGCCGATCTTCCCCTCGATAAACTCCCACACGCGTCCCGCGCCCAGGAGTTCATCCGCACCAAGCTCGAAAAACAGGCCGTGCGTGCCTTTCAGATCGAGGCAAGCCAGCGATGGCTCACGCTGCGGCAATCGCAGCAAAAGCGCCGCACCGCCCTTGATCACAAACGCAAAGCTACGGAAGAACGTCACCGGACGCAGCAGCACGCTCTTATGACCAGACAGGCGCGTGCGGCATCGGAGATAGAAACCAAACGCGGTGAACGCGCGGGCAAGGGCTTAAGCGGGTTCTTCAGAAAAGTAACCGGCATCAGCACCCTCATCCGAAAAAAGCACGAACGTCAGGACAAATCCCGCAAGGCAAAAGACGTTGAAGACATGCAGACCCTAAAACGCCGCCAGCATCGCGAGCTTCAGGATGTAAAGCAGCAATCCCGCGCCCTCACGTCCGTTGAGAAACGGGAAGCGCGATCGCTGCGCACCAAAATCAAGCGCGAGCAGTTCCATGGAATCATCCATGGCCACGAACAGGAGCGCGAAGGACCGCAGCTCACGCCGTCCCAGAAAACGAAGCTGCGAGAATTTATCGATACGGGGAAAGAGATTTCACAGGAGGAAGCGTCTGCGCCTTCAAAAACCACGAGCCGCACTGGGCGCAGCGGGCGGCAGACAGACAGCCCGCAGGAAAGTGTTCAGGAGATCAAGAAGACCGACCGGGAGATTGTCCGCCCTCCTGCGGAATCCCAACCCACACTTACGGACAGCTTTGCCGAAGCCCTCCGCCGCCGTGCCGATGAGAAGAAGGCAGCCAAGGAGCGCAACAAGGATCGCGGCGGCGGGCGCGACTTTACGCCGTAAGCCGGGACAGCGGACGGATACTACAGCCAACGGAGGGAAACCAGTTTCGGCAGGGAGCAAGGCAAATGGTCTTTACATCCTCAACCTGCATTTTGAACATTGACTGCTTTTCACGACCTTCTATGCTCATTCCCAAACACAATTAGTTCAGGAATTATTCATGAAAAGTAAAGAAAGTGACGTTGAGATAAAGCAACCTGCAAAGGCCTGCAGCACCAGACCGAATAACGGCCTAGTCGTGTGCCTCTCTTGTGTCAAATCCAAGAGAAGCAAGCCGTCCAAGGCAAGAGATATGTATGTCAGCGCGTTATTCACAAAAATGCTGGCATATGCCGAGAGTCTTCATCCTGAAAAGATCTATATTCTCTCCGCAAAATATGGCTTGCTGAATCTCGACGATGAAATCGACCCTTACGAGCTAACCCTGAAGAATATGCCAGCACGCGCCCGGTCCCTATGGGCCGAGAGCGTGTTGAGCAAGATGAAGCGGGAAGTCGATTTGGAGAATAACCAGTTTGTCTTTCTTGCTGGCATGCCTTACAGGGAAAATCTATTGCAGCATATTCGGCATTACACGGTTCCAATGGAAGGCCTTTCGTTCGGACGCCAGTTACAATGGTTGGATGGACAATTGAGATCATGAGTGAGGCCTGTCAATACCTGCATGCGATTCTTTCCGAGTGGCCGCGTTTTAAGGCGGGCTTTGATGTAGCGGCCATACCCCAAAACGGCCTGTATTTTCTATTTGAAAATGGGGAAACAGGACATCGCAGCAACCGGATTGTCAGAGTTGGAACACATCGCGGAGCAAACAATCTGGCGAAGCGGATAAGAGAACATCTGTTTACGGCCAACAAAGATCGAAGTATATTCAGAAAGCATGTTGGAAGATGTTTACTTTCCCGAGGTAAAGACCCTTTTCTGACCCAGTGGGAGATTGACCTGACCACCAAGGCAGCGCGAGAGAAACATGGCTGTCACATTGACATGGACAAGCTCAGGCTAGCTGAAGAAGCTGTCAGCAAATACATGAGTGGAAATTTTTCTTTTGTGGTACTGGAGATTAAGGAACGTGCAGACAGGCTTGCCATAGAGGAATCCTGCATAGCCACGATTGCAAACTGTTCCGAATGTGGCCCCTCAAAAAACTGGCTGGGCTTGCATCATCCTAACCCGACTATCAAGGAAAGCGGCCTGTGGAATGTGCAGGGACTTGATGGGCCTTTGCTCGACAAAACCGATATGGAGGGGATATTCGGCTCATGATTTTCAGACCAAGGGTAGCTCCGCGCAGCTCCCGCGCCGACTGCAGGCGCGAGTTCACGCCCTAGCCGGTTGCCGCAGCCCCTTGACAGCAACGTTCCGGACACCCCTGACATTCCAGACACTGACCGTTTACCGGATTACCGCTGCAACACCACCCTCGTCCCCGCCCCCGAAAACTCTCGCGTCTTCAAATAATCGCTGATCGCCTTCCACTTCGTCACCATCTTCTCATTGTCGGCCCGCCGGTAAAGGTTCACCATCTCGTCCGCCAACAGAAACCCTTCTCCCTCGACAAGCGCATCAAACGCCGTTGCCGCTTTGTAGATATCTTCCGCCACCGCGATCTCCTCAATATCCCCCTCATCCATGCCGCCTCCTTTCCACAGCCTCAACGCCGCTTTTCCGTACTTCTGTATCCACTGACATACGCCACTTTCATCCCCGGCGCGCAATCATCCATGCCAGCCTTAACGTGAATCCTGCCTGAAAATCTCCCGCGCAAGGCCGCTCGGGGTCGCAGCCGCATCCCCAAGATGTAATCCCGGGTGATCCCCCTCGGCTGCTTGTTCCCCTCGACGGACGCTCCGCTTTTCAGGCCATTCCGGATGTCACAAGGCAGGCAATGGTGCCCGCCGGAAAAACTGAAAGGAAAAACACTATGTCGTTCAAGAAAAACAAAACCGAAAAAGCCGCTCCGCCCGTCGCAAAAATCCGCGTCGGCCTGATCACGGCCAGCATCTGGGAACGCGCGACCGAAAAAGCAACATTCTACAACGTCACTTTCGAGCGCCGGTACAAGGATAGCGAGGGCAACTGGAAATCCGCAAACGGCTTCGACACGCACGATCTTCTGGCTCTGGCCAAGTGCGCCGATCTTGCCCACACAGAAATCCTCAACGCCCGTGAAGACCTCGCGGACAACGAACCCGAAGAAGAGGAAGGCGCGTAAGCGCCTTCTTCCTTCTCTCACAGAAAGGAACATGACCATGAAAAACGATAGCTTCCGGCAAATCGCCGCTGATGCCGCCCTGCACGCGATCGACAGACTGCAGGCCATTCTTAACGAGGCCCAAGGGTATCTCATGTCCGGCGAAAATCTCGCCGCCTGGGGAACGCTCCTCATGTTCGAGGACGCCGCCGAGGATCTCAAGGCCGCGATCCGCCTCCACCGCGCTGCTAACGCCCGGAGGATGCCATGATCAACAGCATCACCCGTGGCGACTGCATCGAAGTCATGGCCACCCTGCCGGAATCATCGGTGGATTTCATCCTGACCGACCCGCCCTATCTCGTGAACTACCGAGACCGGAGCGGCCGCCGCGTCAGGAATGACAATAACGTCGCATGGCTGGATCCGGCCTTCGCGCAGATGCACCGCGTGCTGAAACCGGATTCCTTCGCCGTCAGCTTCTACAGCTGGAGCCGCATCGATCTGTTCATGCGGGCATGGACGCAAGCCGGATTCACCGTCGCCGGCCATATCGTCTTCACCAAGGAATATTCCAGCAGCACCCGCTATCTGCAATACCGCCATGAACAGGCCTACCTGCTCACCAAAGGACGCCCCCTGCCCCCCGGCTTTCCGATCCCGGATATCATTCCGTGGACGCACTACACCGGCAACAAGCTGCATCCGACCCAGAAACCGGAGTCTATTCTAAAGCCCCTCATCCACGCTTTTACCGGCCCCGGTCATATCGTGCTCGATCCCTTCTGCGGCTCCGGCTCCACCCTGGCCGCCGCCCGCCAGATCGGACGCAACTTCATCGGCATCGAGCTCGACCGGAAGCATTTCCGCACGTCGGCCGGACGGCTCTTCCCGGATAGAATGTCATCTTCTGACTTCTGAGAAATCCGGCAAAACAAAAGGGGCGCTGCGCCCCTTATATTTTGCCTCCACCGCCCCTGCCAATGCCGTGCCTAGAAGGCACCGCGCTGCGATACTCAGAAATCTGCGCCCTGCCGGATGCAAAGCGCAGAAGATTTAGTGATTAGCCTGGACCGTTCAGCCGGGCAGCCTGTGCACGGTTGATATTCTCCAGGGTGGCCAGCGCATTGCGACGCGCAGGCGTACCTGCTTTCGTCATGGCCAGTTTTTTCGATACGGAACAGAACAGAGCGGAAAGCTCTCTCTTTTTCCTGTTAGCCAGTTCGTGGCTTGTTATGAGACGCATTCTTATCTCCTCTTTTCAAGCCCCGACCATCGAGGCTTTTCATGCCTCCACGATCGGCACGAGGAGCGAATACGGAACGCCCATGAATTTCATGGAGCGCCGCAACGCCAGAGGAGGAGCCCTCAGCGCTTGCAGTATGAACAGCGACTTGATGCAAAAACGTGGAACAGAAAAGACCCGTACAGGGGCGCTTCAACAGAGGAGATTCAGCGGATCGAGAGGACGCGAGCACATGGCACGAACAGGAACCACGAGCGCCCGCTTCGCTCTTGTCCGTATCGGCCTTTACCTGCCTGACCGGAAGACTACGCGCAGCAAAACGCCCGCTTTGTCATCATCCCGATAAACGGAGCAACGAAATCACCGACGACACGATCGCCGATGCCGTAGATGCCTTTGCGGGAGGTGCCGGATAAACACAGATCCGTGGATGACGTTGCTTTAGGCGCAATCCTGAAGAAGTTGATTCTTTGAGATCGCAAATTGCGATATCAAACACCGGCAGGAGCGAATTCGAGACGATCAGGCGGCAACCGTTTCAAGCTTGCCCGATTTGCCCCGTGCCTTGGTCACCCGGATTTGAATGTTTCTGTTCAGCCTGAGCAGAAACGAAAACAATCTATCCAGGGTAAAGCCTTTTAACTGACCCCTCTTGAGCTTGGATATATCAGGCTGTGTCGCACCGATAAGAGTTGCTGCTTCTTTTTGGGTCAGAGCACGGTCTTCTATGATCTTGATGATTTGCAGGGCAAGCTCGGCCTTTGCCTGATATTCCTCTGGATTATCAAAGCCAAGATCTTTAAACACATTGCCCGAACCTCTTGTAATTTTCTCACTCATTTTCTTGCTCCTTTGCTGTCTTCGATCGCCAGCTTCAAACGTTTTTCTATCAGGTCTATATCTTTCTGCGGGGTTGCGATCCCGCTCTTTGATTTCTTCTGGAAGCAATGAAGAACGTAGATCTTGTCCTTCAGCTTCGCGACATAGACCGCCCTGTAAGCATTCCCTTCGTGGCTCTCCTTCAACTCATACACACCGCTTAAGTTTCCCTTTAACGGCTTTGCCGATGCCGGCATATCGCCCAATTGCACCTGATACAGGTCGAAACCAAGAGCCTGCTGCACCTCGTCAGGAAAAGACTTCAGGTCATCCCGTGATGATCCAATCCAGTCTATCGGCTTCCCTTTTGGCCTTCTGTCCATCAGGCACTTATATCAAATCTACTATATCCTGTAAAGATTAAAATATAGTAAAATTGCTATAACTCTCCACCGCTGCCTTGACACAAACCCTGCGACCTCGCAGAGTCCATATATGGGCAAGAACCGGTCACATTGTGTGACCGGTCTCCAAACAAACAGAAACATTAATGGCCAAATCACGCACAAAAGCCGTCACTATCCCCATCGAGCGCATCGCCCGCTGCATTTATCTGATTCGCGGCCAGAAGGTCATGCTCGACCATGATCTTGCCGCGCTCTACGGTGTTATGACCGGAAACCTTAATAAAGCTGTTGCCCGCAATCATCGCCGTTTTCCGGAAGATTTTATGTTTCAGCTTAGCGCCGAAGAGCATGAATCTTTGCTATTCCAAAATGGAATAGCAAAAACTGGGCGCGGCGGCCGTCGCAGCCCGCCCTATGCCTTTACTCAGGAAGGCGTCGCCATGCTCTCAAGTATTTTGCGCTCCGACCGCGCCGCAGATACTGATGAGACCGTCAAAGTGTGCGTGTATAACTCCTTGGAAAGTGCATTTCTTCACGCAAAACAGACGATTATTGAGATCAGGCTACGCACTATTTTATGGTCGGCTCAGTATCAATGTCGCCATCATGCGCACCTTCGTGCGCCTGCGCGAAATGCTCACCACCAATGCGGATCTTGCCCGCAAGGTCGCACAGCACGATCGCCAGATCGCCATTCTTTTCGATCACGTCGGAAAACTGTTGGCCCCGCCCAAATCCAAAAAACACCCGATTGGATTTATTCCCGTAACAGAGATGAGGAGGACTGAAGAATGGCCGAAAAGAAATCACAACCCGAGAGCATGCGCATCCAGCTCAAGGGCCTGCGCTCCACCCAGGAAATGCGGGCCATGCTCCATGACGCTATTAACCGCCTGGAAGACCTCGGCATCACTCACCTGCGCGGGACCAATCTTTATGTGACGCCGGCAGATAAGCATGGATCGCCGGTCATGCCGCGTCAGCACCGGCGCAAGGTTACATCCATCATCATCGAAGAACCCTACCGCAGCGCCGCCGACGAGCACGGGATTTAACCACTCCCCTACTCCCGCGCCTTCACAACCTCACCCTCGAACGTGTACGCATAAGCCCGGTAATACTCGGGGCCTTCCTCTCGCCCATTCGTATTCCCGCAGATCAGATTGGAACCCACGGACCAATATTCGTAAAGAACAACCGGCATGGCAAGACGATCTCCGGCCCGATATAGTTTCAACCATTCTACATCGGTGTAAGCGATCCAGCCGCCGCCATCATAGTGAAACCGGTCCTCGTCGAAGCTCATCCCCGGCCTAACGTGTCTTTGCGCCACGCTGCGCACGATATTCTCCACATCCTCCTTGTACAATGCCTCCGGGCTTCCCGGCGCGGCATCCTCCCACACCATCGTTTTCTCCACACACAGCATCACATGATCCGGCAGCAACGTTACGGCCGTTCTTCCGTGGACGAATGCTCCCCACAACTTCCCCGCCCGCCGCAGCACGCTTGTCGCCACACCCGGAAGTATGTCCTGGTAAATGAACCGGCCCGGACTGAGCGGCATTTTCCCCTTGTAGTCGTAGTATTGAAAATTCAGCTCCAGGAACAGCGCGGCAGCAAGCAGGAGGATGATCGGGACGGGGTTTAGCGCTCTCCGTAAATAACCCCACACGTTCACGCGCGGAGCTTTCGCGATATTGCTGGGAGGGGCTTTGGGCCAGCCCTTGAGGGGGATCTTGCTTATCGCCTTCTGCACGGTCCCCCACACTTTCCAGCGTGGGGCTTTCACAACATTATCAGGAGGACCTTTTCGCCAACCGCTCATGCCGTATGGTCTCCAGCGCCGCCAGTGCCCGGAACATCACTTTTCTCGCGATTGGGGAGCCTCGGCGTAAGGCTACTAACGCTCACAGCGTTTAAATCCGGTCCGGCACATCGGCTTCCTCGATGATGCTGATATCCGCTTTCTTCTGCTTCGCCGCCCGTGCCGCCTGGCGCTTGATGGATTCCTCAAACAGATTCCGCGCCAAGCGGCCGTTTCCCCATCCCACCGCTTTGTCCTGCTTGTACCGCTCCCATTTCGGCTGTAAAATATGGATCACCTTTGCCCCTGCTTCCATACTGACCCTGCACTCCATTTTCTCGCACATCTCGCTAAAGAGCGTCCCGACCGCGCACGGGTCATAGTCCTCGAAATGAATGACGGTTTTAAATCGGGACTCAAGCCCCGGATTCGATTTGATAAACCGATCCATTTCATTTTCATAGCCGGCGACGATCACGATCAGCCTCTCCCGCTGATCCTCCATGGCCTTCAGAAGCGTAGCCACTGCCTCCCCGCCAAAATCCCTCCCCGCAGCTTCCGGGGTCAGCGTGTAGGCTTCGTCAATGAACAACAGGCCATCAAGAGCCTGCTCGATCACCTTTTTCACCTTCGGCGCCGTCTGCCCGACATATTCCGCGACAAGATCGCCGCGCTCGACCTCGAGGACGTGCCCCGATTTCACAAGCCCGATTTCCTTGAAAATCTTCCCGACGATACGTGCCACGGTCGTCTTTCCCGTGCCCGGATTGCCCGTAAACACCATGTGGTGAGAGAACACAATTGACGGCATCCCCTTCTTTTCCCGCTTCTTCTGAAGCTCAACAAGATTGACCAGACTCACGATTTCTTCCTGCACCCGTTCCTGAAACTTGACCTGCCCCAGTTCTGCCAGGGCACTCCCCGCCTTTGCCGGCTCCACTGTTTCCTTCTCCATAGATTTTCTGACCTCTTCTGCCCAGCCGCCCTCCACTTTTGGCTGCTTGAACCCGACCGTCACATCCGGCTTCGGCAACTCACCAGACCCCCCGCCCGGCGGCGGGATATTATCGTCATCATCCGGCGGCAGCTTATAGTCGGGCTCCCGTGGCCCGAATTTCCGGTACAGCCGCCGTAAAAAACCTTCCCCATAATGCTTATCCGGCGTGTAGTACCACGGCGGCAGATATTCGTAGTACGGCGCGAGCTTCAGGCGCATCGACCGCTTCCGCCCAAACCAGACCACTTGATTGCCCTTATCCTTGTCGAGAAACCGCGACAACTGCTCCCGGTCAAGGAGCGACCGCGCCTCCACTCTCACGCCCTGCCCCGTTTGCCGCGTGACCTCATGCTGTCCCAATAGATCGACGATAAAATCGAGCGTAGCCGGATGGTTCAACCCCATGAACTGCACCGCTTCCGCCCCGCCGATCAGCCCCGTCCAGGTCTCCGGGTAGATGTTCTTGAACTGCGCCACGTCCTGCCCGACCACCCACATTCTGACGCCAAAGCTCCGCATCACCGGCGCCACCAGCTCGATCCCGTCCAGCCGCCCGAGGTTCGGGAATTCATCGATCGCCAGCAGCACCGGAGGATAGGGTTTTTCTTTCGTGCGGATCATCACGTCGATGAACAACATGACGAACATCCGCAGCCACCGGCTTTCCGGACCCGACACCGCATTGAGCGGCAGGCACACATAGACGGACCATAGCTCCTTTTTCAGGTCGGCCAGCAGCAGGTGCGATTTTCTGCAAACCTTCTGGATCTCCGGGCTATCCAGAAACGTCGTGTGCTCTTGCGCCGTGGTCACCACCGAACCCAACTGGTTTCCACCCATCATCGTCAATGACGAGGCCGCCCCCGCGATCACCTCGCCGTATAGCCCGTACCTGACCTTCTTCATGCGCTCCATCAGGCAATCAAACGGCGTCATCTCGCCCCTCTTGAATACCCCCGTTTTGAGGCCGGCCTCGTATCCGTCCACGTCGCCGCTCATCAATAATTGCCGCAAGCGCACCAGATTTTTATTTTTCTTTGGCTCATGCACCAGAATGTAGAGCGTAAGTCCCCGGATCAGGGTCCGCGCGGCGTTATCCCAATAGCTATCCGTCGTTCCCGAAGGCTTGACCAACGCCTCTGCGATCTTCCCTGCGAACGACACCACCGCATCCTGGTTTTCCATCGCCAGGGCCGCCATTTCCGCAAAGGGATTGTAGGACGGCGATTCCCCAAAATCCGTCACACCATACGGGTCGAACACAGCCAGGTTCTGCCCCATCCCTTTCACGCCGTTGCCGCCATCAGCCCGACGCCGTGCCGTAATCCGCGCCAACTCACCCTTGGGATCAATGACCAGCATGGAGCCGGGATGCGTGCACAGGTTCGGGATCAGGCCCGCCGTGGATTTCCCCGAGCCGGTTCCCGCGATTGTCACCATATGCTTTTCCGTCGCAATCCCGATCGGTCTTTTCAGGCCGCCCCAGAACGTCCATGGCCGCCCCAGGAAGATATCGCCCCACGCATAGCCCTGGGAAACAACCTCGAAAAAACCGGCCCAACGCGCCGTAGGCTCCCTCCCGAATTTCCTGACTATTTCCCACCAATCCCCCAACCGGATGAATACGTCTATGAATCCTTCCTTACGCAAACCCACACCGGCAAATGGATCACCCCAGACGGTCCGCCACAGTATCCGCCTTCCTTTGGGTGTCACAAAAACCAGCCAAGACAGTGCGGCCCCGCAAAACCTCGCCGGGAAGTCGTCAGGCCAGCCCGTGACCGTGGTTACCACCCATGTCCCCGGATAGCTGAAGAGCCACCATGCCCATTGAACGTAATAGCCGTTCCAGATCAGCAAAAACTTCCACGTATCCCGCCATGTTTCAAACTGAACCGTCTCCCGCTTTGGCAGTTCGAAGCCGGCCAATTTCAGAACCACCGCCACACAAAGCATGATAAAGGGGGGATACACCAACACCCACAACATGAGTTTCCGTGGCAACATAGGCAGCCTTATACTCCGAATTCGCAGCAAAAATCTTATGAAACCGAATCCTTCTTCCGGTGGGTTATTCCTGCCTGTTTTTGGCCATAATTCATTTATGGTTATTCATAAGACCTGGGAGCGGTTGGGTTCTTGTTACCCCTGCTCACAACACCCTGCCTGACTGGCCCTCTACCTGAATACTTCGCAAATAAATAGGCTCGCAAGATGTGCGCGGTAATACCGCGCAACGCCTCCGGCTCACCTTGCAAGGGGGCTGTTCCACCCCCCGTTTGATCCCCCAGGGCAGGGGGATTTCATCCCCTGCACCCCCGACCCGTGCCCTTTTGCGCCCATCGTATCTGGCGTCAAAAGGCACTTGGGAAGGGCGCCTTCGCGCTCCCTTCCCGGCCATCCCATCGACCTGCCTCCTGCCTGCCGTCAGTTGGCAGCAGCGCTCTACCCGGCGCTGCAAAGGGGAGCCTTCCGCGCTCCCCTTTGGATACCCCATCGACAGCCCTCCATGCCCTCGGCAGGCATCACCGGGCCTGCCGTCATATGAGGGCGTTGACCATGTCCCCAGTGCCCCCCCCGGACGGGTGCTACAGACCCCCGCCATGCCAGGCCGCCGACGCGCGCCCCTGATCGCATCGCTGCTCACACCACTGGCATACCCTCCGGGAGGGGCGGCCCTGCTGTCCCCGTCTGTCCCCGACCCCCACCCCATTGGCTGCCATGCCACCATCCACCGCTCCCCTACTCCCGCTCCCGAGCCTAGCGATATCCCCTGCCCTACCCGTTCTTTTGTGCTTCGCGGCACAAAAAAGCCTTCTCCCTGAAAGCGGCTCTTAACCTTGCTTTCAGGGTTTACGTCGTATAATTGAATGGCGCACCCGGAGTAATTTCGATGGCTCGACCCAGCGGGTCGGACAAACGCCGCCGCCCTCACATGTTTTCGATCCGGTTCTCCCGGGACGAGGATGCCCTCGCCAAGGTTTTATCAGACCGCACCGGGCTCACTCTGGCTGCTCTCATTCGCCGTGCTCTATTCGGCACCAACCCTCCCCGCGCCGCCCGCAGGCCCACCATCAACCACCAGGCGGTCGCCCGCCTGCTCGCCCAGCTCGGCAAGATCGGCTCAAATCTGAACCAGCTTGCAAGGCAAGCCAACACGGGACGCTACCCGACCGAATCCCTTGAGGAGGCTTTGCGGGATCTCGCTGAATTACGACTCGCCTGCCTGCAGGCGTTGGGGCGCGAACCGGAGTCAGGCCCCTCCTCTACCGATGATTCTGACCTTTAGTCTCCGTGCTCCATTTTGCTTCATTCTTCAACCGTGAAGGCCGTCAGATAACGGCTAGCTATCTGGTAGCTACCAGATATGCGCTAGCCTTCTGGTAGCTAGCGGAGCGCTTCCTGATAGCTACCTAAAGGCTAACAGGTAGCATTCCCGTATCTGATAGCTAGACGATAGCTTTCCTTTCGTGTATGATGGGGACATCTTTTCCGCTGGGGGATTCTCCTCCGGCACCTTCCCATCGGAGGAACTCAAATGCCTGTCATTTCTTTCGCCAGCCCGAAGGGCGGCTCCGGCAAAACCACGGCAGCATTGCTGCTGGCCACCGAAATCGCCCAGAAGGGAATAGGGGTCACGGTCATCGACGCCGACCCTGAAACCTATATCGATAGCTGGTCCAGGCTGCCGGATAAACCTGCCAAGCTCAAGGTCATCAAATCACCGACAGAACAAAGCATCATCGACGATATCAATAAGGCATCGGCCGAGACGCCCTTTGTCATCATCGACCTTGAGGGCACCGCCAACATGCTGGTCGCCTACGCCATCAGCCAATCAGACCTGGTTATCATTCCCTTGCAGCCCTCGAATCTGGACGCAAAGGGCGCAGCCAAGGCCCTGCAGTTAGTCAAACAACAGGAGAAAGCCTTCAAGCGCCAGATCCCACACGCGATCCTATTCACGCGCACCAAGGCCGCGATCAGGACGCGCACCATGGCTCACATTCAGGAAGAACTCATCAAGGCGAAAATATCGGTTTTCCAGACCCAGCTCATGGAACGGGAAGTCTACCGCTCGCTATTCAGCTTCGGCGGCACACTCGAAACGCTCGACACCAACGAGGTCTACAAACTCCAAGACGCGATCGTAAACGCCCGCGCTTTCGCAGGCGAGGTGATCAATTTGGTAGGCAAGCCCGCCAAAAGGCAGGCCAAACAAGAAGCGGAGGTGGCATAACATGACCAAACAACGCGCCGATATAGGATTTACAGACTCCTTTGAGGATCTGAAACCCACTGACTGGCAGCCTGATCCAAAAGATAAACCCGCGAAGGCCAAACCACCCCGCGAGGAGATCCGCAAGGTGGCCCAGGCGACCGGCTTCAAAAGCCGCGAAGCGGTCGCAGTTACGCCACCCGTGGAAATAGAACCGCCTCAGCCGGTCAGGGAAGGGCGCGTCTACCGCACCGGGCGCAGCGAACAACTGAACCTGAAAGTGCGCGGCGTCGACAAGACCGGCTTTTATAGCATCTGCGACCGGAATCACTGGGTGCAGGGCTACACGTTCCAGCGCGCCATCGAGGCGCTAGAGCGTGAGCTTAAAGAAGCAGGGCAGGGTGCCCAGACACTGAGCAAGAGCGCATGACTTTTCACGGCCAAAGTTATACACTCCGCGCGCCCGCAGCCTTGCGGCCGTCCGCGACTCGCCCCATGATCGGCAGGGGAGGGGAGAATGTCTAAGAATCTGCCACAACAACAGGTCCGCACACCGCCTGCACAGGTCAAGTCCAGCAAGCAGTTCGACCTGTTCACGACATTTTTCGGTGACGCACAGAATCTCTCCAACACCATCGAGCTGTGGGACGCGATTCCCAAGTACGCGGTTTCTGCACGCGTGCAAAACAAAATGCGCGATGAAAAAAACGCCCTCCCAGTCCATGAGCAGGAATTTTTATACCGGCCCACGATGGACGGGATGCCCAAGGAAATCTCGTGCAAGGTCACCATTCAGCCTGCTTCCATCAAGAACCCTGACGGCAGCTATACACAGTACTACCCCTCAACGGACGAGGAGCTGATCGAGGAAGTTCTAAAGAAAATCTTCACCGACCAGCAGTTCGGCCAGCACACACCCGCAGCCACTGAAAGCTGGGTGAAGTTCTCGCTCTACATGATCCAGAATGAACTTAAATCGCGAGGCAAAACTCGCAGCATTGATGAGATCAAGAAATCTCTGGAGATTCTTTCGCGCGCCGTCCTCACCGTGAACTTCGCAGGATCAACGCGCAAGATGGTCTATACCAACCCGATCTTAAACGACTTAACCGGCGTCACCCGCGCCGACTATCTAAGTGACCCCAAGAGCATGTGGTGCACGAAACTGCCCGCATTGATCAGCAAGAGCGTCAATGAACTCACATACCGCCAGTTCAATTACGGCACGCTCATGAGCCTCTCCTCGCAGCTTGCACGGTGGTTCCACAAAAGACTTTCGCACCAGTACACGCAAGCGAGCCTGACCGACGCCTACCACATCAGCTACAGTTCGATCTGCCGCGATAGCGGCCTGCTGCACCAGTCCCGCACATCGGCCAACATCAAGACGGTCGATTCTGCGCTCGAAGAACTCAAGAGCGCGGACGTGCTGATGTTTTTCAAGAAGGAAGACCGCCGGCAGGGCCAGAAAATCACCGACGTGATCTACAACATGCTGCCCACAACCACATTCCGCGACGAAATCAAAACCGCCAACGCCCGGCAGGGCAAACACCGCGTCGAACTGGGTCTTGATCCCGAACCCTCGAAATTCCCAAGGATTTCCGGGAAAAGGATGTAGGTGGAAGCTGCACTGAACATATAGGCGTAAGCTGCAGCAGGGCAGGGGAGGCCTTGTTTTTGCCCCATTTTCCTTCTAAAGACCGCCTCTCTACCCTCACGCTGCAGAATCCTGTAGGCGGAACCTGCAATACCCCAACGAATCGCTTGATTTTTCTTCAAAGCAGTTTTCCCTCAAAAAATCATAAACATATAGGCGGAGCCTGCTCAAACATGAAGGTGGAGCCTGCAGGAACATATAGGCGCAAGCTGCAAAGGCCCTCCAACCCCCTGATTCTTTGCCGGAATCCCTCTTGTCGTAGCGGCTCTGGCTATAGGCAGAGCCTGCATTCCACTGATTTCAGATATAGGCGGAAGCTGCAGGTTGGCGAAAAAGCTGTAGGTGGAGGCTGCGGTCCTCCAAAAAAGATAGAGGTGGACCCTGCAGGAACCCTCAAACATATAGGTGAAAGCTGCAACCGACTTGCGACAACGTTTTGAATTAAAAAGAAAATGTCGCGTACTAAAACCCCTTATCCTCTTAACCGTTATTAACCATTCTTATTCTTACTATCGAATCGACCCCACCGAATCTCGGATAAAACAAATCCTAAGAGGTTGGTAGAGTAGAAAAAGTGCAAGAATGAGCCCTGCCACCGTTGTTGCCGCTCCATCCGAAAGGAAGAGGCTCGGCAGGGAAGAGGTTCTGTCCACCCTCAGAGCTAAAGCGCCGATCATCCCATCTCCTCCTCAGCAGAAACTTTCAAACACGCCCCACCGTTCACAGGAACAGCTTCGAAGAAGCAGGGCAGGGGAGAAACACAATTTTTTCTCTCGACTACTGCAGATTCTACCTCCAACCCAGCCCTAGTCGCCATTTCCATCCAGTGCGTCGTTACCACACCACGACCCAATTCAGAACCGGGGAACAAAGGAGTTAGTAGGCTAACTACCCCGCCGTGGCTCACAGATCGTCCCTGATGCGGTTTCTGATCGAGGGCCGGGGAAGCCCTTCGGCAGAAAGGCCATTTCTGAGCGTTCCTTTACCAAAGAAAAGAGGCTCGGCGGAGCAGGGAAGGGGGGTACGTTTTCGGTAACATTTCCCGCCCGCGCACGATCCATCCTCCCGCGATAATCCCGGCTCGGCGTGGCCCTTGCGGGCCACAAGGATTCCGGCCTAACGTCCATTCATGAAACTCATCATCGAGAACGGCCCAATCCTTCGGCATGTCACGGAACTGCATTCCGTATCCGGTCTTCTGACGATTTCATTTTTCACGCCGCATGCCGCGACCATCGCCCATCTGGCAACCGGCTGGCCGTTCCACGGCGACCGTGCTCTTGAGATCAACGGCACCGCCGCAAGCATCATTTTCCACCCCCTGAACGATCTCGCACCTGAGCCCACCCAGCATGACTCATGGGCCCTGGCCGAGGACGACGCCCCCGTTCCTCAGTAATTTTCTCAACACACGATCTTGTCCGCCGCGCCGTGGCCTGGTTTTTCCGTTGCCTGTGTCATGTCCGTCAGCCGCCCCGGCTTTTCGCCTGCGGGCTGCGCTCCTTCGCGCCAGTTGAAGTGACACTGTCACTCAGGCCGCAAATCGCCCTACGGCCCGCCGGAGAGCGGCTTCCTCCCTTTCTCCTTTGCCGTTGAGCGGTTGGCCTCCTGCCTCCGTGAGAGGCCGAAACGCTCAACTTGAAAACAAAGGAGGAAAACACCATGGCAACTCAGGAACTCAAAACCTATCAGCAATTCGCAAAACAGCTTCTCGCGCTCTTGGGCGACGCTACAGCCGTCCGGATCACCGTCCCCGGCTACATGCCGCTCTCCGTCGAGGATATCGGCCCAAGCGGGGAGGGGATGCGCCTTGTTTCGCTCTGCCATTACGGCGAGCAGAACGGCGACATGATGCGCGATCCCGACATCGTGTTCATGTTTCACGATCACAGCGGTGAATCCTTCGCCGAGCCAGTGTCATTCAGGAATGACTACATGGCTATTTGTCAGGAAGTATACAACTATGACGACTCCGGGAAACGCACCCACGTAAAACCGTCGCTCAAACGCGAGCTGAAAGCCTTTTCCCGCACTTGGTTTAAAAACCTCCGCGATCAGGGGTTTTTCTCCTCCGAGGCAAAGCGGGAAATTCTCGCATAGCCGCCCGGCATAGACGATCAAGGGCTGTGATCCTTTCCGGGATCATGGCCCTTTTGATTGTCGGGAACGGAGTGTACGGGGTGACTGTGACGGGCGGAACCAGCAGATTCCTACTGGCAACGCCCTATTTCCGCTGTATAGTTTTTCGGTGAGCAACCCCGAATCAAAATCATTCTTCCTTTTCGCGCTTTGTTCCGCCATCCTTATGGCGTGCGCTGCCCCGGCCAACGACAAACCCAAATATGCGTACCAGTCCTCTGCGATCATCTGCACCATCGCAGGGACAGACCGCCTCATCCCCTTGAAGCCCGGTCAGGAACCAACAGACGTTTGCCCTGAACAAAATATCCGTTTCATCAAATTCAAGCCGGAGCTAAAACCAACCCCCCCCGTGCCCTGAACGATCTTCCCCAATCGCGTATTGCGAAACAATTCTATAGCACTATACTAAAAACGGACTTCACTGCGCAGTGATTATGAAAAGACATGCCGTTTTACAAGTACCGATCCATAACCGCTATCCTTGCTACCTTGCTCTGGATGATAATCGCCAGCGCTCCTGCCTTTGCGGCCTGTTCGAATCCAGCTCGTGAAGCCGCCGCCATCATCTACAACGCCGATCAGAAACTTATCCAGTACTGCGACAACACCAACTGGATTCCGGCGGGCCTGCCCGGCTCCGGCTCCGGCGGCTGCTCCAGCCCTTCCCGCGACGAAGGCACGATCCTTTATAACACCGACAGCAACGTGATGCAGTTTTGCGGCGGGAATGTCTGGGTGCCGATGGGCTTCCCGGCCAGCGCCAGC
>ERZ1292633.2744-Hain-H41-02um-R1-2744-length-17719-cov-6_pt1 | contig 17719 bp, 4 predicted proteins | sample MGYA00564406_ERZ1292633 | MGnify/ENA primary metagenome ERZ1292633 (study PRJEB36523, sample SAMEA6512639) | groundwater metagenome | collected 2019-01-08 | study: AquaDiva: Metagenomics assemblies of 32 groundwater samples | reverse complement strand
CGTGGCTGCCGCGAGTTCTGCTCGGTTGTTGCTCGCTTCGTGGAGTGGGCTCGGAGGCGTCGCAAATGCAAACATTTTCTTCAGTTCGCTGCGTGCACCTTGTTGCGCGACACCGGAGCAGGCATCCGGTGTGCGTGCCGGCGGCACCGGGTGCGTGCCGGGGCCGCGACGGAGGGTGCGTGCCGGGGCGGCACCGGGTGCGTGCCGCCCGGTTCGAGCACGGTTTCTCGTTGTAGCAGCTTCGACCGTGAACTCAGATATATCCGCATGCAACTGCGACAAACGTTTTCACCCCAGCGCTACCACCGGCTTTTTCTGCGGCCAATCGATACGGCTTGCCGCACCCGACGATGGCGTCCTCCGCGACGAGCCGCTCGCATTCCGCCCGCTTCGTGTGGGGGCCCATCTGTCGGCCACTGCGCTTCAGCACACCATGACGAAACACGGCGCAGTTGACGTCCTTCGCGCCAGTGACGATGGTCCCTCCGCAGTGCGGGCATTCAATGATAATATCGGTCGGTTTGAGCGGGATGTCGGATGCCCTCCCCACGCAGGTGCGGATGGCTGCCTTGATGACCGGCTCGACTTTCGCAACGGCACGTACTGTCTGGGTCACAGTTGCAATGGCGCTGCTGGCCGATGCCTCCGGGGCGGCACCAACTGCAACGACCTGCGCCTCCGTCGGGAGGGGTGCATCCTCCTCCTCCTCGACGTTCTTTTCGACGTTCGTCCGATCCGAATGATTGCCAATGGCGACGTCAATGAGTTCCCCCATGGACACCGCGGGAGGTCCGGCCACGATCACGGCAGAAATCACGCGTCTGGGAACCTGCGGCTGGTGGCCGTCAGGTGCACTGCTGCCAGCTGCGGTCAACAGAACTGGTGGTGGAGGGACTCCCGCACCCGGTCGCCCTTTTAGCCGAAATCTGATTACCGGACTCGATGGTCCCTTTTGGTGACTCATCATTGTGGTGGGAGACTTCATGGGGGGATGAACGTAGCGCAGAAAATTCGTCGCGGGCAGAACTACGAACGAAAGAAGGCAGTTATCGAGGGAGGGGTTTGGCTCCACGCTTCGGAGAATTGAAACAGCGGCGGAAATGGCGCTATGTGAAAAACTATCGCAATTTTTGTGTGCAGAGAGGCGACCCCATCTCGGTGTGCACCCTTAAAGTGCACAAGTGAAGGAAAAGTGTTTCGGAGTCCTGAACGGAAAAGCAACGTGTTTTGGTAGTACAACGCAATATTTGATCTTCAGTAGGGGGGACGACGGAAACGGTTGGCTGGTGGAAGCAGTAACGTCATCAACCGAGCAGGAAAAAAACTGCTTGTGTTTTCAGCCTCTCGTTGACTGAGGTTTGCATGGCGTTGGGTGTGGTGCGACAGGCGTTCAGACATATCCACACGCGACCGCCACGCACTGTCTGACGCCACCCGCGATCCCGGCGGCCTTTCCCGCGACCAATCGATACGGCTTGCCGCACCCGACGATGGCGTCCTCCGCGACGAGAATGTTTGGCATCGGCGACGCCAATGTGTTCCCCCATGGACGCCGCTGGAGGCCCAGCCACGCGCCGACGAACCGGCGCGAGCGGCGGGTGGCTCCCCGCTGGTTTGCCCGCCGCGGCTGCTCATGGCACCTCGGGTGGGCGGTGGTGGAGTCCCCTTTCCTCGTCCTCCTCCTTGCCGCCCCGTTGGGCGGCGTTGGACTGCGGGGGTCGTCACTCATCTCATGAACCTTCACACAGTGGTCGTAGGGATGAACTCACAAAAAGCAGAAGGGATCACCACGGAAAGAGGTACCTGGGGCGTCGCTGGATATACCCATTCTCCGTTTCCAACGAATTTGGTGACGTCACAAAAAGAGAGAGAGAGAGAGAGAGACATCTAAAGCTGACATCAACTGTAATCCGTGAAGTAGACGGTGAAGTTGTCCTGGCCCAGCAGTCTGGAAAACTGTGGCTGGTTAAACGCGCTGTGCTGAGTCGCGGCTGTTGCCGCGGATGTTGCCCGCTGAACAGCCTGTCGATGCAACGCCCCGCGGTGCGTCGTTGCGCTCTCGGCTTCCGAAGGGGGGATGCTCCCTTGTCGCGAAGCGGACGGCCCAGACGCACTCGCGGTCGCTGACGCCGCCGCGGAGTTTGCCAAGAACGCATACAGCTCGTCGTGATAGTGCTGCAATCCGAAGTTGGTCGTCCGTCGCCCCGGTCGATTGTTGTACGCATAGAACGCCACGCATTGCAAAACGTGATCATCCGGTTGTGCCTTGGCGGCCGAAATGACAGGTTCTGGGTTAAACGTGGCGAAGAACAAGGAGAGGGCGGAACGAGATTTGATCCACCGCTCCTGCGCTGTGAGGGGCATGACGCGGCCCGGATGGAAAACCGAAGGCTGTTGTTGGGTCCGAGGCGAGGCATTAAACGTGGATGGTGACGATAGCTGCTGGCCGCCACGACTGCTGTCGCGAAGCGCCGTGAGGTCACATATTTCGGCAACGGTGATTCCACGCTGCTGAATCTGAGCAATGTCCAGGTGATGCTGGCCTCGTTGCACTGACGCGCGCGTGGCGGCGGTGTACATGTCGCCCAGCGCCCGGTACAAGGCGGCCGCGACGGATCGATCGGCAGCAGCGATCGGCGAAGAGGAGTCCCCGCCGGCGGCGAGGGAACGCTGTGGCCCAGCAGTTGCGCCGGCACTTGTGGACGACTTCCCAAACAGTCGGCTGACCGCCGCGACAGCCGTGGCTCCTACGTGAGGTGAGGCCGCCAGATCGCTGATGAGTCCTTCGCACACGGCTTGCATCAAGGACGGGTGCAAGCCGTACGAATCCCCGGTCACCTGAAGAACGTCGATATCGCGCACCGAGAGATGCTCGAGTCCCGCATGGATGTTACTCATGGCATCCAACGTCAGCATCCGCTTGGTCAACGAGGAGTGTGTCGCCGTGCGGTTCGTGGCGTTGGCGTTGGCAGTTCGGTTCAGCTCTTCGACAATGTTCGCGAGACGCCCCGCAGTCAAAATCGGGGCCTTGTAAGCCTGTGCCAGTCGCACCATCGCCTCGACGAGCACCGCCGAGGGCCCAATATGCTGAAACCGGCGACCCGAAGCGGCCCCTACGTATCCCAATGGCAGTTTCGTCCCCGTGATGACCACGCCGACGACGGTCGGGATGGATGTATCCTCCGTACACCACTGAGACATGTTGGAACTGACGTTGCGGTGAATGGCGAGGAGGCACTTGACGGCCACGAGCGCGTGACTCGGAATCGCACGGTGGCAATTGAACAACAGGCACACCTCCACGCCTTTGCGCACGTAGCTCACGAGGGCGCCATACAGCTTCGCTTCGTTGAACACGAAGGAAAGGAACCTTTCGCAGAACAATTGGATCTCGACGGAGTTCATGCTGCTGAAGTGCAACTCTGAGTCGGACAAGGAGACGACCAACACAGTGGCGTCGCGCTCCGAGAGGCTCAAGTACCTGCCCCGTTCGTGTTCGCTATCCTCTTCGTGCTGGCGTTGCGCCACGTTCATCGTGGCGTCCGCGGACAGACCTCCTTGAGCGGCGTTCGTGGACTCCTCCCCGGCCGTCGCGGCGAACGAGCGACGTGAGTCGTTGATATCAGTCAGTTCATGACCAGCTTCGGGATTGTCGCTTCCAGCGTCACTGTCAGCGCCGCCAGTGGGCCGATCCTGTTGCTGCCTCCCTCTCGGGTTCGACGCGTCCTCGTCATCGAACGAGAAGGCGTTCTGTGACCACATGTCGGTTCGGGTATTCGCTCCAGGGGTAGTGGGCTCGGCCAACGCCCCTTTGCTGCTGCCTGATGGGTGCTGCTGCAGCCAAGCCTCGGTCAGGACGCCTGCCGCCGTGACATGGGTCTTTGACGCCTCGGTCCCCGGTAGAGGGCTATTGCGCATGTATTTGCCCCATTTTTGCATGAGAAAACTGAAATCAAATAATCCTCTGCGATTGGACGCCACTCCCTTCGCATCCACTTCGCCGATGTCGGCGGCGGCGCCCTGTTGCTGTTTTATTCCTTTCGCCGCTGCATTATTTTCCGTATTCGTCGCTCCGCCGGACACAAAGTCGCTCAGCCACGACTGCAACACCCGCTGCAGTACGAACAGCAAGATCGAAGCGGACCCAAGGGCAACGACGGCGAGGGTCGTGGGCGCTCGAATGGTGTCTCGGAACGCAACCCCGGCGAAGGAAATAATCGCCAAGGGGACCAACTCCCCGATTAAGTAACCAGCGATGGCGTATTTCACGATGAGCCGCTCGATGTTGTAGTTGCTCGGCGCATTGAAACGGAGGAGCGAGGTCAGTCGGGTATGGCTAAACATCAGGTTCAACGACGTGACCGTGAAGGCGCTACAGATGACCGCGAAGACGGTCTCCTGCATCGCCGTGGGCAGCCAGTCCCGGAATTTGGGGCTTAATCCGACGAAGCGCCTCAATAAGTACATGGCGCTCAACAAATTGAGGAAGAGTTTGGTGGCCACGCAAAAGGCGGCCGCGGCGCCACAACGTCGGAGCGCCAAACTGGTTTCGTCGAGCCACGTCGCGCAAAGAAAACCGGTGGCAAAGGTCGCCGTGACGGACACGAGCACCTGAATCCATGGGAAGAAATTTTTCCGGCCGCATTTGACGAGCAACAGCTGCAATGAGCCACCTCCATCGAGCGCACTGCTCCCTAGGACCCCGGAAGCCGCCCCGGGCGTTGACGAACCTTGCGAGAGCTCGATAGCACGGAGCACGTCTTCCGTGTTCTTCAACAAAATGGTATCGTCGATGTCGATGCGTCGTTTGCCATCCATTCTTGGCTTCAGGCGTAGCTGAAGGGGTTCGCCGACGCGCTCGTTGAGGCGCGACAGACATTGTGACATGAGCATGTCAAAAACCGGGTCGCCGCTGGAATAGACCAACGCAAAGGCGCAGGTTTTTCGCAAGTCGTCATGTTGCCGCTGAAGGGTTGGCTTCTGGCGGCTGCGGTACTCGACGTGCACGGTGATGGAATGGGGTATCGAACCCACGACGCGATTGCCTTTCAGCGGTGCCACAGCGACGTCTTGATCGCCGAACGACTTCAGCTCGGGCTCGTTCTCGAGCAAGGCGATGAGCTGCGAGCGATCGGGTAAGTAGGCGCTAAACTGTGTCATTCGTTTGGTCAACAGGTTGACCATCCGCTGGAGCAAATATATTTCGGTGATGTTCGACGGGGTTAGCGCTTCCAGCTCAGAGAGATTCATGTCCGCACATTTGCGCAAATTCGCACCCATCACCTTCAACGGGTTGAAGACGTGGTGCAGCAACGACAAGACGAACACAACGCTGAACGCCGTCACACTGACGCCGACAATGACGGAGACCGCGTTGTTTCCAACGAAGATGTCCGTGGAACTGCTGTTCGTCGGGTCAGGGCTAATGACGAGCACGGTCACGCGGCGAAGCACGAGCCGGGCCGACACCGCGGCGGGAGCATCGCCATCTGGGCGACTGTTCGAGTCGAAGCGACCCGCGAAGAGGGCGTCATCCACCAGCGCCGGCGTTCCCCGCGACAGTTCGTCATATCCGACCATGTCGCGCACAAGGTCCAAAAAGTAGACGTCGGTGGCGCCAATCATGTTCCCATTGACGTTGAAGAAGCTCGTGGACAGGCGAGGGTTCTTTCGGGGCACGAAGCGGTCGATGATCCCAGATAGCCATCCAGTGGCGTTGCGTTCTATTTGTTGGCTACGGGCGGCGGAAAAGACGGCCCGACGGGGCATCGCCGCGGTCGCTTCGAGTCGATCGGCTTGCAGGAGAACATCCGCCAGCGTCGTCAGGACGGACGACAGAGAGGTGGCCACGGCGTCCAAGAACACGTCCGAAGTCAGCCAGCCGATTAGCAGCGTGACCTTGTCGCTCGCCGCCAAGTTGGAGATGGACGTGACGTTTGGCCACTGATCATTGTTGGTGCGAGCGTCACCATCGGCATCGCCATCGTCATCGCCTGCATCGTCCCGGGCAGCTTGTTCGAACAGCACCGCCGCCGGCTGATCGCTTCGAAGCCACGTTTCCAACGAGGCCAGCAACGGGCGGCCGAATTGAGTTGACGACGACGACGATGAAGATGAGGTGGTGGTAGCAGCTGTCTTGTCGGATATTGTTTCGGCGAGCAACTGTAGCAACGCGCTCTGCCGCTTGTCTAAATAGGTGGATCGACGGTTGCTGGCATCTCGTGCGTCTCGCACGGTTGCGCCAGCCGAGTCGGTTGCGGTCGTGGCGCTGTCGTCACTCAGTAGGGCTTCCACGAACCCTTCGGAAATCGTACGCTGCAACCACTTCTGCAGACGCTGCAGCAAGCGGTGCGCGAGCAGTCGTGGCGTGCTCTGAGACACGAACACGACGACGCTATCGTCATCGTCATCGGGTTGCAAAGGCACAGATGGCGATGGCGCCGCGAAGAATGCCTGGGTCCAGCGTTGACCGTTTGGGTCTAAATCCGAGCGCAGCGACGTGAGAGTGTCTAGCGAGGGGAACAGCTTCCGTACGAAGCCTTCTACCGTCCGATTGACCAGGGACAATAGATTCGCCGTTGACGATGACGACGACGAGGCTTCAGGGGATTCACCAACGCTTATCGTGGTCCGCGATGCGGCCTGCCGAACGAAGACGGCGGCGTCCATCGTGGCGGCGTCGTCCCACCACGACGACGACGACGATGACGAGGTTGCCGCTTCTGCGGCAGTGGCGGACACCACGTCACTTGTGTTCACGGTGGATCCCTTTCCGTTCCGTTGGGCGACGGGGAGAACGCCGTTTAACGACGAGAAGAAGTTGCCAACGTCCGGACTGCCGCGATACATCGCGGCGCCACGTTGGCACGGGAGGGTGCGACACGCGGCGGCCGTAGACAAAAGTCGAATTTGTAACAAAGCGTTGGTCGCGTTGAGCACCTTACCAGACACGACGTTGACCAGAGCGGAAACATTGAGCTGATTGGGGTCTGTGGAGATCGGGGCCTGGGTTTGGTCACGCAACCCCGCGGCGGTGGCGGCCGCTGCGCTCGTGAATACCACATCGATAAAGCTCGCCCAACGCGCCCGTCTCGCGAGAAAATTGGCGTGCAGGCGCTGATACATGCGGCCCAGTTCGGCCTGCATGTCCAAGAGAACACTTCCCAGCCCGGGCACCGCCGCGCCAAAGTCACGGAACTCCGGGCTTCCAATGATGGTTCTGATTTTCGTTTGCGTTTGCGATCCCAGGACGGGCGGCGTCATCGTCGCGGACATTTGTCGTAAGCGGTGTCGCGCGGTGGCATCCTGAGCCGCCGGCGGTGGCCAAATGGGCGATTCTGGCGTTTCCGCCGCCAAAAACGGTAAGTCGATGACGGCCTTATCCCAGTCGAGATGAGGGACGGCGCCCGTCGCCGACGCCGCCGCCACCGACGAGAGCCGGCTGGCGGTGAAAGCGGACCCCAGGTGCAGCAATGGCGCTGCGGAGAGCGAGGCGATAGGCAACATGTCCAACGAAGGCGCCAACGGCGACAAGGACGTCCCTGCCGAGATCGCTTCCGCAGCGAGGACGTCGGGGAACCTCACTCCCGGGGCAGGGTTGTACAAAGGAGGCCCCACGGTGGTGGCCGTTGCCGCTGCGTTCAAATTCGAGTTCGGTTTACCTTGAATAAATGAGACCGCCATGTCGTTGAGTGACACGCGTCTCTGTAAGTCCGCCATCGCAGCGGTTTGCCCGGCGCCAATGACCGCCGCCGCCGACGTAGCGGAAGCGATCACCGTCGCGCCTGCTGGGGAGAAGAGAGAGTCTGCGGATTCCGAGCATACGATCACGCCATCCGATGATAAGGACAAGAGCTGCGGCCACAGCAGCGGTGCCACAATGGTCTTCTCCGGGAGACCGTCGACTAAGTCTCGCAGTGCATCCCCGGAGTCACCCGCCGAGGCGATTCGGGCGGAGCTAGCGGCATCGGCAGCCGTGGTAGAAGACGTCGCCGACGATGACGACGTGGTGCCCACCGAGGCGGACGATGCAAACTGCGACCGCGCGGCCGCTCCATCCGTCGCTTCGTCCCACGTTGGCGCTTCGGTCACCGGCCATCCACCGTCGAATGTGATGGACGTGCCAAGTTGAGCAAGCTCGCCGAGCGCCGAAACGTTCGCGGGCGTCCATGGCGCGATCACCAGGGTCGCATTGTACTGCCCTAGCCGTTGCGAGGATGAGGCCGCACCGGAGGCGGCCGCCGCGGACAACAGACTGCTCGGCACCGGGGATTGAAACAGTCGGCCGTCGTCGGCGAGACGCACCGCGAAGTCGCACGTCAGTAGTGTATCGAGGGGCGGCGCAGGGCGTTCGACCGTGGACGTGGAATTTGGAAGTACTTGCACCGCAATCGATCGTCTCAGGCGATGGACGGAAACGTCATTGGTGGCCGACGTCGGTGGCGAATTAGAAAAAGTTCCTCGAGGCGGCGGTGAGCTCAGCCGCGACACCATCAGCTGCTGCGCGGTGAGGAGTTTAAATAGCGCACTCGCGTTGGCCATTAGGAGCGCATCGCGTGTGGCGGGATCCGTGCCTGTCAAGGCCACGAAGTTCTGGCTCCCGCCGCCGACGGAGGCCGCAGCAGGTTCAAAGGAGGCACCGCCTCGACCTGGATTTTTGAGGTATCCCGCGAGAGTTGCTTCATCGTCGACGACGAGCGCCAACTTGGAGATGTTGAGTTCCAAAATGGTCAGATTCCTTAACGGTGACACTCGGGCCCCAGCCGCCAGTGCATCCTCTGTGGGATGACTCCAATACACGAACCTGACGCCCCAGGCTGCGGCCGAGGCGTTGAAGACAACGGCGGCAGGGGGTGGAAACGTCGTGACGTCCGTGTGGTCCGCATCAAAGCCGGTGATTGAGGGAAGCACGAGCGTGCTCCTCGATCGAAGGGCGTCGACGGCGTCCGCAGCGGCATCTCCTGGTAGTGAGGCACGTCGCGGAAAAGCTGTTAAGTTTAACAACATGATCTGAGCCACCGCCGTCGTGATGACGTTCCCGGCGCCAGACACTTGCCGTGTGCGGGTGACGTTGACGCAAGGGAGCATCTCGACGTACGCCGTGGGGCCGTGACCGTCCACCGCGGGTATGGGAACGCGTGGTGGCGTCGTGCTGGTGCTGGTCGTGGCGGTGACGTTCGTGCGTGTCGTGAAGACCAACTCCGCTGGCGACGGCAGCCGAGCTGCCCATGGAGGAGGCCATACCAGCTGGTTGAGCAGCAATGATAAATTTTGCTCTCGTCGAATCGTTTCCGTTGAAACGGAAGCATCCGGCGATGAAGCAGACGAGCTTCCCGTGGAAAACTCCGTCTCAGCCGCCAACTCCATTTCCACGTCGGTGTTCATGGTCTTGCGGTACCGCCATACGACGGCCCCTAAATTGAGGGCCGAGGACGCGGCCGCAAACACCCGACGAAGTTTTCGTTGGGTCGACTCGGTTAACGAGACGCCTTTGATGGGTGGGGCGGTGGGTGCTGGCGTCGATGCGACCCCAGCGCTTGGTCGCACCGTCGGCGGCGAAACGCCGAAATCGCTGGGTGCCCGGCTGCTACCCGTGCTCGCGGGCGTCGGCTGAGCGGCGACCGCCCGTGCTAATGCGCTCGGGATAGTACCTGGCATCGTACCATCCGCGTTGGGAAGGGGTCCTGTCAACGTGCGCCACCAGTCGTTCCCCGGGTCCTCCAACTCCGCATCCACTTTTGGATTCGAGAACCACTCCACGCGAAAGGGAGGCAGCCAGCTTTGAGATCCTGGGACCGGAGGCAGGAGGCGCGGAACGGACGAGGAGGAGGAGGATGCTGCCGCGGAGGCAGGGGAAGCCGGTTTGGAAAGGGCAGCGAGAAGGGCGCGCCGCTCCTCTTGGCGTTCGCGCACCGATTGCGCCTCTTGCTCTTGTAGCCGCGCGAGCCTCACGTTCGACGGTAGAAACGAGTCGTCGATAATCGCGGCAAACTGAAGAGTGGTGGACTCCCCTGTTGCGTGGTTGGCATCGCACCGCAAGCTGACGTTCGCTGCGGACGAATGCTGTGATAACACGTCTTCGGCGACGCCGGAAGACTGAAAGAAGGCCGTGAGCCAAGGGGACCACACGAGACGCGACCCATCCTTGGTTCCGCTCCGGCGAGCGTTTTCCGCCAACTGACTCAGCGATGCTAGTGAGAGGCCGCTGCCCGCATTGGCAGACCCCCCGCCTCCCTCCAGCAACACGGCTCGTGCCGATTTCTTCAATCGTGTGAAAGGGATTGCGCTTGGCACTCGGTCCGCGGAGGGTGGAGACCCCGTTAGTCCAGAAAAAAGGGATGCCGGTGCCTGCTGTGATCCCAGTGAACCATCGACGGGGCCCTCAACGCCTGTCCGACCCGTCGTCGTCGGCGGCGACGCCACCTGAGCATCCTGAGGATAGTATCCGTTCACGGACACCACCGAGGGTCGCACGAGTCGGTAGGTCAGCGACACCACGTCATCCGCGGTGTCCCGAAGAGCCGACAGCAACCTCACACCCGACTGTGCCACGGCGTAGTTCGTTGTTAGAAGCTTCTGCTGTTGCTGTCCCGTCAATTGCGTGGTGGTGCTTCCAATAAGCGATGCTAATGTGTTTGATGAGGATGCCGACGAAGCCGCAACCTTTCGAGTTCCGAATCCGCTCGTCGCGGTGTATGGATTAAATAGCACCTTCCGGTCGGTCAACGCATGGGGTACCATCTCCAATTGTCGAGCAGCCCAATCACGGCACAAGAAGGTCACTCGCGGTGCATCGAGTTCCAGTGCCGTGACTACCTTGGAACGCGCGGACGTCACCGAACGCGTCGCGCTCGTGGACGGCGAGGTCGAATTGGAAGGAAGACTCTGGCTAGAGGACGTGACCAGCGATCGCGACCGTCTTTGGCGAGACGCGGCCGCCGCCGCGCTCGTTGCCCCGTTTGCTGATGTCTCTTCGTCGTCATCTCGTCGCGTTGATCGAAGATTTCGTGACAATGGGACGAGAGACAAAAAAGACAGCCGCATGGAGGCGCTGGGAACGGCCACACCAGCAACCGGCGTGGTCGACGACGACGACGACGCGCCCATCGTCGCGGAAACGACTGAGGGACCTCGAAGGGTGTCGGACAATTGGGCACCTCTCAAAGCGTCCAGCAGCGGTGCGTCGGCGGGAGACGACGTACCCCTTGGTCTTTTCGCGTCGTCCCCGAAAATGACCTTCGCCCACAGACGGTCGAGTTCGGCTTCGTCCTCAGAGGTCATGTGCTGCCGCGTGAGGGAAGGCGCTCGCTGCTGAAATTGCGTCAGGCTTGGCCAGAAGCGGTTGCGAAACGTTGGCGGAAAAGCCGCCGCGGAGGTCGTCGAGGAGGAAGGGGAGGAGGAAGTGCTCGTGGCGGCGGCCTGTCCAGCCAACGCCTCCCACGCCATGCCGGACGCAAACGAGGCGCCAACCGGTGCGGACCAGAAATGCGCCGGAGGGGGCGACAACGAAGGGTCGCCCGCCGCGTCGATGGCGAAACTCGTGGCGTTGCGCTGCGGCAAGATGTAGTCCCCTCCGAGGACCGCCTGGAGGATGGACCCGTCAACGGAAGACGGCGACGTCGTCGCATTTTGTTCGTCATCGTCGTCGTCGCCGCTGTCGGATGCGGGGGGGTGTGATGGCCGCTCCAGCAGATGCAGCATCCCCGCGGTCGCCGAGGCCAACGACGCCCCTAAAAGAGCGTCGCCGTGCTGCAGCCTCGTCAAGTCCCGGTTGAGCAGCGCGATCGCCGTGCTGGAACGGTCGAGTGAGAGCCCGTCCACCACGACGCTATCTGCGGCATTTCCCTGTTGCGATTTGACGACTGCTTCCATGTCGGCAACGAGCCGTTGTTGCCGAACGAGCGACGTCTTCCACAGCAAGGAGGCAAGCTGTTGCCACATTGAGGCATTCACCGCACCACATAGAAGCTCTAAAGCGGCGTCCTCGTTGTCGACCATCGCGTCATCGATCACTGACTGACGCCGCAAAAGAGGACGACGGTTCACATTGGAGTCCCCGGCGGGAATAAGTTCGTCATCGGTCAAGACGGTCGCATTGAACGCCTCGAGCGTTTCAGAAGCAGTCAAATTGACGTCGCGAACTTTACTTCGCACCGAGTACGTCAACGCGGACGGAATATCTGCCGCAATGTCAGCCACCTCAAGCGATGCCGCGTAGGCAATGTTGGCGCGCTCTGCAAACTTGTCCGCGATGGCGACCGCCGCCGAGGTGAAAAATGGTTCAAAGATGATGCCCATGGCGGACTCCGTTGCATCTGATAGAAGCGACACGATGATACCGGGCGTCGCCACCAGGGCGAGACAAAAACACGACACCATCAACCGCACGGACACGTTGACCATCGACGAAGCGATTGTAGTCACCAATGAGATACTCTTTTGATGATCTTTAACAACGATATTCAAATGAATTTAGGAAATCATAAAAAAAAGCAACCGCTTCATTCGCAAAACATCTTCATTCGCAAAAAGGCCGGTGTTAAAGCAACGTCCACGTTTTCCAACACGCCTACACTTGACTGTCCGCTACGGTGTGGAATGGACCAACGGATTTCGGGCCGCGTCTGAATGTTGGACCGTAATCTCCCTGGTGGGCGACGATGTGACTGACTGTAAATCCAATAGTCGAACACTTGGGAGTGACAGCTCTCTTCCTCCTCCGGCGTGACTTTCGCCTCCTACTGCCAATGATCCATCGCTGGACCGACGACGAACCCGTTTCCGTCGGTAGAAAAAGGCGCGTGTCGCCATTACCATTTCGATAAGCAACTCGCCATAGAAAAGTACCATCACGGACATGGTAAAGTAGTCGGCCACAGCCAGGTAGCGCTTGCGGTCCTCGCCGGCGTAAAGTATCGACATCGCGATCGTGATTCCAAGACCCATCATTGCCACGACGTTGGCGATGGCGATGACCCAGTCCCGCGTCACCTCGTGGGGCCTGACCCGGCACAGGTACGCGAGCTGCGCACCATAGGCGGCGACCATCGACAGGGCGGCCGCCGCGCATCCTCGGTCACTGCCGTACTGCACAGAGCAAAGAACGGCGGAGAGGATCGCGGTCACGACGTCGAGCGTGCCGTGGAGGCGCCGCGGGGCGCTCGAGTCGGCATCTCGCGTCCCGGCGACAAAGCCCCGAACGGCGGCCGGCCAACGCGGATGGCCACCAACGGCGGTGGCGGCGGCGGCTACGCGGCCATCGCCCTTCGATGGCGGCGGCGGCCACCCAAAGATCGTTCCCAACGCCGCGGCCGCGGTGGCGGCGACGACGACGAACAGTGACGCCATGGCGGCGACGGCGTCCGCGGCATGCACCGGCGGGTGGCTCAGCACTTGCGCCGCCAGTCCGCAAGCGTTCGGTCCGTAGAACAGCAACGTGGCAGTGTATACCGCCGCCAGTCCCTTGACCTTCCTGGAGGCGGCAATCGACGCGCCGGCGGCGACACCGATCACCGCCGCGGCCGACGACAGCGCGGCGGTAGCCGAGAGCCGCCATTGCCCGTCCCTCGCTAACGGAAACGCAACATCCTCCACGACGATCGGCCCCTGACCGGGCAGAGGGCAGTTGGCAAGCGCTCGGGATCGGCTAATTTGCGTGGCCTTGCTCGACGCAGAAAGGCCGATGGTGCTGCCGAGTGCCGCGGCGACGGCCGACGCGATGCCCACACTCGCAGCCGCCGTCGAGACGCGTTGATCTGGCACGACGAGGGGCAACGGCGGTGAGACCGAGTTTAGGGGCGTCAAAATCACCACGGACGTAGAAAGGTCGTTGCGACTCGAAAGTGATTCGTTCGTGACGGCTGTGAGGGTATCCTCCAGGACGGCGGATGGAGCGAACGTTGTCATTGGTGTCGTTGGTGGCGCCGAAGGGTCGAGTGGGGTCGATGCGGGAGTCAGCGTGGTCTCACGTTCGGACGTGGACGAGGACGTCAATGAGGAGGAGGAAGACGGAACTTGTTGTGCTGTAGAAATCGAAGTCGTCGAGGTTGTCGTGGTCGTCGGCGCTGTAGAGATGTTCGTCGTTTCGGTTGGGGGGTCGACTGCAAGGGACGTCGGATGCTTAAGGACATCCGCGGCTGGGAGAGCAGCAAATTCGATTTGCAGTTGCGCACATCCAAAGGAGGAATCATTCAAGGACGATAGCGTTGATAGGGACGGATTCGCTTCTTCCGGGTGTAGCCCAGGAAATATCAATCCGTTGTTCATCGAGGTGCCATTCACCGAGACGTTGGTGTACGTTCCGTAGACCCCTGGGAGGTTCGCCCAGCCGACCGTGGTACAATTGATGAACGACACTGCCGATATCGTGACGTTCATAGATGGCAGGGTCCCGTCGGACGCAGGCAGCATCGCCGTCGCGCAATCGGCACCGTCTGACAGACGGCCCGCGCTGCCGACGAACCTCGTCGACAGCATCACCAGCCTCGTAGTTGCCGACGTGCTGCCGGCGGCGACGCTGCCGACGAACACTCGTTGCTGGGTTCCGGCGGTCGATATGTTGGCATCGCAAAGCGTCAGCTGGCTGTCGTCAAAGGCACCCAAGTCCGACGACGTGTGGTTCACGTTCCCGATCACGCCGTCGGTCGCGAAGGGGACGAAGCTCGCCACGTTACAGAAGGCGGGCGGGTCGCACCGCGGCAACATAATAGTGGACCGCGATACGGTCACATGGACGCGCGTGGCACGAAACGAAATTTGCAACGCCGGCGAATTACTTGGCGATTGGGTTGCTGCTGCAATCGCGGCGACGGCGACCGTCAACAACGATCGGCTGCGCAGCGTAATGGTGCTGTTCGACTGGCAACTAATGGACACATTGTCGGCGTGAAGGATAGAGGGCGGCAGCGACAAGTCGGAGCTCTGCAGCGACACGGCGAGGCCCAACACACCAACAGAGCCGAGCAGTGAGCCCCCTGGATTGCCGACGTTTGCGTCCAGCACCGAGCCTGAGTCGGCTATCATGGCGACCCGTGCCAGTTCACTCACACTCGAAATACGGCTGTGGTGCGCGACGCCAAGGATAGCGAGCACCTGAATGCGGGATGGCGGTGCGCGCATGCGGCAAGCACGCGCGACGAGAAACGCCGACGTCAGTTTGACGGAGCTGCGTCCGCTCGTGTGTTGCAGGTTGGACAACAATGCGACGCCGCCGATCGCAAGCGATCCCGATCCTAACGGAATGTCCGCGACGATGTCAGCGTGGTCGCACAGGATTTGCAAATGGGTTGTCGTCAACGTCGCCGTCGACGTGAAGCTGACCGGTGGTGTGGCCCCAGTACCCGACACGTGCAGCAGCACCCCTAGAGCGGCAACGCCTGTTTCGGACATGCTTGTGCACGTGGTCAGCAAGGTGCTTTGATTCGTGGTCCAAAGCGAGACGTTCACCAGGATCACGTCGAAATGCAAACTGCTGTGCTGCGGTGCGAGCAGCAGGCCCATGTTGGCCCCCAAACCATGCAGACTGCAAACCAAAATGCTTCTCGAAGAGAAAACGTTGACGAAGCTGGCATTCGCGGAGATGGTCGAGCCCTGCAGCACGACGCCAAGTGTGGAGCTCACTACCCCGAGCGTGGAGGTAAGATTGACGAACGACGATTCCATGGCGAAGCTGATATTGCTGGCCAACCACAATAAAGAGCCAGCGGTCACGGCGATGCCCGCCACAGTCATCGCCAGCTCGCCCTTGGAGTGCCGCACGTCACTGCGTACTAATTGTACCGCATAATTCATCACGGTGACGCTCAGCACACCCACCGTACCACTGCGGACGGATAACCCTAGCGCGGATGCGCTGATGTAGCCGATCGTCACCAAGCGGCTGTCCACGGCGGTGTGTGACACCCCATCCACGGACACCACCCCGGCGACGTCGGCAACGATGGCCACCCCGCCGCACGCAACGGCACTGCCAGGGGCGTCACAGAGCACGTCGCTTCCCGTGATCAAAATGGAAACGTGACGCATCGTCCAGTTGACCGGATTGTACGCCGCATTTACGGCAGCTCCAATGCTCGCGACGCCGTGGCTACCACGACAGGTCACATTGGACCAGGTCGCCGACAGGTTGACGTGGGTGACATCGCCAGATCCGCCGCCAGTCGTACCCACCAGCAGCAGCCCACCCGCCACGGCCGGAGCTCCGATGCTGGTTGCTTGGCTGGATACGTTGGACTCAATCAGCGACACGTTGACGTCGAATACCAAGAGTACATTCACTCGCGCGAACGGGTCGGAAAGGGTCACCAACCCGAAGGTGGCCGCGATGGTGCCCGTGACGTCCACTCGGCTGCGGTCACATCGAATAGTCACGGACTGAATCGTCGACTTCCCATATCCAACGAGGGACCCCAAGGCCGCCTCGGATTTGGAGAAGACGGACACGTTGCTCAACGTGACGTCGATGAGCAAGCCCGATATGGAAAGCGGTACCACCATCGGCCGCACAGACAAGACGCTTGCTAGAAATGAATCAGACATGTTGACGACGACGACACTTCGCAGGATAGTCATCACGGAAAAGATTACTGTCATCCGTTGCAGCGGCTGGACCGCAAAGGCGGTGCCTGCCCAGCTGGACGGAACACTACCCATGAGACATGAAATAAGCAGGGAAGAATCCTCCAGCGTCATGTTGAGAAACGCGAGGGAGGTGCCTAGATTCGTCCAAGTCATGAACGGGCCGCCCGACGTCAAGTTGATGTCACTCCGTCGGACGACGACGCTGACGTTGGAGACGTTGCCGGTGCCTCCGGAAGGACGGAGGAGTGCCGAAAACGGCCCCGAAGCGCGGAGGCCGTCGACGAGCAGCACTTGCTCGCGCCCAAGGTAGCGCGTCGCGAATTCAAACACGACGCTACGATTGAGAATGCAGTTGCGCACCTCCAGGACCAGCTCGTCACTACCGGTGGATGCACCAGCTTGCATCAACAATTCCGACGTCACGTTGACGGTGCCGACGAGTCGATCGCAAGGAAACACCACCGCGTCTGCGACAGCCAGCAGCAAGAACGGTCCGATGTGGCCTCGGCGGGTGCGACGGCCGGCACCTTCTTGTCGGATCGTGAACGGCGATGATGACGCGACGCGGCAACGCACCACATAATTCGTATTGGTAACGCAACACCACAGTGCGAGCAGCGGCCAGACGAGGCTAAGCGCAATCATCACACGATACTCCTCCGCAAGGGCGGACACATTAGACCGGTTCGGACGAAACGTCTGGGCGTAAAGGGACCTTCGAGCAAGAGAAAAAGTTGGTAAAGTTGGGCATGAAAAAATTCCAAAAAAAGAGGGAACCACCACGCCTGTGGTCAGTGACTTGGGCAGACTGAATCGATGGTGGAATATGGGGGGGCGGAGGAAAGAAGGGGTTGCCGACGACGATTATACCACGGGTGACAACAGGGGATTGCTGCCTCCAGCGGCGAACTGCCGTTGGGGCGGGACGCCCCCTGCAACTAAGTTTGCGGGTGGATCGTCGTGGCTCGGCAAGGGAACCACGTCCAACAGTAGGGCGCTGCTGGATGCCAGATCGTCGCTCTGTGGGCGCCCTGCGCTGCGCGAACCACAAGCACCAGCGAGGATTGCGCGTGTCGCCATCACCACTTCGATAAGCAACTCGCCATAGAAAAGTACCATCACGGACATGGTAAAGTAGTCG
>ERZ1292633.2743-Hain-H41-02um-R1-2743-length-17722-cov-5_pt1 | contig 17722 bp, 14 predicted proteins | sample MGYA00564406_ERZ1292633 | MGnify/ENA primary metagenome ERZ1292633 (study PRJEB36523, sample SAMEA6512639) | groundwater metagenome | collected 2019-01-08 | study: AquaDiva: Metagenomics assemblies of 32 groundwater samples | reverse complement strand
GCGCCAGCTCGTGCGCCACCAGCCCTTCGTAGGAGCCCTCGAAGGAATCCTCCGGGAGCCGGAGCGCGCCGTCGAACATCGTCGTGGCGCTGGTGTTCTCCATGCCGCCGTACGTGAAGTCGGGAACGCAGACCTGCGCGTATTTGGGATAGGGATAGGGGAATCCGTAGACGCGCTCGAAGTGGGCGATCATCTTCCCGGTCTTCCGGAAGAAGAACCACCCCTCGCGCTCCTTCCCGCGGGGGACGTAATTCACGAGTGCGGTCTTGCCGATGCGGTCCTTCAACACCACGTACTTCCCCACCACGAGCGAGGTCAGGTAGACGGGATGCTCCGTCTCCTGCCGCCAGCGCCAGGTGACCGTCTTCGCGCGCTTGTTGATCCGCTTCCCGACAAGGCGCCCGTTGCTCACGGCCTTGAATCCGGCCGGGACGGTGGCATCCATCTCGAGCGTGGCGCGGCTCTCGGTGCTCTCGAGGCACGGAATCCACCAGTGGGAATCGTCCGCCTGCCCCTGCGACCAGCCGCAGGGGGAGCGACTCGGTTCCACCTCGGTCGGACCGGTGAACGTGAAGCCCTTCCGCGGACGCGTGGAGTAGTCGATCACGATCGTCGCGCGCTCTCCGACGCCGAGCGGACGCGGGAGGGTCACGCGGAGCTTGTGTCCTTCCACCGAGTGCGAGACGCGGCGGCGGCCGCAGCGAACCGCCGCGATCCGGAGTTCGGCGGCATCGAGAACCGCCTCGTGGAGCGACTCCCGGAGCGACTCGACCGTGAGCGAGACGCGGCCGCGCAGCATCTTCTTCTCGAAGTCGACGTCGAGCGCCACCTTGTAGTGGCGGACGTGGAATTCGAGATCCCGGCGGGACGCGTCGGGCTCGCGCCACAGCGTGCGGCCGGTGGGCGGAAACGAATCGAAGAGCGCGACTTCGAGCGCCGCGCGCCGGTCGACGAACATCGGGTGGTACAGGGGATCGCGAATCGGCATTCCATCCTCCCAGGGGGTGAAGCAGGGATCGTCGGGGAGCGGCCAGGCGGTGTCAAGGCGGCAGGCGGTCCCGTGTCGGTGGCGCGGTCCGCGGCGCTGGGTGGTGGGCGGCGCGGTTTCTCCGGGGCAGCGGCCGGGGTTACAATGGCCCCATGAACCCCTCCGCGTCGCTGGCCACGGTCGGCGCCACGTTCCTCGATGCCTCGATCGAAATTATCCCCTTCTTCCTGCTCGCCATCTTCCTCGGGGCGCTCATCGAGGAGTTCGTCAGCGAGAAGACGATCGCCCGATTCCTGACCGGGACGAGTCCGGGGACGATGGTTCTCGCCTCCACGGTCGGCGCGGTGCTACCGCTTTGCACCTGCGGGATGGTGCCGCTGGCGGTGGCGCTGAGGCGGCGCGGGAGCGACTTGAAACACACGTTCGCGTTCCTCACTGCCGGGGCGGCGGTGAGCGTCCCGGTGCTGCTGCTGACCTGGAAAGTGCTCGGCGGTTGGTGGGCTATTGTGCGGTTCATTACGTCGGTGATCTTCGGACTTGTGGTGGGTTACGCCAGCACGCGGGTGCTCCGTGGAGTGGCCGGTCGCTCGGCGCAGCCACCCGCGAAGCCAGTGGACTTGACGCCGATCGGTGGGAAGAATGTGGTGGTGAGTGGTTCGGGTACCGTACCGACGGCGATGACCACGGCGACGCGCTCGCACCCGGTGAAGGTCGTACGCCGATTCTGGGGACAGGTGAAGGAATTCGGCCCCTGGGTATTGGTGAGCCTCGTGCTTGCCGCTATGGTGGATGGATTGGTCCCGCGCCATTGGGTGCATGTGCTCTACGGTCAGAAGGCAGTGACCGGCTCCCTGCTCGCGGCGCTCACGGGAGTGCCTTTCTACTTCTGCTCGGGCGCCGAACTCCCCCTCGTGCATGAATTGCTGGCGAAGGGGATGGGTACCGGCCCCGCCGCCTCGATGATGCTGGCGGTACCGATCGTGAATATCCTGACTTTCGGGGTCGTGGTGAAGTGGCTGGGAGCGAAGGGGGCGATCGCTTATCTCGCGGCATGCGCTGTGGCGGCGATGGCAATCGGGAGTGTGATGGGCATGGTTCCGACGTGATGACCACTGATTCGTACTGCCCTACGAAGTGGCGTAGTGAAATACCCTGGCCAGGCCGCTGGCCACGAACACGTCGAGAGCTGAGCTCCCCCATACGGCTGTAAGCGGCCTGACCGTGTTGCTGTAGATTGGCGTCCATGACTTGCCGTCGAAGTGGAGGATGACGCCGCGCGAACCGACCGCGAAGACATCTTGTCCTGATGTGCCCCAGACGCCGCTGAGTGTCCCGGCCGTCCCGCTGGCCATGGGGCTCCACGCGACCCCGTTGTAATGGAGAATCCTGCCCGCTTCGCCAATGGCGAACACATCGCTCGGCGACGCGCCCCAGACGCCGAGAAGAAAATCGCTGGTCCCGCTGGCCATTGGATTCCAGCCGGTGCCATCGTAATGAAGGATCACCCCATGGGGTCCGACCACGAACACATCGCTTGGTGAGGTTCCCCACACTGCCCATAGCGGGTTTTGCGTCCGGCTTGCCATGGCTCTCCAGGAGCTGCCGTCAAAGTGGAGTATCGTTCCGTTGCCGCCGACGGCGAAGACGTCCGCGGCGGAGTTTCCCCACACTCCAACGAGTCGTTCGCTCGTCCCGCTGACCATGGAGCTCCAGCTCACGCCGTCGTAGCGGAGAATGGTTCCCGCGTCGCCCACGGCGAAGCGCTCCGTAGCCGACCTCCCCCAGATTCCACGGAGTGTGTTGGATGTTCCGCTCTCGGCCAGGCGCCACGATGCGCCGTCGTAGTGGAGGATCGTACCCTTGTCCCCGACCGCCGTGACGTCGCTTCCCGAGGCCCCCCAAATTCCTCGAAGGTCTCGGGTTGTGCCCGGCGTCATCGGCCCCCATGCAGCCGCGACCGGCGTGAGAATCGTGCCGGCATCGCCAACGACGACGCTGGTTCCGCCTTGTGACCATATGCCTCGAAGCGGCACGGTCGTCCCACTGAGTTCCTGCGACCATGCGATTCCAGCAAACCGGATGATGACGCCATCGTGTCCAACGGCGACCAGATTGGTCTCCGAGGTACCGCAGACGCTCCAGAGCGGAGTGGTCATGCCCGTCGCCATCGGCGCCCATGACGATCCGTCGTACCGAAGTACCCGGCCCAGGTCACCCACCGCGTAGATGGCGCCGCTCGATGCGCCCCAGACCCCTAGGATCGTCGTGCCGATGGTGCTCGGCTGGGGCGCCCACGATTGCCCGTTGTAGTGGAGGATGGTCCCGAAATCCCCCACCGCAAAGACATCGCTCCCCGAGCGGCCCCAGACGTGGCGGAGGTGCGGAATCGACCCGCCGGGGATTCCATTCGCGACGTATTGCCATCGAGCCCCATCGAAATGGAGGATCTTGCCCGAACCCCCTACGGCGAAGACATCGTTCCCCGCGGAGCCCCACACACCCCATAAGTCCACGCCGGTGACAATTGGAGCGACGCTCCAGGAGACTCCGTCGTAGTGGAGGATCGTGCCATCGTCGCCAACCGCGAAGACATCTCGGGAAGAAGCGCCCCACACCGCCCGCAGGACCTTGGTCGTCGCGCTGGCCATGGGCCGCCAGCCCGCACCGTCGTATTGCAAGATTGTGCCACCCTCACCCACGGCGAAAATGGCGTCACTCGACTCGCCCCAGACTCCATGAAGCCCCTCGCCGCTGGTGAGGGGTAGCCATACAGCGGTCTGCGTTGTCTGCGGAGGGGATTCGGGATCGAGGGGATTTTTGGGTTCATCGCCGCATCCGACGGCAAAGCTGAGGATGAGCGCGGCCGTTGCCAGGGCTCGAAGGAGACTATTGGGACGCTGCAACGACGGCCTCAGAAAACATCCGGCGGATACCACAACCCCGACACTACCCCTGGCTTCTGTTCGCGGCAAGGTCGTTCGGGCGTGGCGCGATGGGTCTTTGGTCCCAGAGCTCGTGACGATGAGCGCGTCACCCCCGCTCTCGCCCCTGTCCTCCTGACACTTGGCGTGGTGGCAAAGTGGCTGGGGGCGAAGGGAGCGCTGGCGTATCTGGCAGCGTGCGCGGCCGCTGCAGCGATGGTCGGGAGCATTCTAGGACTGGTTCCGGGTTGACGGCTTCGCGCGCCGAGCGGCGGGCAGACTACGCGTGCATCCCCACCGGTGACGCCCAAGGCCAATGAAGGGGCCCTCCTCGCGTTACCGCTGGAAGCGCCGTCTCCTTCATGCTATCAATGGACTTCAATGTCCGATATTCAGGCGCCACCGTCGACCGCGCGGGTACGACCAACGGGGCCTGACGCCGACGACCGTAGGCCTTTCAACGCGAAGGAGAAGGAATATGCGCACGACAGACTCCCACCCCTCGGTATGGCGCGTCATCGGCGCGGCCGTTCTATGGACGCTGCTGGCTCCGGCTTCCGCCTCGGCGTGCGAGGCCTGTAATAGCTCGCTCGCGTACCGGCTGCTAGGAGGAGACACACCGTCGGCGCACGCGGCCGAGCTTACGCGGCTCGTGAAGAACTCGGGCTGGAGCGGAGCCGAGGAGCTGCTGGCCATCGCGACCGGGAAGCCGCTCGACTTCGCCGCCGCTGAGGCGCCAGGGGGCGGCGCCGCCGCGCTTGGCGCTGGCGCCACAGCGCCCCCTGCGCCTCCGTTCCCAGGCGTCATGGCGCGTGACGCGAAGCTGAAGATGTGGGAGACCAGCTACGTCGCCCCCGGCACGAAGCCCGACAGGCAATTTCGCATCGAGATGCGAGAGGGCGACGTGTTCATCGGTAACGGGGTCGTATACAGCGGGTTCACCGTCAACGGCACCATCCCCGGTCCCACGCTCGTCGCGAACGAAGGGGATGTGATCGAGATGACCGTCGTGAACGACGGGGAAGTCGAGCATGGCGTCTCGATTCACGCCGCGTACACGCAGACCTCCAAGTACTTCGGCAAGATCGCCCCGGGCGAGACGAGGAGCTTGCTCTTCCGGGTCAACCACCCCGGCGTCTACATGTACCACTGCGCTCCGGGCGGCCACGCCATCCCGATGCACACGCTCCTCGGCCAGTACGGGATGATGGTGGTCAAGCCCAAGACCGTGAAGTTCAAGGCGGAGGAAATCATCGGACATCCGCCCGACGTCGAGCTGTACCTGGTGCAGCACGAGCTCTACACGAGCGGCAAGGACGCCGTTGAAGGACACGCGGCCTATGTCATGTTCAACGGTAAGCTCTTCCGGTACGTCGAGAGCCCGATCAAGGTGCGCCCCGGCGACTTCGTCCGAGTCCACTTCCTCAACGTCGGGCCGAATCTCATCTCGACATTCCACCTGGTCGGCATCATCTGGGACTACGCCTACTGGCAGGGCACGCCCACCAAGGAGAACACATTCACCGGTGGCCAGACAGTCACGGCTGGCCCTTCCGATTCCTGGGTGGTCGACTTCCGTGTTCCGCCCGACGACGGGAACTACCTGATCGTGACGCACGCGTTCGGGTCGACCACGCGCGGCGCGATCGGGATCCTGGCCGCCTCCAAGGACGCTCCACGCTCGGAACCCATGCTGGCCGAGGGCCCCGCCTACTCCGCGGCGGAGCTGAAGACGCACCGGGAAAAGGCCGTCCGGGTCATCTCCCCCTTCAAACCCACGACCGACGAGCTGGCCGACCCCTACCAGCTTCCCGACGGACAGACGAAGCTCCGCGTCCAGATCATCGGAAATTCCTACTGGCCCAAGGTGGCCTCGGTTCCCGCGGGCACGACGGTGGAGTGGGTGAACGAGGACATCTTCACGTTCGCAAACGGCGAGTTCGCGGGTGTTCACGATGCCGTCTGCTCCGACGGGCCGGCGGAGTTCGCCTCGAAGTTGCTCGGCCACGGGGAGAGGTGGAGCACGGTGCTCACCAAGAGGGGGGAGTATTCGTATTACTGCACTCCGCATCCCTACATGCAGGGGATCATACGCGTCCGATGACCGGCGAACGGCGCCGGCGCGCCTAGCGATCCCGACGCGCCCGGGGGGCCGTCCGCCGCTTCGCCGCACGAGGCGAGGACGGCGCCCCGGAGTCTCCCAGGTTGGATTCGGCGGCCCATTTCTGGAAGGCACTGCTGATTGCTTCCCACGAGGAGTGAAGCGGGCAGGGCCGTGACCGGCTGCAGACGCCCCAACCGAAAGCACAGCGGTCCTCGATCGGGTATGCATCCACAGCCTCGAGGACGTTCCTAAAGCTGATCTTCTCGGCGGGACGGGAGAGAATGAATCCACCGCCGCGTCCCTTGCGCGACTCGAGCACTCCGCCGAGCACCAGGCGGCGCAGGATTTTCGACAGAAACTCGACCGGGATCCCGGTCCCGGCGGCTATGTCGCGCGCCAGAAGAGGCTCGCGCGGCGATTGCGCCGCAATCCATACCATGGCGCGCAATCCGTATTCCGCGGTCTGCGAGAGAATTGCGTGCATTAAGCCGATCCTACGGTGATGGGTGAACGGCGAATGGCGCGATGCACGCAACTTACAGCGGCCACGAGCACCGTGTCCCGCGAATTCATCGGTGGCGGAGACGGGGACGGGGGCGGACCGTCGACATCGAGCGAAAGAGGCCAGGCATCCGATCCTTTGAAAACCGCTTGACCATGGCCGGAGGCGATTCTAATATAAACCGATAAACGCGTCCAAATATCCTTTGTTGAGGACAGCGCATGATCGCGGATTCGCTTCTCCCGCCGCACCTAGAAACGCCCGAGCATCGCGCGGCACGCCGGTGGCTGACGCTCTCGCTCGCCGTGCTGGTGTTCGCCGGGTTATTCGCGCTGGCCGTCGTGATCGGCAGGACGCCTCCGCTCGATCGCTTCGTGACCGACCCGCTGTTCTTCAAGCGCTGCCTTGTGGCCCACGTGAACCTCGCTCTCGTCACCTGGTTCTATTCGTTCCTCATGGCGCTGCTCTTTCTTGTCCCCTCGAGTCGCCGAGCAGGGCCCGTGGCGCGCCATGGGGTCGAGCTGGCCGCGGTCGGCATCGCTCTGATGTTGGTGGGCGCCGTTGTTCCGACGGGAAGCCCCCTTCTCGCCAACTACATCCCCACCATCGACAATCCCTGGTTCATGCTCGGCCAGATCGTGTTCGCGTGCGGACTCTTCACCGGCCTCGCCACGAGGCGGACCTGGGCGGTCGGGGATCGCCCGACCGGCGTGGTCACGGATCTGCCGGCAGGGCAACTCTCGTTTCCGCCCGCAGCGCGCGCCGGGCTAAGGGCCCTCGCGTTCGCCCTCGTGCTGACGGCCGGGACCCTGGTCGCGTCAGGAGTGACCCAGACGCCGGGGCTGCCGTTCGATGTCAGGTACGACTTTCTCGTTTGGGGCGCCGGACACTCCCTGCAACTCGTGTCGGTGATCGGTATGGTCACGGTCTGGATCGTGCTTCTCACTCCGGTGCTCGGCGCGCCGCCGATCTCGGGCCCCGCGGCTAGCGCGCTATTCCTCTCCCTTGTTCTCCCGTGGACGATGGGGCCACTTTTCGCGCTCGCCGGAACCGAATCCCTCGCGTACCGGCACGGCTTCACGCACCTGATGCGCTGGTGTCTCTTTCCCGTCGTCGGGGTCTTTCTTCTGCTCTGCTGCGGCGCGGTCGCCCGAGCGTGGCGTGTCGGCCGCATCTCCCCCGCGACGCTCCGCGACTCGCGGCTGTCCGCGTTTTTCGTGAGCGCCGCTCTCACGCTCCTCGGCTTCGTGCTCGGCGCGGCGATTCGCGACTCCAGCACCATGGTTCCCGCCCACTACCACGCGGCCGTAGGCGGTGTGACCGTCGCGTTCATGGTCCTTACCTATGTGCTACTGCCGGCATTCAACATCGCCATCCCCGGCGGGTGGCCGACCCGCGCCGCGACGTGGCAGCCGGTGATCTACGGTCTCGGCATGTTCATCTTTGCCGGCGGATTCGCACTCGCGGGGGCGCATGGCATGGGACGGAAGATCTACGGCGCCGAACAGTCCGCGCGCGGGGCGGCCGAGACGATCGGCCTCGCCCTGATGGGCGCCGGTGGCCTCGTGGCGATCACGGGGGGCATCCTGTTTCTAGTGATCGTTTGTCGGTCATGCTGGAGCGCCGCGGGCGCGGTGTCGCGCGGGAAGAGTGAACAATACATTACACCGGTCGAACCGGGAGCGCCGGCCGCCGCTCGACCGCTGGCGCTGGCCGGACGCCCATGGAGGTCGCCACGATGAAGCTTGATGATCGGGACGCACGGCATCCGCTGCAGAAGCTCATGGACAACCCATGGCTCTTGTTGCTGCTCGGCATCATCGTTCCATTTCTCTCGTACACGATTTGGGGCTGGATTGAACTGGCCCGGCTGTCCCACGCCACCCTGCCCTGAGGAGGCCGCACGATGAGTATCCATGCCCCCGCCGCAGACTGGTTCCGCGCCCCGCACGGCGAGGAAAAGGTCTGGGTCGGGCTCGCCATTCTATGGTGCATCGTGATGACGATCGCGATGCCCTACTGGTACCTATTCGGCAAGCAGAACAGCGCGGGCGAGTCCTACAGGGTCACTCCTCAGGAGTTCCGCGACCGGGTCGATCGATTCGTCGAGACCAACCGCGTCAGCGATATCCAGGGCGTGCCGGTCGTACAGCCCGCTCCGGGCGGTGACGCTTACCTGCGCGCCCAAATGTGGACCTGGTACCCCATCTTGAAATTCAAGAAAGGCCAGACCTACCGCCTCCACATCTCGTCCGTCGATCTGCAGCATGGTTTCTCGCTGCTGCCGCTCAACATGAACTTCCAGGTTCTCCCGGGCTACGACCACGTTCTGACCCTGACTCCGACCAGCTCCGGCGAGTTCTCGATCGTGTGCAATGAATTCTGCGGAATCGGACATCACATGATGACCGGCCGCATCATCGTGGAAGGATAGGGGATCCCATGAGCTCGACGACGATGGACGGGGCCGTCCCGGCCCCGCGCGTTACGGGCAACCACGTTGCGGGACGTGTGCGGGCCTGTGATACCACCGGCCTGCCGGTCTGCCTGGTCGCCCAAAAGTTCATCTGGCTTCACGCGGTGGCCGCCGTCGTATTTCTGCTGGTCGGCGGTATCGGCGCCCTGTTGCTCGGGCTCACGCGGTGGCCGGCCGTCCACCTGCTCGATCCGCAGTGGTTCTACCGCATCCTGACGCTGCACGGTCTCAACATGCTCATTTTCTGGATCATCAATTTCGAAATCGCGATCCTCTATTTCGCGGGGACCGTGCTGCTGAATTCGCGATTGTATTCGAAGGCGCTCGCCTGGACGGGGTTTGGCCTGATGACAGTAGGCTCGCTGATGGTGAACTATGCCATCTTCGAGGGCCGCAGCGACGTGCTGATGACATCCTATCTGCCGTTGATGGCCACGCCTGTCTTCTACCTCGGCATCATCCTGTTCGCCGTAGGAGCACTCGTCGCCGTGGGCAACTTCTTCGGTACGATCTACATCGCGAAGCGCGATCGCACCTACGAGGGTTCCGTGCCGCTGGTTGTGTTCGGAGCGATCGCCGCGGCGATCATCGCCGTGGTCGCCCTGCTCCACGGGGCGATCGCGATGGTGCCGACTTTCCTACAATCGATCGGCGTCATCAGCAACCTGGACCCCGCCTGGTATCGCCTGACATGGTGGGGACTCGGGCACATGTCGCAGCAGATCAACGTCTGCGCCATGGTTTCGGTCTGGTACTTCCTGGCCACCCTCACGACCGGCGCCAAACCGCTCAATCAGGCCGTCTGTCGTGGCGCGTTCGTCCTCTACATCCTATTCATCAACGTCGCGTCCGCCCATCACCTCCTCGTGGATCCTGGCGTGAGCGCGGCGTGGAAGATCTGGAACACGTCGTACGCGATGTACCTGGCGGTGCTCGCGTCGATGATCCACGGCTTCACCGTGCCCGCCGCGGTGGAGCAGGCGATGCGCGCCAAGGGTCACGACCGCGGCCTGTTCGGGTGGCTCACCGCCGCGCCGTGGGGCAACCCCGGCTTCTCGGGGTTCATGTTGTCGCTCGTCATCTTCGGCTTCGGCGGCGGAATCACCGGCGTCACTCTCGGCACGCAGCAGATCAACATCATGGCCCACAACACGCTGCGGATTCCAGGGCACTTTCACATGACCGTCGTCGGCGGCACGACCCTCGCGTTCATGGCTGTCACGTACTACGTCGTCCCGCTCCTCTTCCGCCGTGAGTTCTATGCTCGCGGCCTCTGCCGCTTGCAGCCGTGGCTTTTCGGCATCGGCATCACGCTCGTCGGTATCGGCATGTCCTTCGCCGGGTCGTACGGCGTGCCCCGGCGCCACTGGGACATCGAGTTCAGCGGCGCGCAATTCGCGACCGGCTTCGATTCCGGTGCGCACGTCATGCTCGGACTGATGGGAATCGGCGTCCTGCTGGCGTTCACCGGACTGCTGCTCTACATCCTGCTGACGGTAGCGGCGGTGTTCTTCGGACGGCGGATCGAGGGCCGGGCCATGGAGCCGTGGCACGTCGAACGGACGCCCGTGGCGCCTCGCGGGGAGCCCGGGGTCGTATCGCCCGCGCGTGTGCCTGGCGCCCTCGCGCTCGGGATTGTGTTCCTGGCGTGCTTCGCCGTCTTTTACTTCGCCAACTGGCTCTGGCTGTCGGACGTCTGGCACGTCCGCTGAGCGGCTGGTTCCGAGCACGGCTCGATCGCATGCCGTGGACTGGTCGGCTGGGAGAGACAACCCGATGAGACTCATGGCCCGCCTGATCGAGTGGCTGTCGCGTCTCTTCGCCGGCGCCGCGTTCCCTGCGTTCGCGGTCACGGTCCTCGTGTGCTACGAGGCGGCGCTGATCGCGCTGGCCTTCTGGCCCGCGGCGGACGCCGGCCTAGGCGCGTTCGCTGCCGAGTTCCGCGTCTGGTGCCTCGGAGCCGATCCGGCCACGGGTCGCCCACGATGGGGGTATGCGATCGGGATGATCTCGCCCCCCCTGTTCGTCGCCGCGGCGGTGGCCTGGATGTGGCGCGCTCCCCTTCTCGCATTGCGTTCTCGCCCGCGCGCCGCGACGACACCATTGCTGGCGGCGCTCGCGGTGGTTATCTTTGGCGCAAGCGCGTTCCTGCTCGCCGGCCCGAGACCGGCGCAAGGCGAATTGCCGTTCCCGGCCGAGGCGCTGCGCACTCAGTTGCCGCCGCCGCCGATCCGCCTGACCGATCAGACGGACGCTACCGTGGACATCGCCGATTTCCGGGGCAAAGTAGTCCTTCTCACCGGCATCTACTCCTCCTGCTCGCGCACCTGTCCGATGATCGTGGCGCAGGCCAAACGAGTGGTCTCCGGACTCACCCGGGACGAACAGGCCGATCTCCGAATCCTGGCCGTGACGCTCGACCCGGCGCGCGACACGCCGCAAGTGCTCGCCGCGGCCGCCGCGGCGCAGGAGCTGGAGCCGCCGCTCTGGCACCTGGTCACCGGCGATTCCTCCCGCGTGGAGCGCGTGCTCGATCTCATGAACGTCGCGCGCTCGCGCGACCCCAAGACCGGCCAGATCGACCACGCCAACCTGTTCCTGCTCGTGGACCGGAACGGCCGGCTGGCGTACCGCTTCACGCTAGGCGAACGTCAGGAGCGATGGCTCTCGACCGCGATTCGTCTGCTGTTGCGGGAGCCCGGCCGTGTCTGAGCAGGAACGGGCCGCGACCGCTCCCGCGAGCGGCGACGAAGCCCTCTCTCCCGACGTCCTCGGCGGCCGACTGTGGCGAGGGCTCGAACGCGGCTTCCTCCACGCGGATCGTCTGCTGGCGCGCGTTCTCCCCGAGCGCTGCAATCCGCTCATGCACACGGGCGCCATCGCCATGATCGCCCTGGTCGTCGCGCTCGCGTCCGGCGTGCTCCTGCTTGTCTGGTACCGGCCGAGCCTGCATCTCGCCTGGTCGTCGGTCGCCGACATGGCGCGCCAACCGCTCGGGGCCGGCCTGGTGCGCTCCCTGCATCGATACAGCTCGGATCTCGCGCTCGCCGCCGCTGTCATCCACGCGTTGCGGCTCTTCTTCGAGAGACGCTTCACAGGGCCGCGCTGGCTCGCCTGGGTCACGGGTGTGGCGGCGGTGGGAGCGACGTGGTTCGTGGGGTGGACCGGCTACTGGCTCGTCTGGGACACCCGCGCCCACGCGGTCGCGGCCGGCACGGCCCGCGCCCTGGACGTGCTCCCTGTCTTCGCGGACCCGATGGGACGCTCGTTCCTTACGGACCACTCGCTCAACTCCCTTCTCTTCTTCGTCGTCTTCTTCGCCCACATGCTCGTACCCCTGGTCATGGGCATCCTGCTGTGGCTCCACATGGCGCGTCTCCCGCGTCCGAACTGGATCGCGAAGGGACCGCTCGCCCTGTGGGCGGTGGCCGCGATGGTCGCGATGTCCGTGGCACGACCCGCCGACATCGCCGACCGGGCGCGGATGACCCAGATCCGGCGCGACTACGCGATCGACGCCTGGTACCTGGCCCCGGTCGCCCTCACCGATCGCTCGTCGGGCGGTGCGATCTGGGCTGTCACGCTCGGCGCCGGCCTGGTCCTTGCGGGCGTGCCGTGGTGGATGGCGCGACGCCGAACCAAGCGGGCGACCATCTACGCCGTGCGATGCACCGCCTGCGGTCAATGCAGGGATGATTGCCCCTATGACGCGATCGAGATGGTGCCCCGCACCGCAGGTCCGACGAAGTACGCGCTCCAGGCAGAAGTGAATCCGGACAAGTGCATAGGGTGCGGTATCTGCGCCGCTTCCTGCGACGGGTTCGGCACCGATCTCATCGGTTTCTCGAGCGTGCCCGAGCTGCGCCGAGCGGAGGCGTGGGTGCGCGAATCGGTGGCCGCCGGCGAGGCGCCACTGATCGTCTTCGCCTGCGGCGCCGCCGTCGCGGACGAGTTGTCCGCCGACCCGGCCACCGGCCGCTGCAGCGCGCTCCCATCGGCGCGGGTGATGCGGGTTCCGTGCGGCGGTTGGGTGCACATGACCACGATCGAGCGCTTGTTGCGAGTCGGCGCCGCGCGCGTCGCCGTGGTCGCCTGCCATTCCGGCCCGTGCCACTACCGCGACGGCGCCCGGTATCTGGTCGAGCGTATCGGCGGTTCGCGGCATCCTCATTTCCGGGCCGACCGGGCGCCCCGCGACCGGATGCACGTGGTGCAGACCGATCCGACCGACCATGTCTCGCTGATCCGGAAGCTGAGCGCCCTGGACCGGGGAGCGCCGGAGGACCGGCGACCGTCCCGAACGTTGGCCGCCGCAGCGGCCGTGGCGGTGACCGCCGTCGTGAGCTGGGGCGTCGTCGCGGCGAGCGAGTGGCGGTACTCATCGCCGGACGCCTCAGGTTCCGCGCTGATCGTCACCTTCAAGCACCCCGGGCAGGTGATCGCGCGAGGACGCGCGCTAACGGCCGCCGAGTTGGAGAAGATCCCGGTGCACATGCGACGGGACCGAGTCTATTCCCGGGAGCGCGCTGCGGTGAGGATGCGTGTGACGGTGGACGGCAGGACCGTCGTGGTCGGCGTCTTTCCGCCGAAGGGCGTCTGGCACGACGGCAATAGCATTGCCGCGGAGACGGTTTTCCTCCCCGGCGGGACCCACGACGTCGAGGTCGCGATTGGCGATACGCACGACCCGGAGGAGTGGAGCCACCAGATGCGGCGGCGGATCGAATTCACCGAAACAGCGCGGCGGGTCGTCAGTTTCGATCGCGTCGCCGGGTTCCGAGTGGACTGATCCGTGGCCATCAGCCCGCCGTTCACCGCCGTTCCGATCCACTGGCGCGCGCCCCGTGCTGGCTGGCGGGATTACCTCGACCTGACGCGCCCCCGCGTGACCCTCGTCGTCACTCTGACCGGTGGTCCCGCGCTCGTGCTCGGGGGCGGGGGGCTCTCCGCGCCGGCCAGCCTCGGCGTGCTCGCGGCTCTGACCTTGCTCGGCGCCGGCTGCAGCGCCCTCAATGCGTGGATCGAGCGCGACCGCGACGCGCTCACGGCGCGCACGCGCTCCCGCCCGTTGCCGGAGCGGCGGATCGCACCGTCCGCGGCACTGGCCTTCGGTGGAGCCACCTCGGCCGCCGGCATCGGGCTCCTCGGCCTCCTCGGCAACGGGACGGCCGCGACGCTCGGGTTCATCACGCTCGCCCTCTATCTCGGCCCGTACACAGTCTGGGCGAAGCCGCGCACCGCGTGGAGCGCGGTCGTCGGGGCCGCTCCCGGCGCCGCCGCGCCCCTCATCGCCGACGCCGCGGCCCACGGTCATGTCGGGTCGTGGGGATGGGTCCTTTTCGCGATCGTGTTCTTGTGGCAGCCGCCTCACGTGTGGTCGATCGAGCTGTTCCGATCGCAGGAGAAGGCCGAGGCGGGCCTGCCGGCGATGCCCGCGCTCATCGGACAAGACATGACTCGGCGGCTGATCCTCATTTGGATTGCCGTCCTGCTGCCGGTGACGGCGCTCCCGCTCCTCGCCGATGGCCCCGGATTCCCCTACGCCGCCGCCGTGCTCGGCGCGGGGCTCTATTTCGCTCGTGCCGCCGTCGTCGCCCTGCGCACCCCCTCGCCGCGCGCTGACCGCGACACGTTTCTGGCGTCGCTCGTCCACATGACCCTGCTCTTCGGCGTCCTTCTGGTCTCGCTGGCGCTGCGTTGAGCGATGGACTTCTCCCGACTCCTGCCCCATGCATCCGGAGTGCTCAATGTCCTCGTGGTCGCGCTCCTTCTGGCCGCGCTCGTGGCCATCCGAACCGGCCGCAAGACGGCGCACGGGCGGCTCATGGTCTCGGCGGTGATCGTCGGGCTCGCCTTTCTCGTCCTCTACGCGCTCCAGTGGGTTCTTGTCCCGCACCACCGGTTCCCAGGACACGACTGGATGCGCATCTTCTTCGTGGCCGTGCTCGCTACGCACGAAATGATGGCGCTCATCGCGGCGCCGCTGATTTGGCGCACGGTCGCGCTCGCCCGATCCGGCCGGTTCGTCGAGCATCGCCGGATCGTTCGCTTCACTTACCCGGTGTGGATGTACCTGGCCGTGACCGGCATCGTGATCTACGTGCTGCGCAACCACGTCCGCCCCGGATAGCCCGGGCGGCAGTACCGCAATGGAGGACAATCCAATGATCCGCACGCTCGTCGCCGCGTTGCTCCTGCTGCTCGTAGGCTCGGCTGCTGCCGCGGAGGAGCTACCCGAGTGGATCCAAAATTTGAAGGTCAGCGGCCATGTCTTCGGCGATGCCTACGGAGTCGGATCCCATCACAATCCCGCCATCGAGGGCGAGAACGGCTTCTGGTTCCGCCGAGCATTCCTCACATTCGACTCGAAGATCTCCGAATCCACCGATCTTCGACTCCGCTTCGAGGCGAACTCCCCGGGGGATTTCTCCACGAGCAGGAATCTCGACACCTTTCTCAAAGACCTCTACGTCCGGTTCAAGGGGGGGCGCCACGAGCTGAACGCCGGACTTTCGCCCTCCGTGACATGGGATCTTGTCGAGCCGCACTGGGGCTACCGACAGGTGGAGCGGACTCCGCTCGACCTGTACAAGTGGGGCGCCGCGCGCGACATCGGGGTTGCGGCGAAGGGGTCTCTCGACGAGAGGAAGCGCGTCCGTTACAACGTCATGTTAGCGAACGGCGAGGGCACGAAGAGCGAAACCGACCACGGCAAGAAGGTGATGCTCGAATTCTCGTTCCATCCCACCGCTGCCTGGACGCTGGAGGCCTACGGCGACGCCGACAACCGGCCGGGCCAGACCGACCGGACGACGTGGCAGGTCTTCGCCGGATACAAGGGCGAGCGGGGGCGCGTTGGTCTTCTGTACGCCGGGCAAAAACGGGAAACGTCACCGACGACGGCACTCCACCTCAGCTTGGCCTCTGTATACGGCGCCATCAAGGCCGGAGACCGCACGACCTTGCTCGCGCGCGTGGATCGAGTATTCGATCCGATCCCCGACGGCGGCACGATCGACTACATCGTCATGGACCCGACGGCCAAGGCTACCTTCGCCCTACTAGGCCTTGACGTCGCGCTTAACAAGAAGATCAGCCTGATCCCGAATGTCGAGGCGGTGGCTTATGAAGCGGTCGGCTCCAACCCCGAGCCGGGGAACGACCTGATCGGCCGCCTGACGCTATTCGTCCAGTACTGACCGGCGCACGATTTCAGATTTCTGGGGGGCCGCCAATGGCACCCATCGCTCATCGCATCGGACTACACACCGTGTGCCATCCAGACGTTCGGCTCCACGTAGAGCCCTTCGTCCCGGGCGCGTTCGATCCGGACCGGGCTCAGGGCTCCTGGGACGATGTACTCCCCGTTCTCCGGGAAGCGCATCTCGGTCCATTTCTCCCACTCCGCGACGGTCCCGGAAATTCGCATCGACTCGTGCGCGACCTTCACGACCTTCGCCCCCAGCCGCGCATGCGTCCGTAGCCATGGATCGAACGGGAAGCCGTCCTTGTTCTTCCATGCCACGTAACGATCGATCGGTGTCGTGGGATAGCGGCTCTTGAGCGAAGGCCGCACGGGCGCCACCAGCATCTCGAAGCCGCGGGCCTGCGCGATCGAGCGCATCTCCCCGATCACCTTCTTGCTGAGCCCACTCCCCCGGTGCACCGGCGCGATCGTTGCCTCGATGGCGGTGAGCATGTTCGGCTTCCGACCCGCCAGATGGTCGTCCACGACCTTCTGAAATATCCCGTCCCAGCCGCGATCGGGGAGGCCGTCCAGGGAGCCTTCCCAGCGGAACGGAAGCGTGTGCCCCACGGCGATCGTCGCCCCGGCGTCGTCCCGGTAGATGAACTGGTATGCGGCGAACTCCTCCTGGAGGTAGTGCCAAAGTTCGTTGGCCACGGGATCGTGGAACATGAAGTGAGGCCACGACGGAACCTTCAACTCCTCAAAGATCCGCTCCTTGATCGTCGGATCCTCGGCGTAGGTCACACGGGTCAGGTTCATGGTTTCTACTTCTTCGGAGGCAGGCTTGGCCGGATCTCGACGCACGACGGCATCGATCTCGGATCGTGCGCCAGGAGATCGACCACCACGCGCGCGATGTCCTCCGGCTGGAGCTGCCACGACATCGAGGCGTCGGGTGTTCCGGCGTTGAAGAAGGTATTCACACTCCCCGGCATCACGTGCGAGACACGGATGCGGTCGTAGCGCACTTCCTGCATCAGCGCCTCACTCATACCGTTCAGCGCGAACTTGGAGGCGTTGTAGGCGGTCGCCTGCGGGAAGGCGTTTCGCCCCGCCAGGCTCGACATGTTGATGATGAAGCCGCCGCCGCGGGCGCGCATCCGGGGAATGGCCGCGCGGCAGCAGAGAAAGACGCCAGTCACGTTTGTTTCGAGGATCGTGTTCCATTCCTCCAGCGTCATCTTCTCGAGGCTCTTGAAGAATCCGACGCCGGCGTTGTTGATCAGGATGTCGAGACCGCCGAATCGTTCGTCGACCGCGCGAAAGGCTCCTTCCACGTCGTCCTCGCGGCGCACGTCGCAAGCGACCGCGAGCACGCGTTTCGGATAGTAGCCCTCGAGTTTCCGGCCAACGGCTCCGACTTCGACGGCGTTCCGCGCGCAGATCGCCACGCTCCCGCCGTGCTCCAGAATCGCCTCGGCCACCGCGAGTCCGATTCCCTTCGAACCGCCGGTCACCAGTGCGACTTTTCCCGTCAGGGTG
>ERZ1292633.2741-Hain-H41-02um-R1-2741-length-17731-cov-5_pt1 | contig 17731 bp, 16 predicted proteins | sample MGYA00564406_ERZ1292633 | MGnify/ENA primary metagenome ERZ1292633 (study PRJEB36523, sample SAMEA6512639) | groundwater metagenome | collected 2019-01-08 | study: AquaDiva: Metagenomics assemblies of 32 groundwater samples | reverse complement strand
CCCACGGTGTTTTTTTTTCACGCCGCGCCGCCGCCTGGATTTTGTCTTCACCCGCTCCGCCCCCAACCGCATCGTCGGTCGTCATATGCCCGACATCGGTAATATTCATCACCTGCTTAACTTCATATCCTTGGTATTCTAAATAACGGCGTAAAATATCGGCAGCAATAAAAGAACGAAAATTACCGATATGCGGGTGGCTGTAAACCGTCGGCCCGCAGGAATACATCCGGACTTTGCCTGCTTCCTGCGGCTTGAATTCTTCTTTTTGTCTGGTAAAGGTATTGTATAAATTCATTGCATAATCTGAGGGTAATACCAGGTCTCCTGACCTGGCGAAACGGTCTTTTTTTAGGTTGGGTCGGGAGACCCAACCCTACCCCCCGCCCACAAGGGCGAGGCTCGCCCCATAGGGGCGGCCCTACTTTTTACTTAATAGAACAAGCACCATAGCGGCGATGGCTTTCTTGGACCCGACCGGCCCCAATCCCTCCATCGTTTTAGCCTTAATATTTACCCTGGCCGGCGACAGCCCTAATATTTTAGCCACGTTAATTCTTATTTCGTCTTTGTAAGATTTTTTGCATTTTGCATTCTGCATTCCCGCCCTCTGGGCGAGGCTCGCCCCATAGGGGCGGCCCAACTTCGGTTCTTCCGCAAAAATAATCGTATCTATCCCCTGAACCTTAAACTTTAAGCCATGAACTCTGGCTATAATTTTCTTTAAGAAAATAGAACTATCCATATTTTTATATTGCGGGTCGGTATCCGGAAAAAAGTCACCGATATCGCCTAACCCGGCCGCCCCCAACAAGGCATCACCGATAGCGTGCAACAAAACATCTCCGTCCGAATGGCCTAACAAACCTTTCGGATAAGGCAAATGGAGACCGCCCAGGATGAGTGGTCGTCCTTTGACCAGCCGGTGGATATCAAAACCGAGACCGACATAATTTCTGGGCATATTAAAATTGTATCATCCATTTTTGAGGAGGTCAATTAATTTTGTAGGCACGGTTTTAACCGTGCGTATTATACAGCACGAATCACCGCCATACCCCGATGATTATCGGGATAAACCCCGATGCTACGATACGGGGGACTCTCCGATGGAGTCCGAACCCCGATGCCCATCGGGGCTTCGGACCGCATCCGAAGGCATCGGGACGAATAAATTCGTGCCTACAAGAAAGCGTGGAATTGTAAACGTGTGAGTTTGTAGGCACGGTTTAGAACCGTGCCCCGTTTTTTGCCGCGCGAATAAAACGCGTGATTTAAGAGCACGAATGAATTCGTGCCTACAAGGATGCGTGAAATGGTAGACACGGTTTTACTTATTCCGATAACCATCGGGAGGACTTCCCGCCAGAGGCGGGTCTGAAATAGAGCATCAGGGTCGCCTCAGGCGACAGATGGCTAAATAATTACCATTTTGGTGACCATAAAGCCTGCCCCGTTGTCCGATGGACTCCGAACCCCGATGATTATCGGGGCTTCGGAGAATAACGGGGTCGCCGCTACATCAGAGAAGAGTTTCAACTGAACCAATAAAAAAACCCCCCTGACTTTTACATCAGAGGGGTTTTTAAAATCAAATACCTTTACCCCGATAGAAATCGGGGCAAACAATCTTAGAACCGCAGATAGGTGTCAAAGGTAACCATCTTCAAGTCGTCGCTATCAGCGGTATTGGCTCCGTTAGCGCTGGTAAAGAAATCGGCGCCGGTCAGTTGGGCTAACCCCAGGGTGAAAGACAAACTGGCATTGTAGTGAATCGTGGCGCTGATGTCAATTTCCGTGCCGAGCGCATCGTCTATATTCGTACGCGGCGCGTTCCAAGCAACTCCGGCACGAACAGGTTCTTCGTTCAACGTGAACTTCGCCCAGGTGAGTTTTAAATGAACCGGTTCGCCTGTTTTGTCGCCGTCAATGTCAAAACTGGTTTCAATGCCGGCATTCAACTTAAGCGCCGTGTAATTGCTGTCCAGGTCCAGACCAAAGAGATTGTTCTCCATAATCATCGTATCATTAACGCTTTCATAGGAGACAAAATCGTTGTTTTCCGGAGCGCTGGCAGCGCCGGCTAACTGCTGGTTTTCTCCGTCGTCGCCGCTGATGTTCCAGGTTGAAAGGCCGACATACGGTTTGCCGTTTATGTCATTAAAAGTATAAACGACGCCGAACCGGTAGGCGCTGGCGCTGTGGTCCACATCATCCCAGGTCGTGGCGCCGGTCTGATACTGACCATAAGTGCCGCTCTGGGTGTAATATTCAGCATAGCCGTCTAAATTGGCTACGTTAGCCACGTTTTTCCAATCAACGCCTCCGCCAATGGTCTGAACATCAACTTTGTTAGAACGCGACCCAGGCCATTTACCTTTATTCGTTATCTTGGCCAGAATACCGTTAATGGTAATGGTGTCACTCTGTTTATAATTAACATTAACGCCAAACAGATTGTCCTGGCCGTTATCAAAGTTGCTGCTTCTCTGGAAGGCCGCACCGCCCCAGAACAGGGTAACCTCGTAATTATCTTTGGCCACGCTGCCATAATCAAAGCGGAACCCACCAAATTCGGTGGTATCCTTAAAGACAGGATTGGAAACCGTTACAGCTTCAGCTAACGGAGGGGCAATAATAGTCTCTGATTCACTGATGTCCATAAAGAACGCGCCTTCACCTTTTCTGAGGGTAAATTTGAGGTCCTGCAAGCCCAGGGTTAAAGACAGTTTTTCGTTGATAAACTGACCGACTTTAACATAGGCCTGTTCCACGGCCATTTCGGTATTGTCGGCGCCAAGAATATCCGTATTGGCATCCACACCACCAGCAAAATCCAGCCGACGGTTTTCTAACTGGACCAGGGCTGTCACTTTATCAGCCAGATCAATATCCGCATTAAGCGTAATCAGCGGTGCCCAGATAACATCATGGTCCATTTTATCAACGGTGGTATTAGTGGGATTGCCTTCCAGGATATCATTGGTTGGGCCGTCGCGATAAGTCAACGGCAGGTCAACGCTACCGCTTATCGTAATCGCTTTGGCGCTGTCGGCATTGTTACCGCTCGCCACGTCACCGGCATTGATAACCGGCGCCAGTGTTAAAACAAACATCAAACTCAGAATACATAAACCCAGTTTCTTCATATAGCCTCCTTAAAAACAATAATAAAAACAATTCCTTCGTCCCGCTTTAGCGGGACTCAGGACGAACCTGCGGGGTCGGACTAAGAACGTCTACTAAATCACTCCTTTGGGGCACCTCCTTCCTTTCCTGCTTCAGGATTAAAAAGTAATCGTTCTAACAAAGTGTTCTTTCTTCAGAATCAAATAAATTAAGTAATGATACAGTAAAATTTAACAAAGTCAAGTAAAAAATCGGAATTTCAACAAAAAAAATCTTTCCGGTTTAGAGCCTATCCGGATATTACCCTAACCAGTCTTCAACGACCCCGCCCCGGTGGGACGGGTCCGTTGAAACTACAGATCAATTTCTCCGCCTAAGGGCGGATCCGTCCCCGCCTGGGCGAGACGGAAACGAAATAAATTTCGTTGGCTACCACGAGAACAGAAATAATCTTATCCGGTAGACAACGCAATTTATTGCGTTGACAGATACTAAAGTTTTTGGTAGACAATCCCTCGCGGGATTGACTTGATATTCGGATAGGTTATTAGATATTAACCAATACCCCAGTTTCCTACTCTAACCGGAGAGAATTCACCTCATGGGTATATTAAAGTAATATCGGTTTCCGGCCGGATAAACTTTAAAAATTTATTTTATAAATTGCCAATCGTCCGGAGTGGTTATTTTAAAATTCGGGTATCGGCTTTTAATGATTTTGACCGGATACCCCATTTTTTCCACCAGGAAGGCATCGTCCGTAGCCCTGATTTTCTTTTTACCGGCGAGACGGTAGGCTTTCAACAAGATTTCTTTTTTGAAAACCTGCGGTGTTTGGGCCTGCCATAATTCACGGCGGGGGAGGACGGTTTCTTTAATTATTTGGCCAGCCGGGGTAACTCTTTTAATCGTATCAACGGCCGGAATACCAAGAATGGCGGCCCCGGTCCGGCGGGCCGTCTGAATCACCCTGATAATTTCCGATGTTTTAATTAAAGGCCGGGCGGCATCGTGGATCAAAACTATTTTGCTATCCGGCGAAACGACTTTAAGCGCCTTAAAAACGGAATCCTGGCGGGCGCGTCCGCCGGCCACCACTTTAATTTTTCCCATCCCGCCTCTGGGCTGGAGAACCCGCCGGACAATTAAATTCATTCGTTTCCGGTCAGCCGGATTAATCGCTACAATAATTTCGCCCACCGGAGGCAAAGCGGTAAATTTTCCAATAATATGTAAGAGCAGGGGTTTTCCCCGCCAAACCAGATAGGGCTTATTAACTTTCCTTAGCCTAACCGGGACGCTGATTTGAACGCCTGATTTCATCCGGTCACTGGAACCGGCCGCCGGGATAATTACTGAAATATCGGGCTTAGCGAGGAAATTTATTCCGACCTTAATTTTTTTCATCGGGCCATACTCGCTGCGCATAGTTTAAAATAATTATGGAAATAACGCAGAAAATCACCGCGATTATAAAAGCGAACCTGGCGCTGAACATCTCCCAGCAAACGCCGAGTAGCACCGGCGATAAGAACCCGGCTAACCCGCAAAAAATAGAAAAACTTGTCCCGAATTCTTGTTCGGGCCCAGTTTGGTCCGGCCTCCCTGACGACAATTCGGTTAAATTGACTTGGGTCGTCCGCCGGAGCAGTTCCCAGATAGAAGCAAATAATCCGTAAAGAATCATCGCTATTATTAACAGAAAAGAACTTTTAGCCCGAAGTAATAGAAAAAAAGCGCCGGCGCACAGGAGTCCGGCCACCAGATGGCTTAACGACGACCCCAAACGGTTGGTAATAAATCCGGCCGGATATAAAAGACCAACGGAATAGGTCAGCAGGTAAGCCATAAATATAATCAGCCCTTCGTTTAGGCCAAGACCTATTTCTTGGTAAACATAAAATAGGATCATTGGTAAAGGCACCGCGGCCAGGGACAGTGAAAAATAAGATAAAATAAGATAAAATACCGGTTTATTGAAAAAAAGAGATTTGAGGTTGTTCTTCAGGAACTCACCGGTAATCCGATTGGGAAATGAATGAACCGGTGTAATAACATCTGTCACAGGTTCTTTTTTTACTTCCTTGGAAAATAGCCGGATAATCCAGGCCCCGAGCAGGGAAGGTAGGGCCGCCCACATAAATAACCAGCGAAAAGAAGATTCAGCCAAACCTCCGGCGTTATCATGATAACCGCCTAATGAAAGAAAAAAGAGCCCCAAAAAAGGACCGGCGGCCATTCCGGTAAAAGCCGCTATTTTAAAAATTTTAGTGGTGTGGTCCGACGCGTCGGCCGAGGCAGCGGATTGGAAGGAATGGTCTGCGACGACCTGTCCGGTTTGTTTCAAACTTCTGAATAAAAATAAGACCGGCCAATTAAATACTATTGACAATCCCAATCGCGATAAACAGATTAGAAGATAACCGGCGGTCAATGTTATTTTGGCGCCGAATTGGTTTAATCCGACTGAGAAGCGCCGGGATAAAACCCGATAAATAACGGTGGTCATTCCTTCAATAAAACCGTACTGGGCCGGATTGATATTCAGGAACGTCGCGGCGAAAAAAGGCAAAAAAGGAGCATACATATTCTCGCCCGCTTTGTTACTGCCGGTACTTAGAAAAACAGGTAAATGATTTTTTTGATTATTCCGATTGAGTTTTTTCATATGAAGTAACGGTCTTTACCCGGCTAAATCACTTTCGGCGATTTAGAGCGTATTTCATAACCTAATGTCAACGACCGTCCCGCTTGGGGCGGGACTCCGCTGTCGCTACGTAAAGGTCGTTGGCTACCATAAATTGTGCGGTAGACAACGAGGCCGTAGGTCCTCGTTGATATTACCTTGTAATGAGGTTATGAAATACGCTCTTAGTTAAAACTCAAGTTGACTGACTTTTGTCTGATAGAGTCAACCAGCGGCTGACCCGTCCTTTGGCTGATAACTAAATCATCAAAGATGATTTAGAGGGGTTTAACATACTGACGGGCCTTGGAAATAAGCAACCGTTCGGCTTTTTTTAAAGAACCGGTCATGGTGCAACCGGACGCCCGGTAATGCCCCCCACCTCCAAAATGACCGGCTAATTTATTGGCATCAACCGGCGGCTCACTGCGAATGCTGATTTTTATCCGCAAGGGATCTTCGGCCGTCTCCCGGAAAAGAATCGCCACCACCACCGTTTTGATGGATTTAAGAACCTGAAGATATTCCTGTGAATCACGCGGGATCGTTCGGTGTTTTTTATACATCGCCCGGGTTAAGAATATCCAGGCAATCCGATTATTCTCGGCAAATTTCATTCGTTTGATACAATCATATTGCAATTTGATTTCGTCCGGCGTTTTATTATTATAAATGCTTTTCGTCACTTCCACCAGATTAACGCCCCGGCTTAAAAGGTCGCTGGCCATCAGATGACTGTAAGGTGTCGTGGAAGCAAAACGAAAATGACCGGTATCGGTAATCAGGGAAACATATAAATTTGTCGCGGTATTTTTATCAATCGGGATCCGCGCCGTTTTAATCAGCCGGTAAACCATTTCGCCGACCGAACTCATTTCCGGAGCAACCCAGTTAATGGCTCCGAAATTATCGTTAGAAAGATGATGGTCAATATTAATAATCGGCCGGTGGGGCGGCAAAGCCAGCCGCATTTCCCCCAACCGCTCAAAACTGCCGGAATCAACCACAATAATGGCATCGTAAGAAGACAGCAAGTGTTTAACTCCGTTGGCCACTTCCTGAATACCGGGCAGAAACATCAATTCTTTGGAAATGCCGCCGACATTGACAATATGGGCGATTTTACCCATCCGGTTTAACATTGATTTAATGGCTAATTCCGAACCAACCGCATCGCCATCGCAACGGACATGCGTAGTGATTAAAAACTTCTTGTGCTGTTTAATTAAATGGAGAATCTGCCGGATTACCGGGCGATAATTTTTTTTGACCCCGACGTTAAGTTGGGGCAGTGATATTTTCATAAAATGATAAAAGACTATGATTCCGGGAAGTATATCAAACCGCCCGAAAGCAATCCAGAAAAATATGTAATAATAATTTCTTTGAAATTAATTGACAAGATGTTTTTAATACGATAAAATTTTCAAGTAACCTTTTAAAATTTTTAGACCGGGAGGTTTTTATGGCGGAAAAAATAACGTTAAGCGTGATCAAGGCCGATGTCGGCGGTTATGTCGGTCATTCGGCGATGCATGATGATCTGGTCAATAAAGCGCGCGAATGCCTCGGCAAAGCCAAGGGTAAACTATTAATTGATTTCCACGTTACGTCCTGCGGCGACGACCTGGAATTAATTATGACGCATCAACTGGGCGAAGGAAACGAAAAAGTTCACAAATTGGCCTGGGATACTTTTGTCACCTGCACCGCCGTGGCTAAGGAATTAAAATTATATGGGGCCGGCCAGGACCTTTTAGCCGACGCTTTCAGCGGAAACGTTAAAGGAATGGGGCCAGGAGTGGCGGAAATGGAATTTGTGGAACGGACCAGCGAACCGATTCTTATTTTTATGGCTGATAAAACTTCGCCGGGCGCCTGGAACCTGCCTCTCTACCGCATTTTTGCCGACCCTTTTACCACGGCCGGATTGGTAATTGATCCGAAAATCCATGACGGGTTTAAATTTGAAATTCTTGATGTACTGGAAAATAAATCCTTGACTTTAGCCTGCCCGGAAGAGATGTATGATTTGCTGGTTTTCCTAGGCGCCCCGAGCCGGTATATGGTCAGCCGAATTTTCCGTAAAACCGACAATGAAATTGCCGCCACCGCTTCCACCCAAAAATTGAGTTTAATTGCCGGCGAATACGTCGGTAAGGACGATCCGGTGATGATCAGCCGTTCGCAAAGCGGTTTCCCGGCCGTCGGTGAAGTACTGGAAGGATTTTCTTTTCCCCACACCGTGGCCGGCTGGATGAGAGGGTCTCATCACGGCCCTTTAATGCCGGTAAGTTTTAAAGAAGCCACGCCGACCAGGTTTGACGGACCGCCTCGCGTTATCTGCGCCGGCTTCCAACTGGCTAACGGAAAATTAATCGGGCCGAGAGATATGTTTGATGACATCAGTTTTGATGAAACCAGACGTCTGGCTAACCAAATGGCCGATTATCTTAGGCGCCACGGACCTTTTGAACCGCACCGCTTACCCCTGGAAGAAATGGAATACACCACGTTTCCCAAGGTAATGGAAAAATTGGCCGGCCGGTTTAAAAAAATGAGCTGAATATTTTTGTGTGTTTTTCTTGACATTGCAATTTATAATACTATGATAGGACGATTAGTTACAGGTTTATTGTTTTTTTTGGGATTATAGAAAGGAGTTGGGATACTATGGCATCTCTGGAAGATAGAACCCTGAAGTGTACGGACTGCGGAGAAGGTTTTGTGTTTACGGTGGACGAACAGAAATTCCACCAGGAAAAAGGCTATACCAACGAGCCGAAACGTTGCCTTAAATGCCGGGAGGTACGCCGAAATAAATATAGCGAACGCACGCGGACGGACGTAACCTGCGATTCCTGCGGAAAACCTACGGTTGTCCCGTTTAAACCGACTCAGAACAAGCCGGTTTATTGCGATATCTGTTTCGCTAAAAATAAACAGAAAGAAACAGAACAAGTTTAATTAAATTTTTTACTACCCGGGAGGGCGATGAAAATTACTCTCCCGGGTAAATCCCGCCCTTTTGGACGAATTGCACCCAAAAGAGTGGGGTAAATATTACGATGTCTTAACTATGGCCAAGATAAAAGTTAAAGTGGAAGGGTCAATTGAACATGCCTTAAGGCAATTCAAAAAAAAATGTATTGATGCCGGCTTGTTTATGGATATCAAACGGAATGCCTTCTACGAAAAACCCAGCGAAACCAGAAGAAGACAGGAAATAAAACGGGCCAAAACAATCAAAGATAGCATCCGCGCAGCCCGTGGTCTCCGCCCCCGCCTGTTAAAAAAAGATCTCAAAGGAAAACGATTCTCCGGCCGACCCCGTTCTTGGTAAGCCCCGCCGGAAATATCTTTAAATTAAGAGACTCTAACAAAACTGTGCTTTTTATAATTTCCGCTCATTCTGTCATTCCTGCTTTATAGCCTGTGTCATAATTAGCATTTTTAGAGGATCCATTACTTATATTGATTTCTACGCCAAATAAACTAGATAGGCAGACTGTCTAAAAAGTAACGATTCCAAAGCAAGAATTAATGTATTGCTTTTCATCTTAAATATATGCGTAGCTGGTGCGCCCGTCCCGCCCAAGCGGGACCGGGGTTCCTTGCTGGAAAGAGTGCGGCTCCCTTGACTTAACCCAGTCTCTTACATCGTGGTTCAACAATCTTAATTTATTTCATTATTTTATTGACTAGTTTATACATTATTTAGTATTCTATTACTCTTTTATTAATGAAATAATAGAAATACAGAGCCTACTCCATCCCGCCAAGCGGGGCTGCGAAGGTTAGAAAAGAAAGGAACAGTGAAAGTATGCTGAAGAAGAACTCGCGGAAAAGCCTGTTTTTGGTCGGGGTATTATTTTTATTACTTGCCGGCGCCGTTGTTTATGGACAGCCGGCCGCTTCTTCTGAAACCGGTCAGACCGGTTTTCAATTCTTTTCCTTTATGAAAGGCGACCAGTTTACCACCTTAGAGCAATTCGCCCTCTGGGGAATCCTCGGCGTGGCGCTTCTGGGATTGCTTTACGCCGGATTCTTGATGTGGCAAATTATGGGTGAGGATAAAGGCACCGCGAAGATGCAAGAGATTGCCGGCGCCATCCGGAGCGGCGCCAATGCCTACCTGCGCCGCCAGTTTAAGGCGATTGTTTTCCTCGTGATGCTCCTGACCGCGGCTTTATATTTTACCGTCGGAGAACAGCATATTGCCGTCGGCCGCGCCTGCGCCTTTTTGATGGGTGCTGTTTTTTCCGCCACGGTTGGATTCGTCGGGATGAACCTGGCCGTCCAGGGTAATGTCCGGGTCGCAGCGGCGGCCAGGATTTCTTTCGGCAAAGCCCTGAAAATCGCCTACCGGACCGGCACCATTACCGGAATGCTAACGGATGGTCTGGGGCTTTTCGGCGGGACGGTTATATTTATGATGTACGGGGAACAGGCTTATGAAGTTCTCCTTGGATTCGGTTTCGGCGGAACATTGCTGGCGCTCTTTATGAGGGTGGGCGGCGGTATTTTCACCAAAGCGGCTGATGTCGGAGCTGACCTGGTCGGTAAATTGGAAAAAGGCATTCCTGAAGATGACCCGCGCAATCCGGCAACCATTGCTGATAATGTCGGCGATAATGTCGGCGACTGCGCCGGAATGGCCGCAGATATATTTGAATCGTATGAGGTAACTATGGTAGCCGCAATGATTCTCGGCTGGGCATCATTCGGACATCAAGGAGTTATTTTTCCGCTACTCGTCCGCGCCGTGGGCGTTATCAGTTCCATTATCGGGACTTATGCAGTCCGGACCAGCGATGTGATGCGCAATGCCATGCGCGCTATTAATACCGGTTTTATTATTTCCGCGATTATTTCCATTATCGGGTTCTGCGTAATCGGCTTTTACTATTTTAGGTTTACCGAAGCAAATACCGCTATCTGGCCCGTGGTTAAAGACCTGCCTTTCTGGCTTAATTTCGGAATTGTCGGATTGGATATGCGTCCGGTCTGGACCACAATGATAGGGATTATATTAGCGATTTGTATTAATCGGATGACCGAGTATTTTACGGATACAGGCAAGCCGCCGGTCAAAGCGATTGCCCGTTCCACCCAGACCGGTCATGCCACAACAATTATTACAGGGCTGGCCGTCGGTTACGAAAGCACGGTTTGGGCGATTATGCTGATTGCCGGTGCAATCGGCGCTTCAGCGCTTATTTATGCCGGTTCAAGTCCGATTTTTATTGCCTACGGAGTTGCTATGTGCGGTATCGGAATGTTGACACTTACCGGTAATAATATTTCAATGGACGTATTCGGACCTGTTGCGGACAATGCCAACGGCATCGGCGAGATGGCTCATCTGGAACCACAGGCGCGGCAGACCCTGGCTGACCTTGATGCGGTCGGCAATACTACCAAGGCGATTACTAAAGGCGTGGCAATCGGTTCCGCGGTTATCGCAGCCGTTGCCTTGTTTAATTCATATATCACTTCTATTGCCTCAGGCGGAATGGGCGAAGCGGCCAATGTTCCGGAGAAAATCAAGGAAATTATTACCGGATTATTGAATGTGGCTGACCCGATCTTGTTTATCGGTATCCTGATCGGGGGCGCTATCCCTTGGCTTTTTAGTTCATTAACTATCCGGGCGGTTGGAAGAGCGGCCTTCCTGATTGTCCACGAAGTGCGCGAACAGTTTAAGGATAAAGAAATCTGGGAAGGCAAAAAACTTCCTGATTATGCCAGAGTCGTTTCTATCTGCACCGCAGCCGCCCAGAAGGAATTAGTCGGACCCGGACTGCTTGCGGTTTTAGCGCCTTTGTTGGTCGGACTGGGATTAGGTGTGATTGGTTTAGCCGGATTCTTGGTTGGAATGATACTTTCAGGCCAGTTGCTTGCCGTCTTTATGGCTAATGCAGGCGGTGCCTGGGATAATGCCAAGAAGACCATTGAAGACGGGCTTTACGGCGGCAAAGGGTCGGAAGCGCATAAGGCCTCCATTACCGGCGATACGGTCGGCGACCCGTTAAAAGATACGGCTGGTCCGTCTTTGAACCCGTTGATTAAAGTGATGAATATGGTGGCGCTTTTGTCTATTCCGATTATCCTGCCTTTTGACAAGAAGGTGCTGGATTTACTGCATAGTAACGGCGCGGCAAAGAATGTGGAATTACAGTCGTTCGGAATAATTCCGATTCTGGCAATTGTGATTGGCGTTACGGTTATCGGATGGGTCCTCTGGCAAAGCAAACGTGAAACCGCTGAAATGAAACAGATGGACGCGTCCAGCACATAAATTAGGTGCTTGGTAATTATTTAGTCAATTGAAGTGAAATGAGAAGAATTGTCGCCCCACCTAGGCGGGGTCACCCTGAATTCATTTTATAACAGTACTGACTTCATCACCCAGTTGCAATTGTTTTAAGGCGTTTAAATCGGGGCACCGGCCGATGGCCCAGTCTTTTTCAACCGAATTGATTAACATTTTGCCGATCATTTGATTGCCGCGATAAATATTCAGCCCCATTCCCTGGATCACCCCGGCCTCTTTACCAACGGAAATGATAATTAAATTCTGGTCGGCATTAATGGCTTTGATTTTTCCTTTGATTGTAGCGGATGATATCGGAACGGAAGACAGGTCGCCTAAATATTTTGCGCGCAATTCAAAATTTTCTTTCTCCAACCGCTCGTTTTCTTTTAAAAAGCGTCCTATTTCTTGGCGATCTTGTTCGTTTTTAGCTTGGGCCAACCGCAGGTCATCCTCTAACTTTTTTTTCTGGATAAGCAGTTTGGTAATTTCCGTCTTATACTTTTCATCAACTTTGCTACCGACCTGGCTGCCTTTCTCAGGCGAAACCGAACAGGCGGGCAAAAAAATCAGGTTAATAATGCAAAACGCTAAAAATAATATTGTATTTTTCGCCATTGATAGAAGTATATCAATTATTCATATCAACGCAATAAAAATTACCGGTATTTTATAATTGCGCCTAGAATAATGCAGCCTGATATAAAAAACATAACCGCCCAGAGGACGGCTCCAATTAAAAAACCCGGACCTTCGCCGGCCGGCAAGCCGAAAGAAAAAATAATTCCGATGGTCGCGGCAACCAGTAAGTAAATCCCAAAAATTAAACTTGCCCCCCGGCTGACCGACCGGATTTTTTCAAACAGCGGTTTGGGGTGTTTGAAAACGAACGGCTCCAGGAAGATACCCGTCATATTAAAAACGATGGCGGATGAACCTAACAGGGCTGCCAGGGCGCTAAAAAAATCAAAAAGATTTTGCCCCCCCCATAGGCGGGAATGGGATAATAAAAAATCGCCGCTTTTGAAAATAAAAACCGGGCCGAGCAATCCGTTGATGATGACAATAAATTTATTAAAAAGCGATAATTCTTTAAAATTCATGATCGTCCAAAAAAACGCCGCAATTTATCCAGGATTATTTTCATTTTTAACCGGGCGATTGCGCCGGCCGGGTCAATATCCTTAGGGCAAACTTGCTGGCAATTAAAAATAGTATGACAGCGAAAAGCGCCCGCGTTATGACCGACCAGTTTGATCCGCTCTTCATCAGCCGTGTCGCGGGAATCAAAAAGAAAACGCGCCGCTTTCAGCAAGGCGTGCGGCCCTAAATAATCGGGCCGGCCGGCCGCGACCGGACAGGACCCATAACAAGCCCCGCAAAGAATACAATCAATCATCTTATCTATTTTTTTCCGCTGTTTCGTCGATTGAATAAATTCTTTATCCGGCAACGAAGCGGTCGTGATTAAATAAGGTTTAATCGTTTCGTAATGGCGAAAGAAATTGGTCAGGTCCACCACCAGGTCTTTTAAAACAGGCAGATGGGCCAGCGGACGAATCATAATCTGACCCGTAACATTATTATTAATAGCCCCGGGGATTAACGTTTCAATTAATGTGTTACAGGCCAGGCGGTATTGTCCGTTTCCGCCCAAGGCGCCTCCGCCGGCGGAAATGTGCATGGCGCAAGAACCACAAGCACCGGCCCGGCAGGAAGAACGAAAGGCTAACGTCTGGTCCAGGTTTTCCAGAATATAATAAAGTCCGTCCAGAACGGTCATACCACTGCCTAATGAAGGCACTTCAAAACGGTCAAAGCGCGATTCTTTATCTTTTGACGGATCAAATCTAAAAACGTGAAAATTTAACATTAATATTTTCGCTCCTGCGGCTGAAATTTGGTGATGGTGACGGGCCGGTCCGATAAGACGGCCCCTTCTTTCGTATAGGTGGCCAGCGTATGTTTCAGCCAGTGAACATCATCTCGTTTAGGAAAATCACGGCGGGAATGAGAACCGCGGCTTTCCCGACGCGCCAGCGCCCCCTTAACTATCGCCTCTGCCACATCCAGATTCCCTTCTAATTCTAATACCCAGAGCAAATGATAATTAAAAGAGGAAAAAATACCCGGCGCTTTTATTTTCCGGAAACGTTGTTTTAACGCTTCTATTCCGCTTAAAGCGTATTTCAAATCAGATTCCGTCCGGAAGATTCCGACCAGAGCATCCATTGTTTTATTCAACTCATTCCTGATTTGATAGGGGTTTTCTGTCCCTGCCCCGATTTTATCGGGGCCTGCCCCCATGGTTAACTGCTGTAAACGTGATTCCTGTTGTTTAAGAAAATAATCTGGTAGGGATTCATTAAATTTCTGTTTCGCCCGGCCGGCGACATATTGGGCGGCGTGCGCACCGGCCCGCTGACCGAAAACTAGGGTTTCCAGAAGCGAATTACCACCGAGCCGGTTAGCGCCGTGGACGCTGACGCAAGCACATTCGCCGGCTGCATATAACCCCTGAACTTCGGTAACGCCGTCTTTATCGGTATCAATCCCGCCCATGGTATAATGCTGACCCGGCTGGACGGGAATCGGTTCTTTAATGGGATTAATGCCTAAAAAATCCGTACAAATCTCAACCACCCCGGGCAGTCGTTCTGTTATTTTATCCGCCCCTAAGTGGCGAATATCCAGGTAAACATATCCACCGAAAGCCGGATCGGTAAAACCGAGTCCTTCATTAATTTCGGTCTGGATGGAACGAGAAACGATATCGCGCGGCGCCAGTTCCATTTTATCCGGCGCGTATTTTTTCATAAAGCGTTCATTATTTTTATTAACTAAGTAACCGCCTTCGCCCCGGCAACCTTCGGTCATCAGAATATTTTTGCCGATAATGGTGGTCGGATGAAACTGGATAAATTCCATATCTTTCAAAGGTACGCCGGCCCGGTAAGCAATGGCCATGCCCAGCCCCGTTGATGTAAAGGCATTACTGCTTTTTCCGTAAATCCGGCCGCTGCCGCCGGTCGCCACAATGACCGCACCGGCTTCTATTATTTCCAATTGCCCTGATTGAAGATTAAAAGCAATCACACCGGAACAAGTTTTATTTTCCACGATTAAAGAAATAACCAACCATTCATTGAGCGTTTCAATATGATTTTTGATTACCTGTTCATAGAGGGTTTGCAGGATATAATGTCCGGTTTTATCGGCTCCGTAACAAGTTCTGGGAAAACCCGCGCCGCCGAAAGGCCGCTGGGCAACCCGCCCGTTGGCCAGCCGGCTGAAAGGACACCCCCAGTGATCTAATTGATAAATGACATCCGGCGCCGCGGCCGTCATAATCTCCACGGCATCCTGGTCGGCCAGATAATCGCTGCCTTTAACCGTGTCAAAGGCATGCAGACCCGGATTATCATTTTGGCCTGCGGGATGAGTGGCCAGAGCGGCATTGATACCGCCCTGGGCCGCGCCGGAATGGGAACGGACCGGATACAACTTGGAAGCAATCACCACATTTAACCCGTTTGCCTGCGCCTCCAGAGCCGCGCGCAATCCGGCTAACCCGCCGCCTACAACTAAAACGTCACATCGTTTAATCATTTACAATAAGGACAGAAAAAAATAATTGAAGTAATAATCATCACGGCAATAAAAATTACCGCACCAATCCAGAATATTTTTTTATGCGCCCTGGTCAGTAATAAAAAATCAGATAGAATAATTCTTAATCCATTAATTAAATGAAAAGATATCACGCCGATGAGCCCGAATTCCAGAAATTTAAAAAGGGGCTGCTCAAACCGGCCCATCAAATCATTAAAACTACCCGGACCTTTCCAGAACTCGCTGCCCAATACAACCAGGTGCATGAAAATATAAAAAGTCAGAAGCAAACCGGTAACCCGATGTAAAAACCAGGCAAAAGTTCCGGTGTTACGGTTAAGATTCAGGTCGTTTTTTAAATCAGCAAGATTTTTGAAAAAATTTATCATTTCAGATTCGTCCATTTCCACAAGACCATCATCCCGTAAACAAAACAGGCGATTCCCAAAATCCATAAAAACCAGCCGGTCAATTTCTTGAGGGTTCCGGTGAATTTTCTTTTGGCCGCCCCCGCTTGACCATTAGGCAGGTAATCTTCCAGTATTTCATACGTGCCGTTTAAACCGTGGAATAAGGCGGCCAGCAAGAAAGCAATGTAAAAAAATGCCCAGAACTTATTACCCTGGATTCGTTCCAGAACAAGATGGAATTTTCTTTCAGGAGCAATAAAGTGAAGCAGGACGAGATGAATGGCCAGGCAGGCAACTAATATTAAAGCCGTGATGCGTTGTAAAAACCAACGGAACCACGCCAAGGAGCTATTCATAATTTATTACAACTCTGTTTCGCAATAAGTAGATTTTTCCTGGTCAACGGGCGGCCGGAGAGCGTATTTTTTTACGCCTTCCTGAAATAAATCATTTCCGTAAATATCATTAGCCACCGTGAGAGGAAAATCAAAAACTTCCAATCTTCTAATGGCTTCCGGTCCGAGGTCCGGATAGGCGATAACTTCAGCTTTTTTAATACAACGGGCTAAAAGAACTCCGGCGCCGCCCACCGCGACGAAATAGACCGCCCGATATTTCTTCATCGCCTCAATCACCACTTTAGAACGGCTGCCTTTTCCGATGGTTGCTTTTAAACCGGCGGCTAAAAGAGTTGGGGTATAGACATCCATCCGGCAACTGGTGGTGGGGCCGGCTGAACCGATTACTTCGCCGGGCTTGGCCGGCGTCGGACCGACATAATAAATAATCTGCCCTTTCAAATCAAAAGGTATTTGGGCCGGCCGGTTGTTTTTTTCCGCCTGGTTGATTTCTTCAACCAACCGTTGATGGGCCGCGTCACGCGCCGTATAAATCACACCGGATAATTTCACCTTAGCGCCTATTTTTAAACCGGCCAGCGTTTCGTCGGTTAAAGGCGCGCTGAGTGAAACGGTCAAATTATCATGTTTCATAATAAATACTATTATAAATGACAATCTGCCTGGGGGCAAGAAAATCTAAAATTTTATAGGGATGCTGTTTTTAGAAAGAAAATTTTTAAAGGCGTCTGATTAGCCGGGACATCGCTTGGAATGGATTTATCGCAAGCCAATGGTAGACAACGAACTTTATGTTCGTTGAAGGTAACGAGCCCCGCCGAGGCGGGACTCGTTGTCTACCCGCAAATTTGAATGTTATGAATCAGTAATATATTTGTTTTCGTGATCACGGAAAAGCGGTCAAAATATCAGTTAACAAATACAGGGGGGGCAGGTCTTGAAATAGAGAATTAAGTATCCGGCCGGTATTTTTCCTTGATCGCATCAGCCATAGGACTGATTCGTCCTCACCACGGTTGGGCTGGCCCTGAAGATCTCCCCGATTTTATTATTACTTAATCCCGTATGATGATGCAATAAATACATCCCGACGTCTCACGCGTCATTCCGGTGTCGCCTGACCGGTTTTAATAAAATAAAAATTTGCAGGTAAATTTTTATCACTAATCCGGTTTGCTGAATAAAATATAATCCATCACGCCCAATTTGACGTAGGGAT
>ERZ1292633.2739-Hain-H41-02um-R1-2739-length-17747-cov-46_pt1 | contig 17747 bp, 16 predicted proteins | sample MGYA00564406_ERZ1292633 | MGnify/ENA primary metagenome ERZ1292633 (study PRJEB36523, sample SAMEA6512639) | groundwater metagenome | collected 2019-01-08 | study: AquaDiva: Metagenomics assemblies of 32 groundwater samples | reverse complement strand
TCATATCCGGTACTGTAGCTTACCGGTGTGTTGCAATTAATTCTTGAACTCGGGGTCTCGGCATTTGACATTCTAAATATAACTTGTAGAATAGCACCCGATCAAAGGTGGTGCGCATGATGCGTTTTTGCTTCTGATCGTGTACGTTGTCAATACAGTAAATACAATCGCCAGGAGGCGAAAATGTCCAACGGTACCAGCAGAATAAACTTTCCCGGCCTCAAGAGCTGGGACGCAGAAGACACCGCGACCCACGAGGTCGAGATCGTAAAGATCGAAGACGGCGGTGCCGTTTTCTTCTGCACGATGATACGGAACAAGTCCCATAAGGACCTTCCGTTCGTCATTGCGAGCATCGCCGACGCGAAGCGTCAGGGCATCTGGACATTCAAATCGGAAGACTTCGATGGCGTTGGCTTGCTCGCGAAAGCGGGCAACTCTGTGCTCGTCGCGCTCTGTGGCAAGGGAAAAAACGGGAGGGTAGAACGTATCGTTCCGCTCTCCAGTCTCCTCCCCGACGCCAAACGGCTCGATCTGCGCGCCATCATCGTCTTGAAGCACGCGGTGGCGACGTGTCTCGGCAAGGAATTGATGCTTTCGCCGATGGAGACGAAGCTCGCCGAAATCGACTCCGTGCGTGCGCACGAAGCCGAAAAAGCGCGTCGCGTCGCACAAGCCGAGGCGCGCGCCGCCAAACGCATTGAACGGGCGGCGACGTTCCGTGAACGCGGTATGCTGACCGTCTTCACGCTGGAGGGGAAAAAGCTCTTCGGCACTCCGGTGACCGAGCAAGAGTGGCCGTCCCTCAACACGGGAGCATACGCCGTTCTCGTCGAGTATTTCGACACGGACGGTAAACCAATGGAACCGCGTGAGTGGTTCCAGGTTATCAATGCCTCGAACGGAAATCGCCAGAAGAAGGGCGTGACACCGGTTACAACTGGGCTACCACAGACAACAAAAGCCGCCACGATCGTACAGCCGGTCCGCACAAGTATCATCGAGGTCGAAAAGGGCGCCTTCGAAGTTGCCCTCTTCCGATCGATGGACGAAATGCGTACCGCGTGCATATTCCTCAATAACGGAACCTATGTCGCCCTCGACGCCAAAGCTGGCACCGAGGTTGAAATCTACGTCGTAAACGAAGGCAAGATGCATTCGGCGCGCAAGCACACGCTACTTGCCTAACGGCTTCTTAGGGGTTTCCTCCCCCGCTTGGCGCTCCGGCAAAACCGGAGCGCTTTTTTTATGTCAGTTATCCGCAAATCATGAGGGTGTCCCAAGTCCGAAGTCAGGGGATGACTTGCCTTACGGCTTCTCCCAGTCGGGAGCATTCTTCCAATATTCACCGTCTCGCACTTGCTTGGCTCCTTCTAAATCTCTTTTCATTGTTGCTTCCCACTCCGGTCTCTGCTTCGCGGCATCTATGACTTTTTTGAAGCGCGCGTCCTTTTCACTAAGCAGATCTTCCGCTGATACAAATGTAATATCTGCAGGCATCTGCAAGAATTTTTCGATGTGTCCCCGCACTGCCGGCTTTTGCGATTCTCCCTTAGGATCATGCAAGCCACCGATGCGCTCAATCATCGCTTGCGCTCTCGGGATTTGGAATTCGTTTGCTATTACAACAACATGACGCCAATTATGCTCTACCACTAGTCGTATGAGTTCGAGAAGTTCCGTAAATGTCGAGTACGAATTTTCTTGGACGATGATGTCCGACGCTGGCACTCCCCTCTCTTTTAATTCGTCAGCGGCAATCCTCGCATGACTTACGTACTCACCGGTATATGTGCTCCAACTATTCGTTATGAGAGTTGCCCCCGGAAAGTAGCGATGAAGTTCCGCTCCTGCTATACTTCTCGCTTTTGCCCCACCGATGCGTCCTATGGGATCTATGTGTGCATAACTTCCCGATCTTGCATTGCCAGTAATGGGATTTTTATCAACGTCATGCGCCAAAATAAAAATGGCATCTGGCACTCCGCCGCACAAGCTCTCGAACGTTTCTCTTCTTTTTTGTGCAAGATCGAATTGATCTCTGTTCGACACCGATTCAGCCATGTATTAGAGTATAACAATAATATGTTTAGGATAGGCATAGTTGGCTCGGGTTTCGGAATCATCGGACTGAAGCCCGCCTTTGAGTCTATACAAGGATGCAGAGTCGTAGGCGTATGTGCGAAAAGAACAGATTGGCAAAAATTTCTAGATAGAAACGACCTTGATGCGATCGCACTTGCCGTGCCGCCCCGCGCGCAGTATGAGATAGCGAAAGTCGCTCTGCGAAAGGGTTTGCACGTATTCGCCGAAAAACCGCTCGCAGCAAATCTAGCGCAAGCGAAGGAATTGTATGCGCTTGCAAAGAAAAAGGGCGTTACAACCGGCATCGATTTTGAGTTTCCAGAGATCGCGGAATGGAAAAAAGTGAAAGAGCTTCTTGATAAGAAAAAATTCGGCGTATTGAAACATGTGTCTGTTGATTGGGATTGGCAAAGCGGCGATCTAAAGTACGGCAAAAAAACGTGGAAAACCAATGTGAAAGAAGGCGGAGGGGCGCTCTCTTTCTATTTTTCTCACGGCCTATATTATCTCGAACATTTCGCAGGTACGCTCGTCGACGCAAAGAGTTTATTCACACACTCACCACTAAGTCTCAACGGCGGAGAAGTTGGCATCGACATCCTCCTGAAATTCAAATCGGGAGTAACAGGCAATGCGCATGTCTCGTGCAACTCCCCCGGATTCATACGGCATCGACTTATGTTTATATGCGAGCGCGGTGTTATCGTGCTTGAAAACAAAAACGCCATCGTGGATAATTTCACAGTTAAAACATACGGAGAAGACGGAGAACACGTGGTCAAAATTCTGAAAGATAAAAACCTGAAAAACGAAGACGAGCGCGCAAAGATTGTGCGAAAATTGGCACAAAGATTCGTCAATGCGTGCATTCACAAGAAACCAATGATTCCGTCATTCGCGGATGGATTGCGCGTCCAGGAACTAATAAGGACTATTCGATCCAAGAAAATATAGTATAAATACTCTATGGGACTAAATTTATTTCGTGGTCTGTTGCCTGCCCGCCGAACTGAAAATCACGATCAACACACAAGTGCCCCGGAGAAAGAAACACTTACTCCGCACGAGACAGGAATATTAGAAGAATTGGAACAACCAATCTATTCAATTGTCACGCAACTAAAAGAGCAAATCAACCGAGGAGAATATAGCGTAATCCTTGGTGATGACGCATCAGGTCGATTGCCGGCACTTATGGTATGGCAAGTAGTCAAAGAGTTGTACAAGCGGAAAGGTTACCCGGCGCCAGCTATTCGGTTCGTCGCAGGGGAACGATACGCGATGGTCGAGGCTCAGCATAAAAAACAACAGGTACTGCAAAATTATTTCGGAAAGATGCACGATGATATCTCTCGTGAGCATGCGAAACTAGGAAAAGTACTCATCGTCACTGATACGATTGCAACAGGCCATACAATCGATATATTTGTAAAAGCATTGCGCCAGAATGATTGGCCTATGGATGTGGCGACTTTGTCTACATTATATATTGGAACCTCACAGTTTCAGAATCGTTGGAATACAACTGTTGTTACAGGTACAAATGAGAAAAAGAAGTATTATATTGACGGCTATAGAAATGACATGAAAGGTGTCGAAAAATCGAGCAAACAGCTCTTTGTGCATCCATTAACCAGACTTGACGCAGAGCGACACAAAGAAATGCGTGCCACGGTACGCCTTGCAAGATTAAAAACAAAAGAAATTTCTGATCGTATCTTGCGCAATTATCCTAAAGATATCACTCCTTAAAAACTAGACGAATGCCTTACAAAACACCATATAGTTCACAATTTGTGAATATTTCCATTTTTTATGAGATCAGAATGCCGAGATCGAAGTTTCGCGCTTAGAAGATAGCGTTTGGAGCCAATCGATTTTGTCGTTACTCCAAACCCTTCGAAAAGATTTTTAATATCCTCGAATGAAGTCTGCATTAAATCGGGATGTATCTCGCCAATGTAACAGCGCACTACACTTCTATCTTTGACAGCGCACAGCATTCTATCTTCGGCGCCCTCGATATCGAATTTCAAAAGATCGACTATTTGTATATGTTGTTCTTCCATGAAAGTGTCCAGTGTTTTTGATGGTACAGACACGGTTTTCTCGCCTCTCGCACGGCTTTGCAATGACGATGCAATACTGCTTGTAGGATGTATGTGGAACTTTACGTCTCCATTCATGTCCGCAAGCACACATTGGTGTATAGAAACATTTGGAAATGCGGCGAGATTTTTTTGCAAAGTTTTAAAAACCTCGGGATTGGGTTCTATCGCATAAAGTTGCGCATTCGGATATCGCAGGCAAAAATATATGCTTGCAATTCCAATGTTCGCGCCGACATCGATGATTATATTCGGATTCTGAATATCCACTGCATATTCCCCTCTGATGAAGACTTCTTCAAACACCGCAAGACCTGTGCGATCTTCCATCCATATGCAAAATGGTTTCCCCTCAAACGCGAGATCAAGCCTCTGCGAGGCGCGCATTGCGCGCGGAAGACGAGGCTGTAGAACTGTCATGATCATTCTGAACCAAAGAAGTATTTTCGATCCGCGCCCGTATACGGAAGCAATAATACGCATAACCGTCAGAAGCGATATCAAGCGTTTGACTAAACGTTTGAAGTAACTCATGTAAATTGCCGGATTCTACGCTCTAGGAATGTAATCAGATTTTTTGCGCGAACATCCCACGTATAACTTTCAACAGCCTTGCGTGCACGTTCGGCTCGTCGCAAAGATTCGTCTCGCCTTTCGAATCTTTGACGCACGCTTAACGCAAGCGCCTTTGGATCATTTGGATTCGTTAAAAAGGCCATTTGTTCGTCCAATATTTCTCGAATACTCGATATATCCGAAGCTACTATCGGAACACCGCTTCCCATGTATTCAAAAAGCTTCATAGGAGAAGTATCGCGCTCGGAAGCGGGGTCCCCGCTCTTATTTGGCAGTAAAAGTACATCCGCGGCGGATAAAAGTGAAGGTATATCTTTTCTCTGCACTCGCATCAGTGTTCGCACATTGGGATATGCGCCTCGCGAAAGCGTCTCGCACTCTTCCGAAGTGCCCCCCACAAAAAGCCATGTAACTTCCGGCGCGCTTTCTGCCGCTTCCAGTGCAACATCAACCCCCTTCCATGCGTAAAGTCCGAAACTGCCAACATACAGCGCTATCTTGCCGTTTGCCGGTATGGCAAGCGTCGACCGCAAATCAGCACGCGCTGTTTCGCGATCCACTTTTGAGAATGCCTGGAGATCGACGGCATCGGGTGCAACATGCAAATAATCTGTAGAAACTCCTCGCAACTCATACCATAGAGCGAGTCCTTTCGTGATCGGGACGACACCAAGCGATCTCTTAATAATTGCACGCGGCACCCCAGGGTGTGCGGTATGCACTTCCCACGCAAGTGGTCGTACTCCCGCAATACTACATATAAGGAAAGTCACAGGATCGCGTGTGTACACAACGTCTGCCCCGGCGCGAAGCGCGTATAGAGCAGAACGTATTCCAAAAATAATCACATAGAATAAATATCCCACCCTGCCGTACGAAACGGTATCCGGTGCGTGAAGTCGCGTAATCTGGAATCGATCCTTAATATTATAGAAATGAAACACATCCTCTTTGATCGGCGTAGCCCTATCCGAAACCAAAAGCTCTATCTCCGCTCCGGCACGAAAGAGCCCGGCGCAAGTTTCCATTATCTGTATGCCGTGCGCTTTTTCCGTAGGCAAACGTATTGGAGCAATATACAAGATTTTCATACCGAAAATATTCGGACTAACGATAAATAGCGTTCCAGATTGTCGGACAATTTTAGTTTGAATTCTTGAAAGCTTACATGCCTGTCGATTGCATTGCGTGGCAGATTGAATCTGTTTGAAACAAGACGCACAAGCCCCGGCACAACACCAAGGACAACCCCAAATCCAATACGCTCAACCAAAGATTCGATAGCGGGCGTTGTGCGTCCACGCGGATACGCGAAAACTCGCGGTCTTAAACCGGTGAGTCTTTCCACGGTGTCCGAAGAAAGTTGTATCTCGTTTCGTTGTTCAACTTCCGTCAACTGGTGAAGTTTCTTATGAGTATGTCCGTGTGGCATAAACTCGACTAAGGTGCTTTTCTGCATTTCTTCTATCTGTGCTTTTGAGAGCAACTGAAACGTACGCCCCTCGCTATTGGTGTAAGAACCGCCGATCTCGTTCGTTATGAGAAACACGGTTGCTTTAATTCCCAAACGTTTGAGAACAGGAAAAGCATTAGTGTATACGTCTTCATAACCATCATCAAATGTGATGCACACGGCATTCGCCAATTCCCCATTGTTCATACGATTGTCGATCTCCGAAGCAAAAATTACTTCAAAACCGAAATCGCGAATATAACGCATCTGTCGCTCAAACTCACTCGGAGCGAGAGAAAAAAAAGCGCCCGAATCGGAGATGGAATGATACATAAGTATTGAAAGCGTGCTCAAGCGCGTAGGCATCCACGAAAAAATCTGTATGATAATTCCCTTCAATAAAGAACGTAATGACATATTTTATATTTGAGTTCCTTTATACAATGCGGCAAGTTTTTCTGCGAGCGAGGAGAGAGAATGTTCACGTTCCACATATTTACGCTCGCTATCTCTAAGGCGTTCGCGCGAAATCTTGTCCATTCGTAAAGCATTCATAATGCCACGCGCCGTGGATTCGGCGCTCGTGGGATCGACTATAAGTGCATCTCCCAAGATGCCACGCACAACTTCGTTCGCAACAACTACAATACAACCACTGGCCATTGCCTCCCCTATAGTTTTATCAAAACTCCCGGACGGTGTGAGATTCACGAATATCGAACTCCTACTGTAGAGTCCTGCCGTTTCCGCATGAAGAACTGCGGGGTGAAAAGAAAGATTGGAAAGCGAGACGAAACGCTTCTTTAATTCGGTGGCAAAATTCTCGCGCCCCGGAGTCGGATCGCCATAAATATGTACCGACGTTGATATGCCATTTTTTCGCAGATTGCCAATCGCTTCCAGAAAAATGTCGGGATTTTTCACGGCATCAAGCCTTCCAAGGAAAAGAATCGAGTCTTCGCTAGGCGGTAATCCCAATTTAAAAGATATTGTGTCAATTCCAATCGGCATTTGTACGGCTTTTCTAAATTTTGCCACATACGCCTCAGGCGAAGTACAGCAGACAACATGCGCAAAAAGAGCCGCAATGCGCGTTAGAATGGAGCCTTTTTTGTGATTGCGCCAAAGGACTGTGCGCTTTCCAAAAATCCGCCAAAACTTTCCGCCAAGAAGCAGATATTCCTGATTCATATGGACGAAAACAGCGTCATATTCTTTTTGCAGAGAAAATATGTACCGATAGAAACGCAAGATATATTTCGCACGAGATACGTTACTTTCTTTGCCAAGTGAATGGACCGACACGTTCTTGGGAAGATGATGATCCCCTTCTTTGAGGCAGACGACATGAATATGCTCGAAGCGCTCCGCAAACTCCTCTATCCAGCTATGAAAAAAACCAAGGATCGGATCATTTCGATCGACGGCTTGCGTACATATGAGAAGCCGAAGACCGCGTGCCATAAATTTATTCTCCAGCCTCGCCTCCCTTACGGCGAAGCATCTCAAGCATCGCGGGAACTACCGAAGACAGCGCATGCTCGCGACGCACATATGCTTGCAATTTGGCGCGTTCACGATTCTTCTCCTCACTCGTAAACGCGAGCGCGACCTCAAGAGCCGAGGCGAATTCTTTTTCATCCGATTCCGAAACGAACAGACGATCATCCACAACTCCGCGCATTGAGGGATCGGACGTTACGACAATGCACCCAGACGCAAGAGCCTCGAAAAGCGTTTTGTTGAATCCTCTAAGAGAACCCGGATGTACGACAATCTCATGCGCGGCATATACTACGGGCGTTTTGTCATGCGAAACTGATCCACGGAAGGAAATTGAGCTCCGACATTCGAGCTCCTCAAATTTCGAGTGCAAATCCTTGAGATACTGTTCATCACCCTCGCCCGGCGCACCGTATATATCAAATGTAAATCTGATTTGTTTCCTCGCAAGATTCGTAAGCGCTACAAGCATGACATCTATTTTCTTCTTCAGAGTAATTCTTCCTAAAAATAGGATGGAATTGGGGTTTGGGTTGGGGTTGGCATTCCTATCTTTAACATTGTACATATCGACATCAGTCCCCATCGGTATCTTTCTTGAGTGGGAAAATTGCGCCGTAAAAGCATTGGGATTTGAATAAAAGAGCACATCCGAAAACGCGAATGCAATACGCGTGCGCAAGGACGAATGCGCATCGTTATACCAGAAACCGACGCGCTTCCCCATCATGCGCCAAAAAAGACCGGCAATCAAAAGGTATTCCGGACTAAGATGTACGAGAACATCATCATATTCTTTCCGATATTTCCATGCGAAATATAAGAAACGAATGGAGTAGCGAATTCTTTTCGCAAATCGACTGCCATATTCGGTTTCTTTCCCAAGTGAGTGCTCTCTGACATTTTGCTGAAGATTCCGCTCTCCCTTGCCGAGGCAAATAACGTGTACATGTGTAGAATGGCGGGCAAATTCCTCGATCCATCGATGGAAAAATCCAAGTAGCGGATCGGCTCTGTCCAGAGACTCCGTTACGATGAGAAGTCGAACACTGCCACGCACAGAACCGAGCTTTGGCACCTCTACCGGCTTTGCGCCCTCAAGCACATCTGTCCCATATACATCGGAAAGAAGGTCGAGATCTTTGCCACTTGCGCGCAGAAGTTCGATGTTCTTCTTTTCCATTGCCTCCAAAAGTGCAGATCCCGACTCATCATTTAAAACTTTTCTATACTCGGCGCGAAGAGCGGCAACATCCTTAATAAAACAATGACCGCCTGCGCCACGGCCACTCTTGTGCACCGGTCGCGCATAGCGATTCGATATCATCGGATCGGCTTCAATCGCGCGCTGTACCATGCCCCAGTCGCACCCATGTTGCATGGCAAGATCGTACATAAGATTGAAAAAAACAATCTGCGTATAACCACTTCCATTGTGCGAGTATTTAATTATCTCGGCTTCCGTGCTGGAGCACGTGAGAGAAAACGGAGCGTCCGGAAGTATCTTATGCAGATTTTCGGCGATGTGCTTTTGGATCTCTGAATTATTGGTAAGACCGATTATATTCGCAAATGGATGCGCGGCATCGTGCGCCGCAGTAGCCTCACTTAGAAATTCAGGCGAATAGATAACGTATCTGTCTTCATACTCTTTTTGGATATTTAGGGTTGTGCCAGGGACGATCGTTGATTTAATAATCGCGGTTTTGCCACTTCCCACAAGCTCGACTGCAGAGCGCACAATAGAGTCGCTAAACCCTGTCGGTGTTGTCGGGGTCGGCACGGCAATGAAAACAAAATCACATTCCTTAATTTTTTCCTTGTTTGCTCTATATGGTTCTTCCAAAGAGTAACGAACGGTTTTGTAACCTCGCCGTTCGAAGTCATCCGCATAATTCTTACCAATGAATCCCTGTCCTATAAAGCCGATTGGGGGCATAGCTTTAGCCATTCCTGCGATTGTATCAGTTATTCAGCTACTGCCAAAATATCAAGTATCGAAACGGCTCAACTCTATATACGGATGAGCCGTTTCATTCTCTTGGATTTTAGTCGCGCCGCTCCTGCCGTTGGCGAGCGGTGTGGCAAATGTTGGCACGGATTACACACAGCTTTTGTCCGCACTACCGATACCTCCGTGCTATCTTATACACCCAGTCATGCGGCCCGACGGTGAGAAAGACGACCGCATCTGCTTCAAGGAAGCGGAACAGAATGCGATACGATCGATCAACGCGCATGCTCCACAATTCCTTGTGCTTCGGTACGAGCTTCTCGATGTTTAGCGAAGGGTGCAATGGGTTCACTTCAAGCAGAGCTTTCTGCTTCGCTGCACGTTTCTGTAACGTAGCCGACAGCTCCGTACGGCGCTTCTCGAACTCATCCGTTAGAAACACTCGCATACGCGCGCTTCAGAAGCGCGCGCCTTTGCGCGCTTGCCTTATGCGGCCGACACGAATGTCGCGCTCGGCGCGCTCGATACTTTCAATGCACTCATCGCTCACATAGCCGAACAACGCCGCGATGCGCTCGAACGATGCCTGATCGAATGTGACCGTCACATCCCCTCCATCGCGAGGCGCGACCGAGAAGCGCATTGTCGTCGTTGCTGTATTCATATTTTATATACTATCGCGTATCGGAATTAATGCAATCACTAATATCCTCACAATATGCGTGAATATAGCCGTCAAGATTTTTGTATGGATAGTTCTTTAATTCGCCGGTTCGCGGGCCGTTTTTGAACCACTCCGAAAGCGCGTCAGCAAATTTTTCCTCGTCCGTTATGATCGCACCGGCCTCGCGCGCAATGCCGACATCGGTCGATAGCACCGGTTTCCCGGCGGCGAGAGCTTCAACAATAACTAGACCATAGCCTTCGTATTTTGACGGGACAAGTACTAGGTCGACCGCTTTATAGAGGGATGAGGGATCATCGGTACTTACATAATGGATCCGACCCGATTGTTTATTGTGTTTATTGCGAATGTCCTCTTCGGAAATATCTCCACAAACAATCAGACACGCATCCTGTGGAGCTACTTTTTCAAACGTCTCTTCTGCAAACTTGATATTTTTTTCTGACGAGGAACGGGCAACAATTAAGACTTGGTATGAATATTTTTTAACAGTTAAAGGTTCAGTCGGCATTTTTGCATCTCGAAACTTTGCGACGTCGACAAAAATCGGGAGTACCGTTACCGGTGCCGAAATGTCATATTTTCTTTTAATTGAACTTCCCACTCTTTCCGAAACGACGCGTACACGCTTAGCTCGACGTAAAACAAAACCCGCTACATACACGCGAATCCGATTCAAAAGCGAAAGATTCGCATATTTCGGCGAGAGAAAATCGGTATGCACCTGCACATGCAAGGGAACTCCAAATCTTTTCGCGATCAAAAGTCCTGCAAGTCCTGTCTCAAAGGGATCTTGTACAGTAACAACATCAGGCCTTGGAATCTTGTTTACGATACGAAATGTATCTATTCCCCAAAGAATTTTGAACCATGAGTTAGTCGGAAAAATTCGGAGCGGATCGGCATCTATATTTTCGGAGCCGTCAGATATGAGCGAAAACACGATGATATCCAGATTTCCAAACTGCTTTGCATATGCCTCCTGCCTTTTGAAGGCAGAAGTACCGCTATGGAGCAAACCACGTTTCGATCTGTCGGCGCTTATCGCTAAGACACGCATAATTTTAAAAGTGAAGCTGTTGCGTCGATAGTTTTGTCGATTGAAAATTCTTTCGCCCTCTCCCTTGCGGAACCTCCCAACTTTTTGCGCAAGACGTCATCCGATAATATCTGTGTAAGCGCTTTATCCAGACCCTCATTGTCCCCTGCAGAAACCAGTATTCCATTCACCCCATTTTGCACTACCTCCGAATTTCCACCAACTTTTGTTGCAACGACCGGAGTGCCTACGGCCATAGCTTCGACTAATGTGTGCGACAAGCCTTCGTAGCGCGAATTTAAAACAAATACCGAGGCGGACGCGAATTGTCTCTGCAGATCATCGTGAGGCACTTGCTCTCGGATTTCGATTCTGTCTTCTGCGTCGGCTTTTTGAATTTCTTGCATAAGCGCGCTTTCCTGCGATCCACTCCCAAATATAACAAGCCTCCATTCTTTGTTTTTTGCCACAACGGCAATAAGTTCTGCAAAACCTTTCCACGGCACGAGACGACCGGCTGAAATAATGAGATTTTTTGTGAGAAATTGATTCATCTCCGCCGATATATCAATGCCATTATAAATTACGTCAATCTCTTTTGTCGGGACCCAGCCTCTTACAATGCGCGCAAGATACTGGCTGGGAGCAATCACTCGCAATGCCCTTCGAATAACGAATTTCTGAATTACTCGAAAAACGGCGACGGCAAGTCCGTATGATTTTGTTTGAAAATCATCGATATTTTCTTTTACTCCAAAACGCTGAACTCCCTGCTCCCATGCATAGTCGCCCGGGACGCGAACAATAAATTTCTTTCCACTGAAAAAAGAAGCTACCGCAACCGGAAATCCCGTCGAGACTGTGTCTTGAACCAGTATCAGATCAACGCTGTGCGACATTCTAAAAATCCTCCACCCATACGCAATGTGCCGAATTAGCGACGGCAAATGTCTCACGTTCCGAAACGGAAATATTGAAACCTGTATGCCGTAGCGCGGAAGTCTTTCCTCAAATAATCTCGCATACGTGGCAGGCCCTCCAATTTCGGGCGGATAAAGTCCGGTGGCAATCAAGATTTTCATATTTTTGCGAGCGGATCAAAAATGCGTGTTTTCATATCTCGTGTGATGAGATTCCAATCATATTTTTCTTCCGCCAGCATCTTGGCATTTTTTATGATTCTCGCAGTTAGAGTGGGATTCTCCATATATTTTTTCACTGCGCGCGCGATTGATTCTGGATCACGTACGTTACAAAAAAGGCCGGTGGGCTCGTCGTCGGGCGATAGATCCGGATCAGAAAGAAAATCAGGAATGCCACCGACTGGAGTTGCTACGACGGGAATTCCGGTAGCAAATGCCTCAACGAATGCGCTTCCCATCCCCTCGACGATAGATGGGCGCACGAAGATGTCCGAAATTTTGAAATATACCGGAAGCCATTTGTGATCTATGTGTCCGGCAAAAATAACACGATCTGCAACATGAGACTCGCTTGCAATATTTTCCAGATCCACTCGATCCTCTCCGTCTCCCGCTATAAGAAACTTCACGTTCTCTGGTAAGTGCGGAAGCGCACGAATCACATCTTCGACGCCACGGGAGAGCACCAAACGCGACGCGGTAAATAAAAATATGTCGCCCATTTTTTTTCCATATTTCTCTTTCATCTCCACTATCTCGTCTTCGGAGACCGCTGTGGAAAATCTTGTAACATCGACGCCGTTAGGTATAACCTCTATTCGTCCTTCGTATCCCGCTTCTCGAGCCAAACGCTCAATAAAATGTGAGATTGTTTTGATGACATTAGCTCTCTGATATATCGCCGTATACAATCGCCAAAAGAGTTTCGTGATAGGCCTTCGCACACGCACCTGTTCGAGCGAATTGCCATCCTGAAGTTCGAGAAGATACGAGACCTTCGGATGCGCGTACTTAAAGAACAGCGCACCGAATCCAGCCTGATTCGCCATCATCGCCCAAACAAAATCATATCTATTCAAACGATGCAGTGAAATCGCTTTGAAAAATGACGTGAATGGAAACAAAATCTTTGCGAGTCTGCACTGCCACGGAAGTTCGCGATCCGAAACTTTGACATTCTCTGCTGTGAATCCGATACGATGCACCATTACATTTCCTACTTTTTCTACCGTAGGAAGTTTCTTGTCGAACCGCAGGGTGATCATGTCGAACGAATACTCGCTCGAATCGAGTCTATTTGTTATCTCCTTTATGGCGAGCTCCGCCCCGCCAACATACGGCGTATACGCTAGCGAGAATATCAAAACTCTTTTCATTGCATAAATAATATACAAAAAGTCATCATCCTGCCACATCATTCAATATACACGTCAATCTACTGTCATCATGCTATACCATTTCTCCATCCAGTAACACCACGCAATTCTGCCGATAGGTAATATTGCGTGGCGCTACTATGAGTGAGGTAATTTGAAATGCGTACGTATCCAATCATCATTTTCTATTTTCTCGACAACCGTGTAGAGAACATCCTTACCTACATGCAAATCCGCTTTTAAGAGCGCTATAAAATCCTCGCAGTCGTACGGATATACCCACACACTGTCTTGAAGGCGCAAAAACCCTGCCTGTTTCATTGTTGTGCGCAGTTTGATTCGAACAGGGCGGCGCCGTTCCGGAATATCGAACATAACGATACGAAACCGTCTATCCCATCGCCGCCTTTGCCCCGTGGAAAGCGCCGCCCTTTGTTGCTCGTATAGAAGAAAACTCTTTCCTTTTTCAGTGATACGTGCATACCCTTTACCGCCTATATTCTCGAACCTGATGAATCCTTTTTTGACAAGCCGCGTCAGAGCGGAACTTGTCTGATCGTTCAGTCTGCGAATCACGCCAAACCTCCCGAGTAATTGCAATGTATTGGGAGCCACCATCGCAACTAAAAGCACGCCAGGAACTGCAAGCGCCGTAAGTACCGCAGTTTGCAAATATCCTCGCCTGCGCACACTTCTCGCCTCGGACTCTACCTTACCCATGCCGATGACGATACCATGTAAATGTACCTATAGGTAGAGTTGTGTGGGATTATTGGATGTATACATGGAGAAGTTGGTAGCTGATTGCGAAGCATCCGGTAAATCTGCTAAGTGGAATCATTGAAAAACTTTGGCTGAATCTATGACTCCCGCAATAACATAGACATGGTTTACCAAACCATTATTAAGATCGACGTTTCAATGATGCTATGTAATCACGTACATTATTTTCCGGTTTCCAGCCAAATTCTTTTTCAACACGCGTCGTATCCACGATAGATTCCATGCGATTCCCCTTTCGTTCGGGGAGCATCACAATATTATACGTGAACATTTTTGCAATCTCCAAGACCGAGTATGATTCCAGAGAACCGATGCCGTATTCGTCACCTTGCCCATTCTCGCCAACCATAAAGAGTCCGCGAGCTATATCTTCAACGTGTGTGAAATTCCGTCTCTGCGTCCCCGGAGAAACAATAGTTATGGGTTCGCCTGCCGCATATTGTTTCTTAAATCTGCCCATAACACTCGCATACTGCCCTTCGGACAACTCGCGAGGACCATAAGAGTTGTAGAAATACGTTATCGCATATGGCAGATCGAACCATGCGCCGTAATTCTCGACCAGTTCCGTGTTGCTGGCTTTCATCCATGCGTATGGGCTTTGATCGCGTCCCAAGCCACCGTCGGCAAATTTGGTGCTTGAACCCGCATACACAAACTTGCATCCGCGCTTGCGCCAATATTCGAATACGCGAAAAGCACCATGGACGTTGGATTCCCATACCAAGGGGAGATCTGTAAAACTTTGTTCGACGCGTGAATACTCGCCAAGATGAAAAATGATCACGGGTGATTCATTTCCAATCAGCGTCTCGATATCTTTCGTGTGTCCTCTTATGTACTCTGCGCCCTCAATGTGATTTTTCTCGCTACCGATGAAATAATTGTCGAGCGAGACGACTCGGTACTTAGGGAGAAGTAATTCGATAAGAGAAGGGCCAATGAGCCCCGCTCCACCGGTTACTAAAACGGTCTGTTTTTCAGCCATTCAATAAAGACTACACCGATTCCGATGTCTCTTCAATGTTAATGTTCTAATTGAAAACAGGAAAGGAAAAATTCTATGGTATGCTTCTTTTCTGTCCATTCTTTACTTATGATTTATGATTTAATAATCGTCGGAGGTGGTCCTGCGGCATCATCGGCGGCGGTTTATGCTGCACGCAAACGCCTGAAAACACTCCTAGTCACCGAAGAATGGGGTGGGCAAAGCAGTGTCTCTGCCGATGTTCAAAATTGGATCGGCACGCCATCAATCTCCGGATCCGAACTTGCCAAGAATCTACGAACGCATGTAGAAGCCTACAAAGGTGAAGGCGTCGAAATCCTTTTCCCCATGCGCGCGACCGCGCTTACGCCAAGCGAGGAGAAAGTAACCATTGAATTGAAAGACGGCAGGAAAATGGATGCGCGTGCGGCTCTAATCGCGAGCGGTGCGCGACGGCGCACGCTCGATGTTCCGGGCGCAAAAGAATTCGACCAAAAAGGCCTCACCTACTGCGCTTCGTGCGATGGTCCTCTTTTTGCCGACAAAGATGTGATTGTTATAGGTGGAGGAAACGCAGGATTTGAAACTGCGCTTCAACTCCTCGCTTACTGCAAAACGGTCACACTCCTCAACCGTACCGACACCTTTCGAGCCGACGAAACCACAGTTACGGCAGTCTTAGCGCATCGCAATGTGCGAGTAGTCACAAACGCGGAGCCTTTGGAAATCGTCGGGGACAAATTCGTTACCGGACTCAAATACAAAGACCTTAAAACTGGGAAAGAAGAACTATTGCCGGTGGAGGGTATTTTTGTCGAAATAGGTCTACTGCCAAACACAGAATGGATCGGCGATGCGCTTGAAAAAAGTCCTATAGGTCAAATAAAAGTTGACCCTCGCAAACAACGCACTTCGCATCCGCGCGTGTGGGCTGCCGGCGACGTAACCGACGGCATATACCACCAAAACAACATTGCGGCAGGCGATGCCGTGAAAGCGCTGGAAGATATTTACGTAACACTGCATAAAGCGTGAAGCTCCTGTGTTTGGTACGAAACGATCACTGCATCGAATGTACGTGCAGAATATTTTCACTATCTAGCAGAACCCGGCTTGGGTCTCGGGTAGCCTACTTCGGGATCCCGTAATCCTCATAGGACGTTGCGGTACATACCCCCATATGAAGAAATTGGGCTCCAGCAATGGTGAGGTTACAGCGATTCGAATATGTTTTAGGGGGGTAGAATTGGCACATCAGATTGCAGATCTGAGCCCCCTTACAAGTGTCGACGCACCCAGACGGTTGGCCGCACACCGACCCAATGTATTTCGTGCACTCGGTGCTTGCGTCTCCCTTCACCACAATCGTCGCCTCGTCAAGCACAACCCCGGCTTTGGTGAGCAACTTCATCGTATAAGTACCCAATTTTATATAGACATGGGAGAGTTCATTGACGGCACAATGCACTTGCCTCTCTTCTCTGCAATTGCCACTGTTGCCCTTCTCTTTTGTTCCGTCTCCGAAATCAATCGTATAATCGGTGTGCTTCGGTAGTGTGACCGTAACGTTGACAATCAAATGATCCGAATACTGAAAGGTATGTACTGTCAGAGGTCCTTCGCTCGAATAAGAATAATCCGGCAGTGGATAATTTATCGGCGGTTGAGGATGTTCTACAGGCCCGCATAATACCTCACCATTTCGACCAACACCTACCGTAAGCGAACCTGGACAAGTCGTCACATCGATGTCTGGTAGCGGATCCTGCCCACAAGCCGTAGCCAATGCTCTGCGCGAAATAGGACCTATCGTTCCGATGGCAGGAATGTTCTGGCTCGTCTGCCACGAAGCGACCGCGCGGGATGTCGCGGAACCGTAATATCCGGTATCCGTGCCGGAAAAATGTCCGGATGAACGTAGGAAAGCCTGCAAACCGCGCACATCGTCTCCGCGTGATCCGATATTCAGATTGCGCGTTACGGATGCGCATCTCGTTGCTGGTGGTGTGACGGGTTGCACAGGAGACAGAGGTTGTTGTCCGCGCAAGACATTCAACTGTTTTTGCAGTAAGGATATTCTTTCGATAAGTTCCTGGATCTGAGCATATGCGTCTCTTGTTACGGCTACAGTGGACTCTGTCGCACCAAAAAAACCAACACCTGACGCGAGCACGAGTGCAATAAACAAATATCGTTTCATATATTTTGGTTATGATTAATTATTCACATCACACCAAGTAATCGCACAAATAGCGTGATACAATTTCATACATA
>ERZ1292633.2737-Hain-H41-02um-R1-2737-length-17756-cov-6_pt1 | contig 17756 bp, 20 predicted proteins | sample MGYA00564406_ERZ1292633 | MGnify/ENA primary metagenome ERZ1292633 (study PRJEB36523, sample SAMEA6512639) | groundwater metagenome | collected 2019-01-08 | study: AquaDiva: Metagenomics assemblies of 32 groundwater samples | reverse complement strand
GCGCCATTTCCTTTCGGCGGGCTGAATTATGGTTCGGCTTTCTTCATGGCGACGGGTTTCCACGGATTTCACGTGCTGGTCGGGACGATCTTTCTGATCGTTTGCTTGATCCGTTCATATAAGGGGCATTTCACGCCGCAGCAGCATTTCGGGTTTGAAGCCGCCGCTTGGTATTGGCATTTCGTCGATGTCGTGTGGCTGTTCCTGTTCATGGTCGTTTATGTCTGGGGCGGCTGGGGCGCGCCCGTTCACGGCGGATAGTTTCCTGGATGGATGAACCACCATCATCAGAAGGGCAGCGCTCTCTATCAGAGTCTGCCCTTCTTGGTTTGTGCCCAGCATGCGGCGCGCGCGGCCTGTTCAGCGGCGTCGTGCGTTTTTCGGATAGGTGCGGCACATGCGGCCTCGATTATTCGTCCTATAATGTCGGCGATGGCCCGGCGGCGCTGCTCATCATGCTGGTCGGCGCGATTGTGGTGACGGGCGCGGTCAGCCTGCAATTGTCACAGCATCCGCCGTTCTGGGTGCATATATTGCTGTGGGTGCCGATCTCGACTGCACTGGTCGTCGGCCTGTTGCGCGTGGCCAAGGCGGCGTTGTTGATTACCGAACATCGCCGTCAGGCGCGCGATGGGCGAAAAGAGAAATGAAGCGTCTGCCCATCCTCGCAACCATTGTTGTCATTGCGGCGATAGCGGTGATGATTCGCCTCGGGTTCTGGCAGTTAGACCGCAAGGTGGAAAAGGAAGGGCTGCTCGCCCGCTATGAAAGCGCACTCAGCCAGAGCGCGCCCGTCGTTTGGCCCCGCGATGCGGCGCAAAGGGCGGCTGCGCGCTATCGTCGCAGCATCTTTGTCTGTGTACAGGTTACGGGCCGATCAGCCGTGGCGGGTCGCAATACCAATGACGACGCGGGCTGGGCGCATATCGCGAATTGCAAGGGACAGGGTGGCGGACGTGCAGAGGTCGTGCTGGGCTGGGGGAGCGAACCTGCGTCACCACGCTGGACTGGCGGCACGGTGGGTGGGATATTTATACAAAGCGGGACATATGGGGCGCGGCTAGTCGCTGACCCACCACAGGCCGGGCTAGCGGCGAATGCACGGCCCGACCCGCATAGCTTGCCCAACAATCATCTGCTCTATGCGATCCAATGGTTCCTGTTCGCACTGTCGGCGGGGGTAATATATGTGCTGGCGCTGCGATGGCGGTGGCGCGACGCGCTTCCATCTTGAACGTTCTAACTCAATATTTTTATCTCGCCGTGATTTCCGAGGCGTTGCATATTCCATGTAACTCGAAATCACTCTAGGCGTTTTTCACCATGCTTTACCAATCCACACGCGGCTGCGCGCCGCACATTGATTTCCGCAGCGCAACGCTGGCTGGACTTGCGCCCGATGGTGGCCTCTATCTGCCGCAAAACTGGCCACGTTTTAGCGAGGCGGACATCGCCGATTTGGCCGGGTGCGATTATGCTGAAACGGCGGCGCGGGTGCTGGCACCCTTTGTCGGTGATTGCCTTTCGGGTGCGGAACTGCGCGACCTGACGCGCGCTGCTTATGGCGCATTCTCGCACGATGCGGTGACGCCGCTGGTTCAATTGAATGAACGCAATTGGCTGCTGGAACTGTTCCATGGCCCGACATTGGCGTTCAAGGATGTGGCGCTGCAACTGCTTGGGCATTTGTTCGAACGCTTCCTGACCGGCACCAACACCCATCTCACCATCGTTGGCGCGACATCGGGTGATACCGGTTCGGCGGCGATCAACGCGGTTGCCAACCGCGCGCAAATCTCCATCGTCATGCTCCACCCAAAGGGCCGCGTGTCGGATGTGCAGCGCCGCCAAATGACGACGGTGCTGGCCGAAAATGTTCATAATGTCGCCATCGACGGCAGTTTCGACGATGCGCAGGCGATGGTCAAACGCATGTTTGCCGACGAGCTTGTGACGGGCCAGCGGACCTTATCGGCGGTCAATTCGATCAATTGGGCGCGGCTTGCGGCGCAAGTCGTCTATTATTTCTATGCCGCCGTTCGGCTTGGTGCGCCGCAGCGACAGGTCGCGTTCAGTGTTCCGACCGGCAATTTTGGCGATGTATTTGCAGGGCATGTAGCTGCGCAAGTGGGTCTGCCCATCGCACGGTTGATTGTTGCTACCAACGTCAACGACATATTGCACCGCGCGCTCAGCACAGGCGATTATAGCGCGAGCATGGTCGTGCCAACCGCTACGCCGAGCATGGACATACAGGTCAGCTCGAACTTTGAACGGCTGTTGTTCGATGTCGGTGGGCGTGATGGCGCGGCGTTGGCGGCACAGATGCGTGGGTTCGAGGCTGCGCGCACGATGCAGTTGACCAACAGCCAGCGGACAAGCGCAGCGCGGCTGATGACCAGCGCGCGGATTGATGGCGAGGCGATGGGGCAAGCGATGCTCTGGGCGTGGGACCATGCGGGGCAGCTCATCGACCCGCATACGGCGGTTGCCCTGTCGGCAGCTATTTCGGCAGCGCGGGACTCCATGCTCGACCCCGCGATACCAATTGTGACGCTGGCGACGGCGCACCCAGCCAAGTTTGGCGATGCGGTCATGGCTGCGACGGGCCAGAACTCCGCGCTTCCCGCACGACTTGGCAATCTGTTCGATCGCGAGGAACGCTGCACGCATTTGCCCGGTGATTATGGTGCGGTGCGCGATTTCGTGCTGGCGGCTACGGCGTCATGACCCACCGCACACCATTGGCCACGCTTTCAGGGGCGGCGTGGGACGATTTTGGACTGATCGACAGCGGCGATGGCTATAAGTTCGAACGCTATGGCCCATACCGTTTCATTCGGCCCGAACCACAGGCATTATGGGCACCTGCGTTAGAGGAATGGGATGGTGATGCGCGCTTTGTCCCCGCGTCTGACGAGGATGGCGGAGGGCGCTGGGAGTATGACCGCGACGTGCCGCGCGAGGGCTGGCCATTGGTGTGGGATGATGTGACGTTCAATGCGCACTGCACCCCTTTTCGCCATCTTGGTTTTTTCCCTGACATGGTGCCTGTGTGGCAATGGTTGCGCAGTAAAATCAATGGTTTAGATGGCGCGCAATTTCTCAATCTGTTCGGCTATACGGGGGTCGGCAGCCTCGCGCTCGCCAAGTCCGGTGCCAATGTCGTCCATGTCGATGCGTCGAAAAAAGCGGTGGCGCAGGCACGGGAAAATGCCGTTCTGTCGGGCATGGCCGATGCGCCGATCCGCTGGATTATTGACGATGCGGTCAAATTCACCGCGCGCGAAGTGCGTCGCGGACGGCGCTATGATGCGATCCTGCTCGACCCACCAAAGTTCGGACGCGGCCCCGATGGCGAGATGTGGCGGCTGGAGGAGCATCTGCCGGGCCTGATTGCGGATTGTGCCAAGCTGCTCGATGATCAGTCACGCTGTTTGTTCCTGACCGTCTATGCGGTGCGGATGTCTGCACTGGCCTTGCGCGAAATGTTGGCCCAGGCGTTTGCCGAGCATGGCGGGACGATTGAGGCGGGTGAGCTGGCGATTGTCGAGGAAGTTCGCGGACTGGAACTGCCTACCGCTATCTGGGCAAGGTGGAGTAAGTAATTTTGAATTATTTCGTCATTGCGAGCGGAGCGAAGCAATCCAGAGCGGGCGCGCTCAACGCTGGATTGCCGCGTCGCCTTCGTCTCCTCGCAATGACGATTCGAAATAAGTCGCGCTAAACCTCGCGCGCCGCACGCAGCGCTGCCCCAGCAGCAAAGGGCGTGATCGCCACCAGCAATAGCGATGCCGCGCCGAGGAACAGCATCGCGCTGTTGCCAATCGGCTGGATCGAACCCGCGCCGAATATCAGGATCGGGACAGCGAGCGGTAGCATCAACAGACCGCCAAGCGCACCGCTGCGCTGTTGGCCCAACGTCACCGCCGCGATGGTGACCGATAGGCTGGCAAGTCCGGGGATGCCGATGGCAAGGCCGATGGCGAGCCGCGCGAGCGTTTCGCCCGACAGGCCCAGCAAGGCGGCGGCGGGCAGTGTGGAGAGCAATAGTGGCACACCAAAACCGACCATATGTGCCAATGCCTTGGCCGCCGCGACGCCTTCGTCGCTGATCCCGCGCAATGCCAATTGGTCGAGCGTGCCGCTGGCGCTATCGGGCGCAAACAGCCGTTCGATGGGCAATAGCGCCGCGAGCAGCGCCGCTATCCATAAAACCCCTGCGCCCGTGCGCGCCAGCAGTGCGCTGTCGGGGCCAACCGCGAACGGGTAAAGCGTCGCCACCAGCAGGAAGAATGCGACGGGCAGCCACCAGCTTCCGCTCGACCATTCGCGCGCCAAATCGCGGCGGATGAGGGCGGCCCATACATTCATGCGCTGACTTTATTTTCCGGGATTTCCGGGTCGTGAATTGATCCCAATCCACTCGAAATCCCTATATAATCCGAGAGAGCGAGCGTCTGCATATCCGCCAATGTTAGCGGCTGGTGCGAGGCGATGAGCGCGCAGCCGCCACCCGCGCGGTGCGTCTCAATCAGCGCCTCTAGCATCGTCACGCCGCTATGGTCGAGGCCGTTTGACGGCTCGTCGAGCAACCAGATCGGCGCATTTTGCACCAGCAGCCTTGCCAGCGCCGCCCGCTTGCGCTGTCCGGTCGAAAAATAGCGCATCGGAACGTCGGCCAGTGCTGCCATGCCAACGGCATCGAGCGCTGCATCCACACCCGATTGGCCATCGACTTGCCCCCAAAAGCCAAGCGCGCCCTTTAATGTCCGATCGCGATCGAGCGCTGGATTTTCATCGAGCAGCGCGACCCCGCCATCGCACGCCACGCTGCCCGCCATCGCGGGGAGCAGTCCGGCGATGATCCGCAGCAGGCTCGATTTGCCGATACCGTTCGCGCCGATGATGTGCAGCACGCCGCCCGCCTCCAGCGAAAAATCAACCCCGCGCCATAGCAAGCGCTCCCCGCGTTTACACGCCAGTCCTTGCGCGACAAGCAATGCGCCGCTCACGCGCAGCGCCCCCAAAGCGGGTCGTGGTGTGAAGGGGATAGATGCGGCATAGACAGTCTTTATAATCACTCCGTTCGCCCTGAGGAGCCGCTGAGTTTGACGAAGCGGCGTCTCGAAGGGGCAGTGCTTCGAGACGTGCCTTCGCTTTCGCTCAGCCCCTCCCCAGCACGAACGGACTTGGGGTGACTTGACGTCTTCGCCTTCTAGACGCACGGAGCATTGCGGCAAGGGGGTAGGACAGGGTGATGGTCAAAAAACTGGACGAAGCAGAACGAGCGGCGCTGTTGGCCTCGCATCCGGCATGGACGCATGACCCAGAACGTGATGCGATCACCCGCACCTTCACCTTTGCCGATTTCAGCGCCGCCTTTGCCTTTATGACGCGCGTGGCGATGTTGGCCGAGAGCATGGATCATCACCCCGAATGGTCGAACATCTATAACCGCGTCACCATCACGCTAACGACACATGACGCCGATGGCTTGTCGGTGCGTGACGGTGCGATGGTCGCGGCGATAGAGGCTTTAGTCTGACGCGGCGTCGCGGCCAAACAGCCCGCCACGGCGCAGCAAGCCTGGTGCCCAGCGCGAGAGGAAGGCGAGGCGCTTGGCGGTCTTGCCCACCGGCCAGAACAGGCGCTTGGCATTGTGCGCGGCGTCCCACACCGCTTCGGCAACGCGTTCAACGGGGGTGAACTCCAACCCCGCTTCCTGAACCGATTCGCGGATCGTGCGGTTCGACCCCGAACTTGTGCCCATCAATAACGGCGTGTCGATAAAGCCGGGCATGATCGCGCGTACTTTGATGCCATGTTCGCGCCATTCCTGATCGAGCGATTCGGTGATCGCGCGCACGCCAAATTTGGTCGCCGAGTAAGCGGACATGCCGGGGCCAGCATAGAGGCCAGCGGCGGACGATGTGTTGATCAGCGCCGCGCCCGGCCCTGCGGCCTTGAGGTAGGGCAGCGCCGCCTGCGCGCCCCAGAATACACCGAGCAGGTTGATGTCGAACAGCCGTTCGATGTCATCCGGTTTGGCCACGTCGATGGGTCCGCCCGCCGCAATCCCGGCGTTGTTGAATAATATGTCAATCCGCCCGCCCGTCTTTGCGGCAAAGTCGCCGAGCGCCACATCCCATGCCGCGCGGTCGCGCACATCCAATTTATGACAGCTCGACAGTCCAGCAGGGAGCATTGCTGCGGTTTCCGCCATCCCCGCTTCGTTGACATCGGCGAGGCCGACCATCCAGCCGCGCCCTGCAAAGTGGCGTGCGGTGGCGCGGCCAATGCCGCTGCCGCCTCCGGTAATGAAAATTGCTTTGCATGTGCTGGTCATTATCAACGTCTCCCTTGGTTCCACTCGGCCCGAATGTGCACCGGAAATCAAGCGTTACTTTCATCCATGTCATTATCTTGGGCTTGGCAAACGGCGTTCAGGTGCGCTAATTATCGGGACATGCTCCGTTCATTCCTCTTTGCCATACTCGCGTTCCTCGTCACCGCGCCGGCCAGTGCCGAGGTTGTCGTCACCTTTTGGAGTCACGACCGCGACCAAAATTACCAGCACGCCTTCTTGACGATGCGCGGGCGAATCGACGCGAGCGGCGAAGCGGTGGACACCAATATCGGCTTTACCGCGCAAATGGCGTCGCCGCTGGTGCTGCTCGGCTCGGTCGCGGGGCGGATGGAGGTGCTATCGCCGGGCTATGTCGCGCGCGCAACGTCGCGGCCGCATTTTGCGCTCCGCCTCAACGATGCGCAATATGCGCGGCTGACCGCGTTCATCGCCTCGTGGCGGGGGCAGCGCAGCGGCTATAACCTCAATCGCCGCAATTGCGTGCATTTCATCATGGAAGCGGCGGCGACATTTGGCCTTGAAGTCAATCGTCGCAGCGCTTTTTTCCGCGCGCCTGGCGATTTTTTGAACGAGGTGATGCGGCTCAACCCGACGCTCGTGCAAGTTACACGATAGCATATGATGACCCTAAGTTAATTCGCATCGTCATTGCGAGGAGGGCCGAACTCGTTTCGGGCCGACGCGGCAATCCAGGGCAGGAGCGCACAACACTGGATTGCTTCGCTGCGCTCGCAATGACGGCTCATGTGCTTCCAATGTAGGGTCCTGGCCCTAAAGCGCCGGATTATCGTAGGCGTGCCAGGTAAAGATGGCGAGCGCCCCGCGATGCGGCCGCCATGCTTCGGCCAAGGCGCGCGTTTCCTTTTCATTCGGGCGGGCGGGAAGCTGTTTGATCCGCCCCAGCCCCTCCTGCACCGCTAAATCACCAGCTGGCCAGATGTCGGTGCGTCCTTCGGCAAACAGCAAATAAATCTCCGCCGACCAACGGCCAATCCCTTTGACCCGCGTAAGCAGGGCAATCGCTTCCTCGTCATCTTGCGGCAGTGATTCCAGCACCAATTCGCCCGACAGGATCAGGTCGGCCAGGCTGCGGGCATAGCCCTGTTTCTGGCGCGACAAGCCGCATGCGCGCAATTCGTCGAACGACGCGGCGATCAGCGCGGGCGCGGGGCAGGCGGGGCCCAGCAGCGCCTCCAGCTTGGCCCACACCGAAGCGGCCGCCGCGACGCTGACCTGTTGGCCGACGATGGTGCGCAACATGGTGGCATAGCCGCGCGCGCGGATGCGCGGCTCGGGGTAGCTGACGGCGGCGAGCGCACGGGCGATGTCGGTGTCCTTGGCCGCGACCGCATCGAGCGCCGCCTTCAATTGCTGTGCTGTCAAACCCATCGTGATTTCCCTAACTCTTGATTCGCGGCGTCTCTCCCCGCATAGGCGCGGCTCGCGCGGGGCTGGTCATCCCGTTTCTTGCGCGCAAAGGCTTAATAGGACAAATGAATATGGCAAATTTGGTGGTTATTTCCCGTGATGGCAGCGAACGCACGATAGAGGGCGACAGTGCATTGAGCGTCATGGAAAATATCCGCGACGCCGGTTTTGACGAATTGCTGGCGCTGTGCGGCGGGTGCTGTTCGTGCGCGACCTGCCACGTCATCGTCGACCCCGCCTTTGCCCACGCCTTGCCACCGCTTAGCGAGGATGAGGATGACCTGCTCGACAGCAGCGCGCATCGCGGCCCCACGTCGCGCCTGTCGTGCCAATTGCCATTCAGCGATGCGCTTGATGGGTTGCGCGTCACGATAGCGCCAGAAGACTGATAGCGCGGATTACCCCCGCGCTGCCGCCGCTGCATAGAGCGCAATCGCCGCCGCATTCGACACGTTGAGGCTCTCCATCCTCGGGCTGATCGGCAGCCGCGCCAGTTGGTCGCAATGCTCGCCGGTGTTGTGGCGCATCCCCGCGCCCTCCGCGCCTAGCACCAGTGCGGGGCGCACCTTGGCCAGTGCGGTGCCAATCGTGTCGCGCGCATCGCCGGAGAGGCCGATCCGCCAATAATCGCCCTCGGCCAGTTCATCGAGCGCACGGCTTAGGTTGACGACGCGCACCCATGGCACAATCTCCAGCGCCCCTGATGCGGCGCGGGCAATGGTGCCGCTCTCGGGCGGGCTGTGGCGGTCCTGCGTCACAATCGCCACTGCATCAAACGCGGCGGCTGATCGCAAGATCGCGCCGATATTTTGCGGGTCGGTCACTTGGTCGAGCACCACGATCGGCCGCCTGTCCTCCTGCGGCTGGCTCAGGAAATCGCTGAGCCAGCGGTCGGGCAAGGCTTCCGCCTCGATCACCAGCCCCTGATGCGGCGACCCCGGCGAAACCATCATCGCCATTTCGGCGGGCGATGACGGGGTGATCGGCAGCGATGGCGGCACGTCAATCGTCGCCAAAGCCTCTCGCGTCCCCCACATTTTAGTGATGACGCGCTCCTCATTGGCCAGCGCTGCGATGACGGCGTGGCGGCCCCAAATGCGGACGGCTTTGGATGACGGGGCACCCCGATGTGGTTTTTTGCTCATAACTTTGCTCTTTTCCATGGGAATGCCCGCCCTTTTCCACGGGAATGATTGACACACAAGCACCCATTCGCCATGGGACCGCCTTTCCCGCCGTGCAGCGGCTAACCGCGCTGCACCGATGGCCCGGATAAGGGCTGTCGGGATGTTTTGGGGACAGGTGGCCGAGTGGTTAAAGGCAGCAGACTGTAAATCTGCCCGACGTTGTCGTACGCTGGTTCGAATCCAGCCCTGTCCACCACCCTTGTTGCGGTTAGCCTGCTATTTCTGAACTGCTAATAGATTGCCTAGTCAATCATCGCCAGTTGTCATCGGGTAGATTACATCCCAGATATAAATCATGGACATGATCTTCGCGCATTCGATTGTCGGTTCTGTTGAGTCGGATTGGGAGTCGCTTGCCGATCATCTGGCCTTGGTTGGGCAGATGGCAGCGCGATTTGCCGGGCGCTTCGGGGCGGATGTGCTGGGCGATGTCGCGGGGCGGCTGCATGATATTGGCAAGATGTCGGCGGCGTTTCAGGGCTATATCAGGGGCAACGGCGCGCTCAAAGGGCCGGATCATGCGACTGCGGGGGCAAAGGAGGCGGTTGCGCTCTACGGGCCGCATCTCGGTCGCATCCTCGCCTATTGCGTCGCGGGGCACCATGCCGGTCTGGCCGATGGTGGCAATGAACATGTCCCGGGGACGCTTTCGCATCGATTGCTCACCAAGGAGATTGAGCGTTATGATGGATGGGAAGCCCATGTCGGGATGCTCCCTGAAAAATCCGCTATTGGGGTGCCAGCACCGCTGATGGCGATAAGCCAGTATAAAGGTTTTGAACGGGCCTTCTTCATAAGGATGCTGTTTTCCGCGCTGGTCGATGCGGATTTTCTGGCGACCGAGCATTTCTATGCGCTGGCCAAGCCCGATGGCGAGCAGGTCAGGCGCGGCTTCGTCAACAGTCTGGAAACGCTGCGGGATCGGCTAGACGCAAAACTTGCCGACAAGGCCAGCACCGATACCGAGGTAAACCGCCTGCGTGGCCAGATCCTCACCCATGTTCGTGCGCAGGCCAGCCAGCCTCCCGGCCTGTTCTCGCTCACCGTGCCGACGGGCGGCGGCAAGACGCTGACCAGCCTGGCCTTTGCGCTCGATCATGCAATTGCCCATGGGTTGGACCGGATCGTCTATGTCATCCCCTATACTTCGATCATCGAGCAGACCGCGCAAGTGTTCCGTGGTGCCCTAGGCGACGAAGGCGATGTGCTTGAACATCACAGCGCGGTAGAATGGGATCCCAAGGGCGCTGAGCAGGACGATGACGAAGGCAAGGAAGGGCTGAAGAAACTGCGCCGCGATGCTGAAAACTGGGACGTGCGGATCGTCGTCACCACATCGGTGCAATTCTTCGAAAGCCTGTTCGCGTCGCGCACCTCTGCCTGTCGCAAGCTGCATAATCTGGCGAAGAGCGTGATCATATTGGACGAGGCGCAAACCCTGCCGCTGGCGCTGCTGCGCCCCTGCATGGCGGCGATCGAAACGCTGGCGGCGGGTTACGGGACCAGCGTGGTGCTATGCACCGCGACCCAGCCTGCGCTCAGCAAGCAGGACGGGTTTGACCGGGGGCTGGAGAATGTCCGCGAACTCGCCCCCGATCCGCAGCATCTCTATACGCAACTGAAACGGGTGCGGGTGGAGATCGCGCCGGAACCGGTGAGCGATGATGCGCTGGCGGCGCAACTGCGCGCGCAGGATCAGCTACTGTGCATCGTCAACAGCCGCGACCATGCCCGCGACCTGTTTGGCCGGATTAAGGATGCGCCGGGTGCGCGGCATTTGACCACACTGATGTGCCCGCTGCATCGCCGCGCAGCACTGGCGGAAATCAGGCGGGATTTGACGGACAAGAAACCCGTTCGCCTGATTGCCACCTCACTGATCGAGGCCGGGGTGGACGTCGATTTCCCCACCGTCTGGCGCGCGATGACCGGGCTGGACAGCATCGCGCAGGCGGCGGGGCGGTGCAATCGCGAGGGGTTGCGGGACGAAGGTGTGGTCCATGTCTTTACGCCGGCTGAAAAGGCATCGACAGAAATGGAGCAATTCGCTTCGGCAACCCGTGAAGTCCTGCGCACACATGGCGGTGATCCGCTCGGGCTTGAGGCGATCAGAGGCTATTTCCGTCAGGTCTATTGGTCAAAGGGGCCGGAGCAACTCGATGCGAAAAGGCTGGGCGACAAGCCCAACCAGACGCGGGGCATATTGAGCGCCATCGAAGAAACGGCCCGCGCGCTCAACTTCCCCTTCGCGCAAATCGCCAGCGCATTCCGGTTTATCGAAGATGTGATGCAGCCGGTGATTGTGCCGTATCAAGCTGCAGGCCAGCGGGAATCGGTTGAAAGTCTGGTGAACAGCTTGCGTTATGTCGAACGTCCCGGCGCGATTGCGCGCAAGCTGGCGCTCTATTCAGTGCCGGTGCCGCGCAATAAATGCGCTGAACTGATCGCATCTGGCGCGGCCCGATACGTGGAGCCGGACAAATTCGCCGATCAATTCGTGCTTCTCGAAAATGCCGAATTATATTCCAGCCAAAGTGGATTGAATTGGCAAGATACAACTTTCCGATCAAGCGAGAGCAACATAATAAGCTAGCCCAACAGGAGCCACCGCATGTCATTCGGCATAAAACTTCACATATGGGGCGACCACGCCTGTTTCACCCGTGCCGAACTTAAGGTTGAGCGGGTTTCCTATGATGTGATGACGCCGTCCGCCGCGCGCGGCATATTGGAGGCGATCCACTGGAAGCCGGCGATCCTATGGGTGGTGGATGCGATCCATGTGCTCCAGCCGATCCGCTTCACCTCCATCCGCCGCAATGAAGTGGGCGCGAAGATTCCGGCGGGGTCGGTGAAATCAGCGATGAACCGGGGGGATACCAATGGCCTTGGGCTGGCGGTGGATGAAAATCGCCAGCAGCGCGCCGCCACCGTGCTGGTAAAGCCCGCCTATGTAATCGAAGCGCATTTTGAACTGACCGATGCGGCGGGCGAGGGCGATACGGCGGCCAAGCACATCGCCATGTTCAACCGGCGCGCAGGCTCGGGGCAGTGTTTCCACCGGCCCTATCTGGGCACCCGCGAATTCGCCGCGCATTTTGAGCTGGTGGAGGGGGATTTACCGGACAGCGATCTGCCGCATGACCAGCGCAACCGCGATCTGGGCTGGATGCTGCATGATATTGACCATGCCAACGATCACACGCCGTATTTCTTCCGCGCGGCTTTGGTCGATGGCGTGATGGCCGTGCCGCCGCTGGACAGCGAGGATGTGATCGCATGACGATCCTTCAGGCGCTGAACAGCTATTATGATCGCATGGCTGCGCGGGGGGAGGTTGCTCCAACTGGATATTCGGTTGGGCAAATCCACTATGAAATTTTACTGTCGCCTGATGGCGAGATTGCGGACGTCAATGATATTCGAGACACTTCAGGCAAGAAGCCTGTTCTCAGAAAACTGGCAGTACCCACAGGGGAGAGATCAAGGCAAATTCTCGCCAAGCGCTTGTGGGACAACAGCGCATACGTTTTGGGTGTGACAACCAAGGATGATAACCGCCTTGCTCAAAAGCATGAAGCATTCAAGGCCGTTCACTCCGCCTTGCTTGCAGATACGGAAGATACTGGCCTTCTTGCTTTGAGGCGTTTCCTCGAACGCTGGAAGCCAGAGCATTTTGAAATCAGTCCACATCTCAAGGACGAGATGAAGGACACTGATTTTGTTTTCCGCCTCGACGGTGAGAGGCAATTCATACATGACCGCCCTGCGGCGCGCGCCATGATAGCTGCTGAACAAAGCGAAGGTGGTGACGATTTTTGTCTGGTCACGGGGCAACGGAGTACAGCCGCAAGACTGCATTTTCTTATCAAGGGCGTGGCTGGCCCCCCAAGTCCGGGCGCAAGGATCGTTTCCTTCAACGATGACGCATTTGAATCATATGGCAAAAAGCAGGGCGCTAACTCTCCAATCTCTGAAGACGTAGCGGTTCGTTATAGCGCGGCGCTAAATGCACTCCTTGAAATGGGCAAAGGCCATCGCGTCCAAATCGGCGATGCGACCACAGTGTTTTGGGCAGATGCAAACGGTGCCGGGGGCGAGACTGCTGCCGAGGCGGCGGATGAATGGGCGGCGCATTTTGTTGATCCCCCTACGGACAGAGAGGAAGCGGCCAAGATCAGACCGCAATTGGAGGCGGTGGCAAAAGGCCGCCCCGTGTCTGATCTGAATCCAAGTCTTGATGCTGCCACGCGATTTTATATCCTTGGGCTTGTTAAACCTAACAAAGCCCGCCTTTCCGTGCGCTTCTGGTATGACGGCACCTTCGGCGATCTGGAACAGCGCATCCACGAACACTGGCAGGATATGGCAATCACACCGCCGCCCAAGGTGTGGCCGCCATCGGCCTGGCACCTGCTGATCGAAAGTGCCGCGCAGCACAAAAGCGAGAATATCCCGCCATTGCTCGGCGGCGAACTGATGCGGGCGATCCTGAACGGCACCCGCTATCCGCGCAGCCTGATGTCCGCAATCCTGATCCGCATCCGCGCGGAACAGGGCGAAGTCAGCCCCATGCGCGCCGCCATTTTGCGCGGCATTCTGGCCCGTGATTACAGACTTGGATTTGAACAGAAGGAGGTGCCCGTGGCGCTCGATGAACAGGACACAACCCCCGCCTATCGGCTGGGCCGCTGGTTTGCCGAACTGGAGGCGATTCAGCAACACGCCCTGCCGGGGCTGAACGCGACGATCCGGGACCGCTTCTATGGCTCAGCCTCATCTGCGCCTGCGCGCACTTTCCCGGTGCTGATCCGTAACGCGATGAATCACCTCGCCACCTTGCGTAAAGAGGGCAAGGCGGGCGGCCATGAAAAACGGCTGGAGGCGATTATCGCAGGCGTGGACCACGGCCTGCCGCGCTCGCTCCGCATCGAAGATCAGGCGCGCTTTGCCATCGGCTATTACCACCAGCGCGCCGAACGCTTCACCAAATCCACCGACACCAACGAAACCGCCCAAGGCGAGGAGACCGCATCATGACCAACCAGCCTATCGCCAACCGCTATGATTTCGTGCTCTTCTTCGATGTCACCAACGGCAATCCCAACGGCGATCCCGACGCCGGAAACCTGCCGCGCGTCGATCCTGAAACCAATCAGGGATTGGTGACGGACGTTTGTTTGAAACGCAAAGTGCGCAACTATGTCGCCCTCGCTAATGATCAGGTGGCGGGGCATGAAATCTATGTCGGCGAACGTGCCATCCTCAACCTTCAGAACAAGAAGGCGTGGGATGCGGTGCTGCCCGAAGTGACCAAGGCGGAGGAGCTGAAAAAACTCCCCAAGGACGAGGCCAAGGCCCGCGAACTGACCGCGTGGATGTGCGCCAATTTCTTTGACGTGCGCACATTTGGCGCCGTGATGAGCACCGGCGTAAACTGCGGTCAGGTGCGGGGGCCAGTGCAATTCACCTTCGCCCGTTCGCTGGAGCCGGTCATGCCTTTGGAAATATCGATCACCCGCATGGCCGCGACCACCGAAAAGGACGCCGAGGAAAAGGGCGACATCCGCACCATGGGCCGCAAACATATCGTCCCCTATGGTCTCTACCGCGCCCACGGTTTCATCTCCGCCCCGCTCGCCCAAGGCAGCAAGGGCACGGGCTTTTCGGAAGACGACCTGGCGCTGCTCTGGGAAGCGCTTGGCAATATGTTCGACCATGATCGCTCAGCTGCGCGCGGTGAAATGTCCAAGCGCCGCCTGATCGTGTTCAAGCACGAAAACCGCATGGGCAACGCCCCGGCGCATCAGCTGTTCGATCGGGTGACAGTGGGCCGCGTTTACAATGGCGAGACCCTGCCCGTCGGCGATCAGCGGACCCACAACTATCCCCCCGCCCGTGCATTCAGCGATTATGCGGTGATGGTGGACAGTGCGAACCTGCCAGCGGGAGTGGAAATACTCGACCTGTAGGAGCCGCATATTGGCGACGCCCATTCTTGTGACCATTCGAGATCAGATTGCGTGGAGCTACGCGAATCTGGCTCGGTCCCATGCTGCATTATCGGCAGGGCGAACAAAATATGTGACAACCGATCACATGATCCGGGCAAAGCTGTTCAAGGGGCTGCGCACAGGCGAGATGGCAATCGGGTCTATCTACGATGATGAAAGGCTCAAATATCTTGCTGACCGGGCCTGTGTTTATTGCGGAGATATGGACAGGCTGAGCGTCGATCACATCATCGCCAGAGTGCTTGGTGGCAACGATGATGGAGCCAATCTCGTTCTCGCCTGTCGGTCATGTAACAGTTCCAAGGGGGATTTGGACCTTCTCGAATGGTTTGAAAAACGCAGAGCTTTTCCGTCGCTGATGGTGCTGCGGCGATACATCAAGCTGGTGGCAATATATTGCGAACAAAGGTCATTGTTGGATCGCAATTTGGAGGCATTGCCTGATGATCTTCCATTCGAGGTGAAACGGCTTTCCCACTTATTCCCTGCCCTTGGCGAATTGCGCTTATGAACCCTCTTTCGCCACCACCTGATGCCAGTGCAGAAGACCTGCTGCTGCCGATTTCCGCGCTTCAGCACTATCTGTTCTGCCCGCGCCAATGCGCGCTGATCCATGTCGAGCGATTGTGGGCGGAAAATGCGGCGACGGCCGAAGGGCGCATCCTGCATGAAAAGGCGGATAGCGGCAAAGCGGATCGGCGCGGCGGGTTGCAGACGCTGCGCTCCGTCCAGTTGCGCTCCTTTGCGCTGGGCGTCGCCGGTGTGGCCGATGTTGTCGAGAAACGCGGCGATGCTTTGACCCCGGTGGAATATAAGCGCGGCAAGCCCAAGGCCCACCGCGCGGACGAGGTGCAGCTTTGCGCGCAGGCGCTGTGTCTTGAGGAAATGTTCGGCGTGGCCGTGCCCGAAGGCGTGCTGTTCTATGGTGCAGTCCGGCGGCGACACCCGGTGGCGATTGATGCGGAACTGCGCGCGCTCACCACACAGGTTGCGCGCGATGCCCGCGATATGGTGCGCGCTGGCCACACACCTCCGCCTGTCTGGGCCGCCAAGCTATGCGGGGCCTGCTCAATGGCAGAGCTATGCCGCCCCAAGCGCATGATGAACCCGCCGGACGTTTCAAAATGGCTGGCCAGGATGATAGAAAGCTAACCACTCATGCGCCGACACCTCAACACCATCTATGTCACATCCGAAGGGGCCTATTGCCGTAAGGATGGCGCGAACATCGTGGTCGAGGTGGACAAGCAGGAACGCGGCCGCGCGCCAATCCACGTCATCGGCGGGCTGGTCTGCCTAGGCCGCGCCTCGATCTCGCCCTCGCTGATGAACGCGTGCGCGGAGGCTGGCGTCACCATATCTTTCCTCACTGAGCATGGCCGCTTTCTGGCCCGCGTCGAAGGCCCGCGCAGCGGCAATGTCCTGGTGCGCCGCACGCAACACCGCACGGCGGACGATCCGGCAAAATCGCTGGTCATTGCCAAAGGAGTGGTCGCGGCGAAGCTCGCCAATCAGCGTACGGTCATGCGGCGGGCCCTGCGTGACTACGGCGATGCAGGCTCCCTCGCCGATGCCGAAATGCGCATCACCCATGTCGCCCGCCGCGCGCTGGTCGCCACTGACATAGATATTTTGCGGGGGTGTGAGGGCGAAGGGGCGGCGCTCTATTTCGGCGCATTCGATGCGATGATCCGCCATGATGATCCCAAATTCGCTTTTCAAGGCAGATCTCGTAGGCCACCGTTGGATCGCGCTAATGCATTACTGTCGTTTCTCTATGCCATTCTGGGCAATGATTGCCGGGGTGCGTTGGAAGGCGTCGGTCTCGATCCGGCGATTGGCTTTCTCCATGCGGATCGTCCCGGACGTATGAGCCTAGCACTTGATCTGATGGAGGAAATGCGGCCCGTTCTGGCAGATCGTCTCGCGCTCAGCCTGATCAATCGCCGCCAGTTGGCGGTTTCCGATTTTGAAGAGAACGAGATCGGGGCCGTGTTGCTGGGCGAAACTGGGCGCAAGACGGTGCTCACTGCCTTTTCGGAACGCAAGCGCCAAACCCTGCGTCATCCGTTTCTGGGCGAGGATATGCCGCTTGGCCTTGTCCCTCATGTCCAGGCGCAATTGCTAGCGCGGCACCTGCGCGGGGATATGGATGGCTATCCCGGCTTCCACTGGAAATAAGGGCTTTGCGCTATGCTTGTTCTGGTTACCTATGATGTAAAGACCGAAGACAGCGCCGGACGAAGGAGGCTACGCCGCGTCGCCCGAGCCTGCCTCGACTTTGGTCAGCGCGTGCAATATTCTGTGTTCGAATGCGAAGTTGATCCAGCCCAATGGACGGCCCTGCGCGCGCGTTTGATTGGGGAAATTGACTCTGACTGCGATTCTCTGCGATTTTATCGGCTCGGAGCCGAGGGACAAAAGCGGATCGAACATGTCGGCGCAAAAGCCAGCCTCGATCTCCATGGCCCTCTACTATTTTAGCGCGCGAACCATAAGCAGGCACCATCTACCTAAGGTGTTCGCACCGATTCTAATGCATTGAATACGCATGGGAAATAGATTTTTGGTTGTTGGTTTGGCTGACCTTGATATGAATTGCACAACGGTTCGCGCAAAACATGATCTTTATGGTTCTTTCTCATTGTGTTATCTAGCCCGCCGTCGCCCCCTCACGGGGGCGTGGATTGAAACCTCTGAGGCTTGATAAGAAAGAGCGCATTGAGCATGTCGCCCCCTCACGGGGGCGTGGATTGA
>ERZ1292633.2735-Hain-H41-02um-R1-2735-length-17759-cov-6_pt1 | contig 17759 bp, 4 predicted proteins | sample MGYA00564406_ERZ1292633 | MGnify/ENA primary metagenome ERZ1292633 (study PRJEB36523, sample SAMEA6512639) | groundwater metagenome | collected 2019-01-08 | study: AquaDiva: Metagenomics assemblies of 32 groundwater samples | reverse complement strand
ATACCTGCAAGATGACGACCCAGTGTTGCTCGTAGTTGGCGAGCGTCCACCAGCGGCGAGTCTGCTTTGGTTTCGACGTTACGGCTGGGGTGAGAACAAGGCTGGGCGAGGTGGCGGGCAGCGGTCCAGCCGGACTGGCAACCTCCGATGGGTACTCCGCTTCTCGCAATGCATTCGTCACGGCAGCGTCCAACGCGGGTGACTCGGAGGCATCGGGGGGCGCCTCATGGCCACTGGACGTGACGATCCGGATCGTTGGAGGGGGGAGCGCCTCTTGCTGCTGCGTCGGACTGCTGTGTCCCACGCTGGTGAGTATGCGGAGGGCACCCCCGGCGGCTTGACCTCCTTTTTCGACGGCGAAGAGCACGGCAGCCGACCACAGCATCCACACGAAGCGGATGATGGACAACGCGAAGGGGACGAGCAGCAGATACCGCACCCCGACGGAGGCCAAGGTGTAGGGTGCGTTCTGGTAGACGGTGGAGATCCCCGCGGTCTCGAAGGCGTACCACCAAACGGGAAAGAGCGTGCCGGCGATCACCGTGATGGAGGACGTGTTGACCTCTTGCAATGGGATGAACAGCGTCAGCTGCGTGCAGCGGTCCAGCACGCAAAAGGTCTGCTCCTTCGACCGGATGGCCGCTAGGAGCGTCCCGTTGGCGTCGAAGAAGCCAACGGTGACGTTGAGCAGCTGCACGGTGTCGAACGAATCGGCAGAGGGGTCGTCTCTGCCGCCGTCGAAGAAGTGCGCCGGCTGACTGTACGACGAGGCAGAACCGTCGGCCTGAAATTGGCCACGTCGCCAGGGCGGCATCGCGAGGGAGTTGTCTGACGCGTTGCGGTGATTCTCGTGCCACGTCTTATTAGCGGCGGTGGGGTTCGCCACGCTGATCACGACGTGCACGAAGCGGTTGAAGCGAGACGCGCCGACGAGGCCGAACGGACCGCTCCACTGATAGCAGAGGCGCTCCCGAAAGACTTCCGCGGCAGCATTTGGATTTTCGGTGGACGCGTTACCATCGCCCGCCACAGGGCACTCGGCAATGCGAAGGAGCTCTGCGTTGTTGGACGCGTTCGTTTGCCCCCCTGCCAAGAGCTGGGGGGAGGCTGTCGTGCGGATCATCACGTCGCCCCGGTCCGCTGCCGGCGGGGATTCCTCAAGCGTGTCGCGGAACCGGCTGGCGATCGACGCTGCGCTGCGTTGCAGAAAGGATGGCTCCGATCCTGACGATGATGGCTCCGCACCCGGCAAGGCAAGAAGGCTTTCGCTCTCCGATCGATATGAGCCGCCCATGTTACCCGGCAACTCTCCGACGGTGGTGTTGGTAGCGTTGTCGTAAACCACGCGGCCGCAAGGCGACAGCCAGGAGTCCGAGTTCGCAATGGAGCATCGGAACTGACTGCCGCACAGGTTGTTGCACGACCACTGCCAATTCGGGAAGGCCTGCAAGATGACCGCGGTGACGAGCGCGCCGATCCACATCCACCATAGAGCCGCGGCCGCGCCCGGGGATAGCGATTCCAGTTGAATGTGCAGCTTGTGCTTCACGATGCCGCCGTGAGCACGGTGCGAAGGTGCCGTCCCGAAGGGGCCATCCTCCCCGCCCCCCGAGAGCGCGGCATGTCGGTGGTCACTCACCGGTGGCGGAGTGGCGCTGGATAGCAGCGGCCGAGAGGGCGGCGGCGGATCCATATACCGGGGGGGCGATTTACTTATGTCTCGGTTCCTCTGGGAAGGAAGGAAGAAGCAGCACCACCCTTTGACTCGCCGTGACATTCGCCAGCAAGGGCGGGGGTGTGATGATGGGGGTACAGTGGGATGATCCCGCCAAGAGAGTACACGACAACTTTCCCCGCCCCTCTACTGACAGATAAACACCTAAGACACACCTGGGTAAACATCTCGAGGAGCCGCCTCACGTTTCTCTCCCTCTCATTCTCTCACTGTTGCCTCGCTCCTTTCTACCGTTGTCGGGGGCGGAGGGACCCCAGGTGAATTGGCGGTAGGGGGTCTACCGTCATCACGCCACCCCCGCCGGCGGACGCGGCCGCGGCTCCTCCTCGTGGTAGAGCTGATCTGGTTGGCAAGGGCGCCGGCGGGGGGGAGTAGGCAGCCGGCTCGTCACGGGCACCGAGCGCATCGTCGGCGGGTGCCTCTGCCCCTGTTGCTCGCCTGGTGGCGGCGGCGATCGGCTTCTTTGTCTCTGCGGCGACAGCGATCGCACCTCCCACCACCAGCGATGTCGTTTGCTGCTTCGAGGCTTTAATGGAGAGGGCCGCGACGTTCGCGTCTTGATGACGGGGACTTGTATTGGGCGGCGCCTTTACGTTGGTTGCAGCCTGGACACCACCACTCGTTCTGCTGGCCGCGAGTTTAGCGTCGCGGAGAGCTCCGATGCGTGATCGCGAGGTGACAGAGGTAGACGACTTTGGGTTGGGCGACAACAAACGGTCCATCGCGGCTGCTGGTTCGTTTGACGAGGTTGGTGGAGGTGGCACCACTTCGGCCGCGGTTGGCTCTTCGACGGCGGCTGGCGGCCGTTGGAGCCGTGACTCCTCGAGGAGGGCGGCTGAGGAGCTCGCACCCTTGGCTGCCGGCGCCAAAACTGTTTCCGTCATGTCCGCGCTGGCCCTACGATGCCCTCGTTGTCCGCGGTGCACGTCGGTCATGGCCGTGAGCGACCCGATTCCCCCTCCGCTGCTGCCCGGTGGCGCGCGGATGCTGCCGTGCCTCGTGAATGTCTCCTCGCGGTAGTAGACGGCGGACCCATCAATCGGGAGGCCGAGTGACCGCCGCGCGAGTTGTATCGCCGTGAACGCGCCTTGCGGGTCGAACGCTGGGCTCATCGCGATTAGCACGGCCGTCCGGTGGACGTGGCGTAGTACAACCATCACCTTCCTGGCGGCCGCGCGGAAGCGGTCGAGTGCCGCGCTGCGTCGCAGTGTCTTGGCCTCGATACCCACCAGGGCGGCCAGGCTCTTCAACTTCGCTTGCTTCGGAAGCTCGTACTTGTCATAGAGATTCTTAGCGTGCATTTCCGGGCGGTCCGACGTCGCTGACAAGGGCATGAGTCCCTTGATCGCCAGCGGAGGGCGCTGCAGGACGACCACGAATGGGTTGTCGTGATGGACGGCAGTCGGTGACGTGGCCCCGCTCGCCTGTCCCCCGGCGCGACGGGTGGCGTTCCTTCCACCGTCATCGCCCACCAAGTCGAGGTTGGGGTCGATCCGGGTGGCGAAGCTGATGCTTTCGACTTGGTGAGAGATCCCCACGTCGCTTTCTGAGTGCACGGCAACCTTGTAGAGGGTCCCCGGCCGCAAACCCGGAACGTGGATGCCCAGCTGGCGAGTGACCCCGACGAAAAACCAGGTCACGACGGGGGACGTCGCGGCGGCGGTCCCATGCCGTGTGCGCCGCGACGACTTCGCCGCTGACCGGCCACCCCCGCGAGCAGCCGTGCCCTCCCCGGGTAGACCCCCGGAAACCACCGTGCCGTTTATAGCGCCGTCGTTGGCCAGTTGTGAATTGTACAATTTTGAAACGAGCGACTCGGCATCCTTCCGCTGTGACGGGTCGAGCCGCGGAAGCGGATGCTGGCCGGCCGCAACCCCCGATACCCCCGATGAAGGCGGTGCCACGCCGTTGGCACCTTCTTGCCTCGAGGTGTCGATGAACACATTAAACCGTAGCCCGGGCTGAGATTCGAAGCCTTTCGGCGCCTCCCACGCCACGAGCACGTTATCATCGCTCACGAAGGCGAGATTTAGGTGCTGTACCGGACCCGGCAGCGCGGGTGCATTCCAATACGCTTCGGTGCTGTAGTCTCCCCACACGGGCACCTTGGGATGCCCCGCGGGCTTGCTTGGGTCCGTGACGAAGAGCTTGCTGGACCGGACGCGGAACACGTGAACGGACAGGTCGCGCAGCCTGGGATCGTTGCGAGGGTTCAGCGGAAAGCGGGCCTCTGGCAAATCCGTAATGTGCACCTCTTCCCAGGAATTCGGTTCGGGATTCCCTGTCGCTTGCGAGCGGGTGCCTCGTTCTAAGTTAAACACGAGTCCCTCCGGTACGCGGTTGCCGCTGGCAAGCAGGCCCGTTTTCAAATCGCGCACCGACCAGCGGATCGTCATGACGCCATCCCGGCACTCCGTCAGCTCGGTGATCACGGGCGGGCACGGCTGCGTCCAGAAGGCAGTTACTGGCACGAATGATCCGTACGCGATGCCGCTAATGAGCTCGCGGACCTCCGCGTGATAGAAGTGGTCTCGCTTCAGCCGCTGGAGGACCATCAGGTTGACCTCCTCGTGTTCGACGAAAAAGCGAGTGGCCTTCTGCGTCGCCGGCAGTTCCGTCAGCCTGGCTTCGTAGAGGCGATGGTCTCTGGCCTCCGGATTGGAGAACATATTCCGTGAGAGGGCCAAGCGGCTGCAGGCCAAGTTCTGCTCAAACGCACCGGACGACACCATGTAGTTGAAGGTGGCGCTCGTTTGGGTGATCTGGTGCACCGTGACGACGGGCGCCGCATCGGTCGCGATCAAGCACGGCTCCACCCACGTGCCGCTGCTCGTGTCGTAGCAAACGCGTAGCGTGACGCCGTAGTGGTGGCCGGGTTTGAGTCCGTTGACCGTGTGGATGCCGGCTTCGGTCGACTCCACGAAGGTGTCGTCCCGCAAGTCGGTCAAATCTCCCGCTGCCGAGGCGTTCCAAACCTGCACTTGGAAGCGAACGGCGGTCGCGCTCACCGATCCCCCTTCCTCGTTGGCGCTGCCAGAGCGCTGCAGCGCCGACGCGAAGCACGTGGTGGACCCGTCATACATGGGCGGCAGCGGCACGGGCCGCGTGGGCATCAGCTGCCGCGGCTGAGTGGCGGCCGCTCCTGCCGTCGTTCCTCGCGTGCCGTGCCAGCTGATCGCCGCGCCGCCCAATTCGTCATCGTCGACGACGGTGGCGGGAAGCTGCAGGCTACCCGCGCCCCGGGCGCTCGCCTCATTGCGCAAGCGCTCAGCCTCTTCCGCGCTGTGCCACGAAATGTTGGCAAAGTCCAAACTGACGGCGAGCACTCGAAGGACGAGAAGGGGCAGCGTGCGAAAGGGCAGTTGCGCGGACCACGCCCCTGTGAGCGTCTGCCCGGCAATCACTTTCTTGGTGCGCCCGATAACGGCGTAGCGCCGCTTGGGCTCCAAATCCGGGATCAGCAGATGGCCTTTCCCATGCACGGCCGACAGGGTCGCCACCAAACCAGGCATCTTGACCAGGGAGTCACTACGAGAGACTCCCCGCAGGTCGGAACTCGAGCTCACCAGGGGCAAGCCGGTCATCGACGTGTTGGAGATAACCGACGCGTTGCTCAGCGGCAGAGCGGCGGACGATGGCGCCTTGGGGCTCTTCACAGACAGAGGCGGGCGCGGGCTTCCGTGGTCGTCGGCGTCCGTGAAGGACAGGGTGCGCGTCTGCCTGGGCGGCGTCAGGGCTATCCCGCCCGTCGTGGTAGCGGTTGCAGACGCTGGCGGCGTGTCAGCTCCTTTTGCTCGAATGGCAAGCGGTGCCGTGACGGCCGACGCGAGCATCCGGTCCAGGAGGTCAGCGTCGAAGACGGCGATTTGATACTCCGCCGACGAGCAGTGAAACGCCCCAGCGCCAGCGGCGCCGCTGCGAGTGCCACCGTCCGTCAAGGCCACGGCTGCGGTCGCGAGCGAAGGCGGCGGCCGGGAGGGTATCATCGCACCGTCGTTTTGAAGGGAGGATGCGTCCTGTTGGTCGCCGTCGTGGCTCGTCGCGGCCAGGATTGGCGCCGCGCGCGCGGGCACGGGATGGTTGGGGGCATTGACCGCGGACGGTGCGACGTTGAAGGAGTACCATGTCGCAGGGTGGAGCGTGACGAGGTGGGACGTGTCGCCCCCGGCGGCCGAGGCTGGCCGTGGATCAAGGTGCAACGCATCGGGTGACACCGTCAGCTGCGGCCGTCCAGTGGCGGCGTCGATAGGCGACGTTTTTTCGTCGCGCCATGATACCTCGGCAAAGTTTTCGGCGATTTTCGACGTCACCAGTCGTGGGAACGGCGACGTGCGGAACCGGCCGACGAACAGTTCGTCTCCGTAGTGTCCCGTGTCGTCCATCGGCTGCACGAAGAGGTCGTAGTTTGCTTGGGGCAGCAATCCGGCGACCACGGTCATGTGGGATCCCGAGGCGAGCGGAGGTGACGCTGTCGGTGCAACCTTGGTAGGCTCCCCCAATTTCGGCGTCAACGACAAGATATCGCAGATACCATAGGCCTCTTTTCGGCCTGGCTCCTGAAACGACACCAGGGACGCCTCGGCGACAGGCGAGGGCACGACGGGGGGGTCCCTGACTCCCGGGGGTTGGTTGCTTTCCCGACCAGCAGAGGACACGCCACGGCGGCCAACAGGGTAGGACGCCGCGGCGTCGCGCGAGGGTCGCACCTTGTACACAAGCCTCGCGAGCGCCGCGGCCACGCCATCTTTCGCGGCATCGCGCACGACCGCGCGAAGCGCCGCGGGTACGATCGACGGAGCGCTGCTGGACGCCGCGGCTGCGCCCATTGTGCCCCCGTCGGCCGCTGTCCCGCCGCGGAAGGCTTTCGACACCTGCCATGTGATCGCCACGGAGTCCTCGGCGACGTTGGTCAGCGCCACGTCCGGCATCGGGAGCGTCACCGTCGCGAGGGACGACGCGGCTGGTGCGATCCGGTCGCCGTGGTAAACGGCCGTCACGTCGATGCGGTACCGGCTCGCAGGGCGGAGGCCTTCGACGCCCACGTGCATGGTGCCGAGGTCGCCCTCAGAGATGTCGATGCTGGTGACGGTGGCGCCCGCAAAGGGAACGGCTCCTGGGGTCAGCGACCCATCCAGCAGCGGCGACAGTCCGGACCGTTTGTGATTGTGGCCGGAGGGCATCAGCGCCCCGTCCTTGGGCGAGTGGGCCGCGTGGTGAGCGTGGTGGTGCGGGTTGGACAGTGCTCCAATGCACACTCGCACTTCGCACAGCGACGACAGCAGCGCCGCGCTGCGTTCATCATGCGGTTGGCAGAAGGGAGTCTGCACGGCGGGTAGCCGACGGTCGCGACACAGCCTGAGCGCCACGTGGTTGGGGCCTCGCCGCGTCACAATGGCGGCGACGAGCGGGAGCGTATGGACGTACAACGGCGTCGACGGCGTGCCCCAGTCCCGCACCGACCACTGCGCGACGACAAACTTGTACGGTGTGTTGGCCTCGAGCTGCGCACTCACCGTGAAGGGGCACGCCGTTTCGATGATCACGGCCTCGTTGCTGCCGAGGTGGGTGATCGTGAACATGAAGCGCTGGGGGTCGACGCGAATTACATCGCTGGCGAGCACGTGCGCCCCGCGCGCATGGCCGCCCGTCAGGTTGTCCTTGGACGACGTTCGCACGGCATCAGTGGCCGATGCGCCTTCGGCAAGAGTGCCTGCGCTGGACGTCCGACGTGCTTGAACCGTTGGCAGGTGCACAACTTGAGACGCCCGTCGGTTCGGCGAGGCGGGATTATCCCCAGCGAGCCGCCCCACGCTGTCCTCGCGGTCCCGGAACGCCTCGAGTGCCACGAAGCTTTCGCTAACAGCTGTAGGCTTGAGCCTCAGTGACCGGAGCGTCGGCACCCGACTCAAAGACAAGTGCCACGGACCAAACGTTCCGCGGCAGTATCGCTGTCGCACGTAGACGTCGTATTCTCTTTCGGGCAGCACCCCTTCGATGATGGCGGTGCCCCCCGCGGAGGGATCGCTCCTCCCGGACGCGGGGGTGGGTCCGCCGCTGCCGCGGCCAGGCGATTGGAGCGGTGGAGTGGCCGAGCTGCCGCTCGACGAGGCGCCAAAGCCCTTCGTTCCCTCGCGCGGCGTGTCGGCCGCCGTGGCGGTCGCGCCCATGACCCACTGCCGCGTGCTGTCCCGCACGTCGACGACTTTCACCTCCACGTGGGCGGGCTCGTCCGACCAGGACTCCACCGGCGCCTTCCAACGTATGCCAACCGACGACTCCCCGATCGACATGACCGCGGCGACCGGCGGCGGCAGCGTGGCACCCCCGCAGCTGAAAGGCTGCACGCAAGGCACCACAGAGCCCACCGCGGGCAGCGCGCAGCATCGGCAGCGCGGCAGGATGGCAACAACGGTCACACAGGCGGACACTTGACTTCCGGGCTTGCCTGGCAGGCCGCTGAAAATGCAGGACGTGTCGTCGGCCGTCGCGTCGACGGTCCGCTCCCACTCGCCGTGGCGCCGAAGCCGGACGATCATTTTCGTTTGGAGTAGGGACGACTGCAGGCTGTGCGCGACCGTGCCTCGGATGCACGGCGGGACGAGCAGTCCCAAATCCAGCCGCTCCCAAGCGACGCGAATGTGGTCGCTGCCCGCTTCATCGATCGCGCAGGCGACGTGCGCGGACAGGAACCGTGTCGGCGCCGCGGCCACGCCAAAGTGATCGCTCGTCACGTACTGCGGAATCGTCGTGCAGTCGCAAATGCAGTTGGGCGGCAAGTCCTTCAGCACAATGCGGTGGTGCAATTGGTTGGCATCGATGAACGTCTCGCGGCGGTGCGTGTGGCCCCCGTCCAGCGTCGGCAGCGGAACGGTCAGCGGGTCCTCAGTGACCTGGGCCGGCTGCGATGGCGATGGCGGGCGGCGCACGTCTTCTGCGGCCGCATCACCTTCAGACATCGCGGGATCGCCACGTGGACTGTGGGCCGGGCGGAAGCTGCAGTCCATTTGCGACTCGTCCGCGCCGCTTCCCGCAAAGGCGACGCAGTCGGTACGAAACAAGTAGCGCTTCACTTTTTCGCCCCTCGGCCGCGCCCATTTGAACGACATGTAGTCGCAAGACATCTCCGACACCTCCATCAGCAATCGCTGTAGGGTGGCAAACGTCACGGGCGGCGACCACGCTGACCACCGCGCGATGGGGTACGTCTCCGCACGGCAGACTTTGACCTCGTAGCGCGTGGCAGGCTGCAACTTGTTGATATGAACCGCACCGTTGAAAGACGACACATATTGCAGTTTCGGCTCTTCCGCTTCAACGTTTTTTCCGGCAACAAATTCCATGCGGCACACTGACAGGAGAAACTCGGTGGAGCCTCGAAGCAGCCACGCCGACGTCACGGGGTCGTCTGTCCACTTCGGCTCGCCGGTCGACGCGGGGGAATCGGGTGCTTTGCCCGCTGCGGGAGGCGAGGCGCGGCCTGGCCTAGGTCGCGCGGCCGGGGCAATCACCGGCGCGGAGGTCGCACGACGGCGTTCGTCCTCCGCGGCGGCGGCTTCCGCGGCGAATCGCTCCTCCTTGAGCTGAATGGAATCGAGCGACTCCTTCTGGGGGTCGTCATCGTCCTCGTCGCCGTCCGAATCCCCCCTCCCGTTGGAGTCCACATCCGTCTGTGTCTGCATCAGCCGACCGGCGGATGTGGCTCGCGCGTTCATGGCCGTGATGCCCGTCGCTGTGGACGATCGACGGGAGCCGTGGGCGGACGTGTCGCAATCCGAAAGCATGCCGTCGTCGCTGAACCAACCCGACTCGGCTTGCTCCACCGAGGTTCCGATGCCAAGGGCGGGGCGCTTCTCGTACCTGGTCTTGGCTCTTAACAGCTTGATCGCGGCAAGGTCAGCCTGACTATTGTGGCTCTGGCGGGCAACGTACACCGCCGAGATGGACAAAGCCGCGAAGACCTCTGTCACTCGATCGACGACGGGCATGAGTTGAATGTCGGACGATCGTTGGCAGAGGTAGCGCTCCACGGCCACATCGTGCCACGTCGCCGCGGCGATCCACGCGGCATAATCGGCCGTTTCGTTCGTCACGGCCGCCGCACGCAGGGCCGCGAGATTGTTGAACCGGGTCGTCAGCAGTGTTTGCCGAACGCCGATGTGAGCGACCTGCGCGGCATCGGCGGCACTGCGGGCATTCGACGCCTCGGACACGACGTGCAAAGGAAGTCGGGGAGGCTCGGGCTGCGTCCGCCGCGTCAGGGACGGCGTGACGCGATCCATGCCCGTGGCCAGCGTTTCGATCACGAGTACGTCCCCGCGATGGCGGCCGCCGCGTCCTCTCACCGTCACGAAAGAGTACACTGTCGCCGGCTCCAGGCCGCTGAGAACGCGGTACGTCGACGTGGTGCTCGTGGTCGGTTGCGCCGATGTCGCGGACGTGCTCCCGATGGTCGCGTCGAGCGCCGCGGCGGCTGTGGCCGACGCCGCATGCAAGTCCTCGTAGTCGACGATGGTGATGTCGGGCCACGGCGTGGCATCGTTTTCGTCCTCCGGCGCAGGCTGCAGATTTGGGCGGTAAACTTTCAGCGTCTGGAGGAACTTGTCCAACGTCGCTCGTTGGTTGGGCGCAAAGCTGGCGGCGTCCACTCGGCCCCGCAGAAGCAGCCACGCCGAAATGGCGCTGCCGTCGTCGTCGTCGTCCGGAGGCGCCGATGAAGCGGCGCCGGTCGGTGGAGTCGCGGCGGTGGCCCGGCCCACGGGGAGAGCGGCGGCGGCGGCGGCGTCGGCCGCCATGAGCGACCCATCAGGTCCAGGGAACACTGGTGGCGCGCGGCGCGTGGTGGACGACGTGATGGTGGTCGTCGTGACACTGGCCTTGGACAAGCCAGACAAGGACAATTGATCGCCGCCGCCTTCGGGACGCAGCTGCGCGGTGCCTCGCGACGTGCTGGTGAGGTCATCTTGGCTTGCATTCGACGGGAGTGGCTTGCGGTCGACGAGGTTCAGTGGGTTGCAAGGGTTCGCTGGTAGCGCTGACACCCTCGTCGTTGACAACACCAACGAATAGGCCTTAGCCAACACGCAGCGCACGCGGGGCATCTCGACTAGGGGTTCGCGGTTGACGACGCGTGTCTGCAAACCCAGTCCCACCACCGCCTCCGCGGCCTCCTCGACTTCATCGTCACTCAGATCGTCGACTTTGGCGCCGGGAAGGAACGGCAAGGGCTCTAAGTAGTAATAGTGGCCCTTGCTCGCAGACGGCGCCTCCAAATCGCGCACCGCGGGGTGCAGTCGCGGCCGCCCAGGCGGACGCTCTAACGCCACCACCGGAGCCGGCCCGCAGATGGCCCATGCTACGACGACGAACGTGGCCCCCCGGCACACACACTTCGACATCGGTTCCGTCGGTGTAGAAAATAAGTAGGGCCTGCTGGGCGGCGACGCGAACACGTCGTCGCTCGGAACTGGCCGCTGAGGTGGTTGGGTGGGCGTGTTGTTGTCGGGCGACGCCGCCCGATCCAACACCGAGGGCACGGCGTCGGCGACGAATGGCCGCCTTCTCGACATGAGTCGCCACGTCACTTGATAGCACGACGCGGGATCGAGCCTCGCAAAGCACGCTTCCGGCGCCGTGGCGTGGACGACGTGCCGCGTGCCTCGACGAAGCGACGTGGCCGTGAATTCGTAGTATTGCTCAAAGTCAGGACTCGGCAGCTCAGGGGTTCCTTTGACGCCCACGGCTGGCAAGCTCCACAGGTGGCCGTCCTTGAGGCGTTTGACCTTTTGGCCAATGTACGGATAGATTTCATTGCGATCGTTGAACAAATCAGATTCCGCGGGATACTGAACTAAAACCGAAAACGGCGGAGGCTTCACGACGGGCTGGAGCGTGCAACGAAACCGCACGTGCTGGTCCGAACACTCAATCAGCGGAAACAGTCGCGTTTCCAGCCGGGTTTGGAGTCGAAGTCGCAAGGGCTCGGCGAATGACACCGTCGCCGTTCGCGCCAGCACGTTCATGAAGTGAACGGCACCCGGCCGCAGTCCCGATATGGTGGCCTCGGACCAGGCCCCGGGGCCAATGTGCTTGAAGATGACCTCGCGACGTTGGCACGGGTAGTGATGAGGGGCTTTGTCTAAGGAAAGTCGCGCGGCGCTGCGGAACAAGCTCGGCGTGGGATCCTCCCACAAACGGACGATGCATTCGTCAATGCGGCCATCGTCGGGTTGAAAACCCCGCTGCGCGTTTGCGACGTTCGCCGGGCGACCAACGCGCACGCGAATGTAGGTGTCGCCGACATCGTCGACTGCCACTGTCACGTCGGGAAGGGTGCACACGCGGACGGGCAACGAGGGGCGGCCGAGGCGCCCGTTGGACATGCGCGGCCACGCGACCGCTGTGTAGCCGGTGCTGACGCTGAGATTGCGAAGGGTCATCAGCGGTAAGCCGGTTGCTTCGGACAACTCGAGGCAATCCGTCGCCACATCGCGGTCCGCGTAGAAGCCTGTGTTACTCCGGACGTGAAGCTTGACGCCCGTCACGCCAGGGTGATCTCGAAAATTAAATTGCCACTGCACTTCCGACGAGTTGCTCCAGTAAGGGATGGCCTGCATGGGGACCGTGATGGTGCTCCAATGCCACAGGCCCTCCTCGCAGTAGGCGACGCGATGGACCGACATGGACGAGACGGCCGGGAAGTGGACCGTGTCGAGGTGCAGGCTGGGCGTCACCAGGCCAATCTCTCGCTGGTACATGATGTCACCCTCCTTCGGAGGGCCGAAACCGGCGCCATCGCCGTGAAGCGTCGTGCCTCGGATCGCGTCGGGCTGGAGCGCGGCGGCAGGGTCAAACTTTTCGATCTCTTCGTCCGTGAGTTCGAGCAGCGAGGTGGCCAGGCGCCCGCGGGCCGTCTCCGCGAAGGCGTCGGTGAAGCCAGAGGTGGCATGTTCGTAGTACTGCGGTTCCGGCTTGCACACAACCAGGACAAATTTCGCGTTCCGTTCCGCTCGCCGTTCGACAATGCGGGCTTGAAGGATCAGCGGCGGGATGATCGACCACTCGATGACATCATCGGAAGCGGGATGCTGCATGACGTTGAATGGTACCCGCCTTGGTCCCTCCCGTTTCAGAAAGGAGAAGGAATATGAGTGTGAGAGAAAATTGATCGTGTGGACGTGGTGGATCTGTGAAACCCAAATGGCAACAAGATGCGATCCCTCGTCAACGGGTGGGCTCGTGACAATGATCCTTTTTTGAGCGACCAGTGTGTGCCAAACAGGTGGTGTGCAAAGTGGTGTCTGTCGCCCGCCCTAATTTAGGGAGGGGTAGTACCAATACCAGCTCCGATTCCGTTGGTGCGATCCTGGGACTCGGTAGTGTTGTCCTGGGCCCCCTCCGCCAACGGACGCAGCCGCTTCGGCCACAGCGTTGAAGGCTGCGTCACGCGGCGCACCGCCGACCGGTGCCGTTTGGACGACTCGTGCCTCTCCCACGCCTCTCCCTCTGCAATAATGACGTGACGCTCCACGGGCGCCGCGGCGGCTGTGCCGCGCCAGTCCGATGCGGCTTCGACCGGCTCACCGCGCGTCAGCTCGCTTAGCCACGTGCACTCGTCGCATCGCCGCATCGTCGGCCGGGGTCGCAGTTGCGCCACGTTGACACCGTCTTTGTTGCATCGCGTCACGATACTTGTCGAAGACGCTTGCTTGGTTGATTCGCTGTGCTGCGCGGCAGCGAGCGGCTCGAGTGGCGTACACCCACCAGCATTGGGAAGGGTTGCGACGCATTCCACGGCGGGAGGAGCGCCTCCTTCGTACCCCATTCGACGGGCAATGAAGTCACACGCCGCTGTCGCGCGTGACCCATCGCAGCGCCACGTGTGGCCAGGTGGCAGCAGCCCGGCGGCCAACGGCGCGAGTCGGTTTGAGAGAAACTGCTGCTGTTGGCGCGCATAGCGACGGGTCGCCGTGCGGATGTCGTCCAGTGCCGCGTCGAGCCAGTTGCTCCTGGGGGCGGCTTGGTGAGGGCCGCCGTCGCCAATGCTCCCATCACCTGCTGACGGTGAGGCGATTTGCTCAACGGAGGCCGCGGCGACGAGCGGGGAGATCCGCGACATGACACGCGCGTGGACGTCGTCCGCGCACCCATCCGCACCCCGCATGCCATGGTTGGTCTCCTCCTTGGCCGTCGTTGCCACCGCCCCCTCCTCTTCGGCAATGATGGCCAACAGTTCTTGTTTCCGCGCCATCTCCTTGAACCCAATGGCGCTTTCCGCGCCGCTGACAAACAGCGCTTCGTCAATGAGACCGTTCACCGCCGCTGAGGGCGCACGTCGCAGCCTACAAAGGTGCCGTACCACTTCGTCGACCAAGCCACGGCGAACCATTGCGGTCACTCGGCGGTCAATGCGACCATCAAGCACCCCCCTGTCGGCGGCATCGACCCACACGAACACGGGCGGTACAGCCAGATCACGCCAGCACCGGCGTAGGCACCAAGCATTCGAAAGCGCGGGGGGGCTATCGTCCGGGCAACCGTCCTCGCCCTCGGCCGCGTTGCGCACGTGAACGGACCGCACCGCCTCCAGCGCAGTCGCGATCCGTCGCACGTCGGCCGGGTGAAATCGCTTCGCGGTGACCGGGGCGATGCGGTGAAGCTGCTGCCACAGCGACTCCTTCTGTGTCACATTGTCCTCACACGGGTGCCCACTGCCCGCCACTGCGGTCGCTGAGGGCACCCCGTCCGCCGAAGACGATTGGCTGGCGCCGCTGCTGGGATAAGCCTCCAGCAGCAGCGCCATCGCGTAGTACGCCGTGCCGCCGCACACAATCACGACGTTGCCCGGATCCTCCCGCAGCAGTCCCTCGATCAGGGGCACCGCAAGGCGCACAAAAGCACCCACCGTGAAGGGGGCGGGCACTCCCGGCGGCGGCGGGGAGGCCGTCCCATCTTCCGCTGCAGTACCATCCTGTGTGCGGTTGGGGAGAACGCCAACGAGGTGGTGGGTCGCTGCCCCAAGGTCCGTGGCGGAGGGCTTGTTGGTCGCGATCGGCAGGCCGCTGTGCAGCTGCGACGCGTCGCAATTCACGACGTGGGCGCGGAGGACAGATGTGTGGGGGTGTGGCGTCGCCTCCAAGCAACGTGCCAGAGCAGTCGCGAAGTCACTCTTCCCCGCCGCTGTTGGCCCTAGTACGAACCACAAGCGAGGCCGGCCACACTTCGCCAGAATGGCGTTTGCCGCAAGCGCAGTCTCGGGCAGCTCGGCACCCCGATGGGGAGGGCAAGGAACGTCGCCGAGCAAAGCCATCAAGGCGGCGCTGCAAAGGGCATAGCCAAGGAGAGGCAGAGAGGGAGCGGGCGCTGCTGCGGTGTCCCCATCCCTGCAAGCGGCGTCACGGGGTGCCTGCGCCATCAGTCACGACTGGCGACCCTTTTCTGCCGAGCGTTCGCAGAACGGGATCGCACCAAACAGCAAAGAAAAAGCGATCGACGCGTGAGTCTGAGAGAGAGAAGACAAGGGGGGAACTAAATGTCGCGGCGCCGCCGGTCCTCCTCGTCCGTTGACGGACTGACGTCGCTGGCCGTCACGCTGCCGCCTTCGCGAAGGCTTTTCGAACCGCCGGTGCCCCGCTGGGTAGGCGGCACGGCGTTTGCAGCGTGAAGCCGAGCCATGGGCGTCGGCCGCACATGGGTTGCCTCACGGCGCGGGTGCGCGGCGGAAGCGTCGCCCCCTTCGTCGTCGCTGCTGTCGGATGAGAGCACACGACGTGAGTCGTCCGTGGTGGTCGTGTCAGAGTCCTCGTCATTCAGCGCCGCCGCGCGTGCCGCTTTCGCCGTCGCCGCCGTGGCGTTCTCCGCTGGTACGTCGTCAGCCGGCGGCTGGCTGTGAACGGTGGAATCCAAGAAGTGGTCGTCGGTGGACATGCGGCGCAACGGTCGCGCGGCATCGTCATCCGCAGGTGCCGTGGGCGTCGGAAACGCGGCCGAGGAATCCACGAGCCCGAGGGGGTGCCGGGAAACGGCCGCTCGCGATGGCTTCTCGGCGGCGTCCGAGCTGCGTTTGGGCAGCGGCGGGGGCGGTGTGCTCCCATCAATGTCGGCCTCTCGCAGACGGCGCCCGTCGGCGGCCCCAGAGGGATCCACGAAGCGAGTCGCCCGGGCGGCGGCCTGTTCCCGACCACCGCCGCCGCCGCCGCCAGGCGCAGGCGGGTGGGACGATGATGCAGGCGCCCCGCCGCCGCGAGGCATTACTTGCAACCGCATGTGCAGCTGCGCAGGGGCGTTGTCCGTCGCGGGCTGGCCTGGCAGTAACGGGGGCGCGTCGGGGTCGACGAGTGGAAAGACCTGATCAATTTCGAACGCCTCGCGCTGCGCTAGAAAGAATTGAACGGGTAGGTGGAGGAGCCCGATGAGCAAGCGAGTTTTGATGCCAAAGGGCCCCGCAACGAGGCGCTTCAGTTTTACGGTGATGTACTTGCATTGGCCGGCCTCGTCCTCGAACTCGAAGGTACTGTCAAAGACGGGTGCGAGCGAATGTTTCACGTCCGATCTCACCTTCTTGAGGACCTCCCCCTTGGGAGTGGCGTCCGCGGCCGCGCCGGCCAGCCGTGGGGCGGGCGAACCCGTAAATTGGATTTGCCCTTTATGCAACGTCACGGTGATGTAGGTATCCGGCACGTTGTCCTCGGCTGGAATGATGACGGAGGAGCCGCCGCTTCGGGGGCTCGCAACGTCGTCGCGGTCGACCTCCGCATCGCGCGCCTTCAGGCTCAGCAGCTGCGCGTCGAAGACGTTCAACCGCAGCGTCCGTCCGTTCATGAGGACGGACTTCACGTGAAAAGCGTTCCCCGTGCTGCGAGGGCATCCCCCTGGGACCGAAAGACGGAGGCGAATGTCGGCCGTCGCCGAGCTAGTGTCCTTTTCTGAATTGGTGATCGACGCCGTCAGCTGCATCGTGAACCAATTCTCAACGACGGTGTCGTTGTCGAAACTGTGAAAGTAGGTAAGTGGAAAGACCATGTACCCGATGTGCTTGTTGTCGCGCAGCAGATGGCGCTCCTTCAGCTCGAAGGCGAGGCTCTGCGTGCCCTTGAAGGTGCACGGCACGCGGAAGTCAGCGGCCTCCCACAAGGGCATCGGACCACGCGCGTAGGTGGTGCGCTGCGTGGAGCCCGACACGGGGTACATTTGGCCGTCGATGACGTCGCAGAGCGATATTTTGACGTAGTAGTCGCGCTCCGTGAGGGGGTAGTCCGACAACCCACGCGCGCTCAGCACGTGCACAACAAGGTGATCGCCGCCCACGTGCCGATGGCCCAGGGGCACGACGGCGGCGCCTCCCGCCGTGCGGCTAGCAGGTGGTGAGGATGGAATAATGAGAGAGCCCGCGGGTCGGCCTCCGCCTTTCTCGTCTCTGAGCAACGACGAGGGGTCTGTCGTTCTCGAGTTAAGCGAGGGGGCCGCGAATTCGCTATCCACGGAGGATGTTCGGCTGTGGCGGCCGCAGCCCACGCTGGGCGTCACGATGGGATTCTGAACGCCGGTGGCACCCGACGCCGCGGCGCGAACGGCGGCTTGACCAATGGCGATGAGCCGCTTGCGGTGAAACACTTTCACCACCCCGAGCGCCGCGAGGTCGTCGTCGGTTGCCTGCGCGAGCTCCGTCGCGTCCGTGAGCCCCCCTTTCTCAATCAACAGCGGCGCATACTCTAGCATGCCGTTGCGCGCTAGAAGAGTGCGAACCTCGGACGCAGCCATCCGCGTTGGCGACTGAGTGCAACTTGAACGGGGAGTCACCCTCAGCAGTGTGGAGGATTAGATTCTGGCGGCTTCGGGACAGGATTGCAGCAACGAAATCGTTCGACGACGAGCAAAAAAAAGAAAAGGTCGAAGGCATGCACGTTGGTGTGCGCACGGCGTTGCATCAAGCGGAGCCGCTCGCCAGAAAAAATAAAAGTAAGGGACGGGGGAGGAATCGAAGGAACGACGACGGTTAGCGTCGTAGCGACTTACTTCTTCGCCGCGG
>ERZ1292633.2734-Hain-H41-02um-R1-2734-length-17762-cov-7_pt1 | contig 17762 bp, 19 predicted proteins | sample MGYA00564406_ERZ1292633 | MGnify/ENA primary metagenome ERZ1292633 (study PRJEB36523, sample SAMEA6512639) | groundwater metagenome | collected 2019-01-08 | study: AquaDiva: Metagenomics assemblies of 32 groundwater samples | reverse complement strand
GATGAGTGAACGCTCCGGGCAAAAGCATCCCGCTCCAAGGGGGCCTTAACAGAAACCTGAAGCCGCGAGCTTCTAACAAGCGCGCCCACGATGGCAATCTGCTCGAACAATTTTAAAAGGTATGGCGTTATGCGACATTGGGCCTTAAACATAATACAAGTTTACCATATCGTATAGGTATTGTATAGGGAATTGTATATGAATCCCTCAATCCCTCAAGATCCCTCAAGACGCTATTGCTAATCATATCATTACCTATGAGTTAAGTGTTAATTTTTTCTTTTTCTGCCTCTTCTTCTTGAAATAAAACGGCCATTTTCCTTAATTAATCCTCTTAAGAATTCTTTACCACCTACAGGCTGTTCGAGATTATTAAATAACTTTTCTTCTTCATCATTAAACTTCTGCAAAAAAACCATATATGCATTACGCCTAAAATCTAAATCTTTACCGAATGTTGCGAATTCCGGATCCTCAACTGTAACGCCATCGTTTTCTCCTAGACAATAATACCTTGCACTACTATAGGGATATTCGCATGATTCATCAATTATTCCGGCCTTTACGGGATTTCTTTCTATGTATCTGCCGCAAGCAACTAAATAATTAACTTTCTGTACCGGCTGTAATTTAAACCTACCCTGCCATAGAAATCCTACTGTCGAATAAGTGCTATGATAGTAACAGCTATATGCTTTAGATAAACCTGCCATAATTTTTGATACCTGCTTCGGATCATCTAATTCCAGCAAAAGATGATAGTGATTAGGCATGATGACCCAATGATATATTTTTAAACCGAATCTTAATGAGTACCTTTTAAGAAGACTAATAAAGCATACGCAATCTTCTCTGTTCTTAAATATAGGTATTTTGCCATTACTTCTGCTGTATAGATGATAAATTAAGGATAGTTTGAGTTGATGCTTTCTTGCGTAGGTTGGCATTAGATTCTCCCCCTTTCTGATTATAACAGACGTAAGAGGGACAATAATCTAACGTAAATAATTTAAAATAATTTTATACGAAAAGGATAATTACGTCTTAAATTAATTAATTACAGTTAGTTATTAACAGTGTCTTGGAGGTTTTTAACAGTGTCTTGGAGGTTTGGAGGTTTTTCTTGTATAAAAAAATAGAACCGTAATTTTTAGGCTCCACTCCCATCAAACGGCTAAAAGAATTCTTGGCGGCCTGATTAAGATAGAATACATTAATAGTTATATTATCTAGATCTTGATACTCATTCTTTTCTTCTAGCCTAAATATAAATTTACCCTTATCTATCAGCTCGGTTTTTATTTTCCCGTCAGAAATAGAAGATTTTATTTGCGTAGTCTTGATTCCCAGCTTTTCGAAAACGATATTCTTGACAGGGCCATTAACAAGATTATATTCCTCATCTTTTTTTACTTTCTCGTCTTCTTTCTGGTATTCTTTTGCTTCCAGATTTATCTTGAATTCCTGCTCTCCGTCTTCCTGCGTAGGATTAATTAACCGCTGAAGATATTTCTTTAATTCAAGAAGTTTGTCCTTATCCCACTTGTCATTCAGTGATGAAATCTCCAGAATCGTTCCTTTCTTGAAATCCTTGAAGGAACAATCTGCAATGTCTATTTTGTTTAATGTCGAGTACTCCACTTTTATTGTCTGGAATTCCTTCTTCTGGTCTTTTTCAAATTTTGTCCAGTCAACTTCAAGATGATGAATATTCGACTCATCTTCTTTTTTTGTATAAATCATTAATTTTGAGCCAAGTCTATCGCATGAAAAACGGCCGACTCCCTTGGCTCCGGCAAAAAATCTTTTGTTCTTTATCTTATGCCTATAGTCTTTCTTTAGCTCTTGCTCAAAATATTTCTTATCCGAATATCCCACAAAAAGCCATTTTTCTTTCAGGTCTGCCTCTGACATTCCGTCGCCATTATCTATAATTAGGATTTTTGACGAATTAGTTTTCCCCGGCTCTTTTATGTTCTGGAAAACCGCAGTGACTTTTTTAGCATTAGCATCGTAAGAGTTTTTAATGAGCTCAAATATAGCAATGCGGTCATTAGTAATAAGCTCCTTACCGATGATATCTTTTAGCCCCGAACTAATCCTAAAATCCCATTCCTTGGTCATTTCAATATCTCCTTCAGCACTTCCCCACTTTGCTCGCCGAATAACGGGGGTATTGCATTTCCTACTTGGGTATACCTGGAACATCATGACATCTTTCTTTCCCACCGGTAGTATACTTGCCGCGAAATTCAAACCAATCGTCGAATGATTGCAATCTTGCATACTCTCTTACGGTCAATATTCTAGGCTCACAATAATGAATATAGTCATCCGGCAATGTAGTTAATGTCGGGCTTACCTTCCTGCCGTCCATGGGAACAATGCATCTTTTTTTCAATTTAAATTTTTCCCTTGTCTTATTATCTATGTTGGCATCCCTACGGCATTTTTCCAGAATATACCGAAACCTACTCGCTGTATCGTCAGCATGATTCGCAAACCTGTGGCTATCGGGAGCCTCGCTTTCAACGCCTTCCCTTAATAACTTCTGATAATTACTTCTTGGCTTTGAGTATACCCCTTCCTTGAAGTGCTTGAAATCAATAGATTCAGTCTCACCGTTTGATTTTCTTAAATCAGAAAGTGCCTGATTTACAGTAACCTTCGGTCGAATGTTTCTTTTTTTGAGAAAATCAATCCTGTTGGCAACTACTTTCTTAAAGAACACTGCAGGATCCCCCTCGGCTACACCTACAAGAATAAATCGTTTCCTCCGCTGGGGAACACCGAATTTAGAAAAATCTATTATTTCTCCGTGCACATTATAACCAAGCTTACTGAGCTCCCTAAGAACATAAGAGGAATAAGCCTCCCCTTTCGAATTCTCGCCACTGAATTTCATAGTAAAGTCTTTGACGTTCTCAAAAAACAATACTTTTGGTCTCACTATATCAATAAATTTAATATAGGAATCCACCATTTTGTTTCTTTTGTCTCCCTCGTTCCTTTTCCCGGCAGTAGAAAACCCCTGACAAGGAGGCCCTCCGACAACAAGATCGACCTTTCCCTTTAATTCCTCAAGCTCATTCTTGTAATTTTTTAACACCTCATTAATCTCATGTTCGCTTACAGGCAACCACGATGGCCATTTAAAATGATTCTTCTTGTCAATCAGGTTGTGCTTCAAAGTTTCGAAAGCCATCCCGTTTTTCTCTATGGCAAACAGCCCTGTCCACCCAGCTTTATATAAACCAAGCGACATTCCTCCGCATCCAGAAAAGATATCGATATATGTAAAAACCTTGGCGCCCATATCAGCCATTTATAAACCTTTCGTCTTTTAAATCTTTCCCTAAAATCATTTATTAGTTCTTTCTTTTACGAAAGCATCCAAGTCCCCAGGCATAATCCGCCACTGCTTTATCTTTGTGGCCTTGATTTCTTTGAGGTTGATAAGCTGCCGCACCCGATACTCGGTGAGCTCAAGCTGTTTTGCGGCATCCCTGACTGTAAGATAGCTTTTAGGCATATAGAAAATCCTTTATCAATCTAAAAAGAAACAACTTTCTCGCTCTCTTTAACAATCTCGTATAAATCCTTCATTGAATTTATAGGACAGAGATTGCTTTCCTTCTGCTCCCTTGACTTGATGCAGGTGCCGCATGCAAGAATCTTTCCTCCAGATTGCAGAAATTTCTCCGCCTGCTCTATTGTGTTGTATTTTTCAGTGCTTATCTTCTCATACTCAACGCCCTTGCTTATAAGAAAAATCTTAACATCGTCCTTTTGGCCGATGCTGTAATTGGCATACCTCAAGGCATTCCAGCACGTCTCCGCATCATTGCTTGATATTATGACTCCTAATTTCATGTTAATTCCCTCCAATTTATTAAAACTTCTACTTATTTATAACTTTTTCCTTTTCAAACACAAGCCCATAGTGATGGGGTTTTAAATCATATTGCCCCACAAGCCTAAAACCGACTAACTCAGCCCATTTTATACATTGCTCTGGTTTCGGGCGAATTTCCATGGCTGGCCCTCTAGGAGTAGCAGGGTCATAATTCCAATGGATAACGCCCAGCTTGCCGTCTGCCTTAAGAATTCGCTTTGCTTCTTTTAATAAAGTATCTGGATTTTCCAAATGCAGAATGTTAAAAAGCATGACATAATCCATGCTATTATTTTCTAATCCTGAACCCTCTGACATAAAATCACGCAGAATTGTTTCAACATTGCCTAGCTCATGCTTCTTTGCTTCCTCGTTTGTCATCTGGATCATATCAGGCTCAATATCAAGCGCAAAGATTTTACCGCTTATTATTTTTGCCGCCGGAATTGTAAACGTCCCATAGCCGCAACCGAATTCCGCGATATTATTAACTCTATTATCTACCCCAAGGGAAGCAAGAATTTTATTTATATTGAAGAAATCTTCCCATATGCTTTGATCTGGCATTCCGCTATCACGAACTTTCATGCTTTTTCACCATCTCCCTCCAAATCACCACACTATTTAACATTACTTCACATTATAACACATGCAAAAAATAAAGCACTTAAAAACAAATTCTGGGTAGTATACTCAATTGTGTGTAAATTAGCTTTACAGTAATTAAAAAAGGCGTATCTTTCTGTTTGGAAATCTATTAACCCGGGCCTGACAGGGCCCTAACCAGAAAGGATACGCCCATGCAATACGTTACTACTGAAGGCAGTTTACGACGCCGTTGGGCTCGAGTCAACGAGTTTTTTCAATCAAAAACCAGGGGACGTTTCTATAGTTTTTGTTTAAAAACTACCGAAGCGTCCCCTAGTTTCCAACGCCTCCCAATTCCCGGGAGTTCAATTATTAGAATATATAAAGGCCAAAAGCTTGAAGTTAAGATACTCGAAAAAGGATTTGAATATAACGGCAAGATCTATAGGTCGCTAACGGGAGTAACGAAAGCAATAACCAGCTCTAATTGGAATGCCTTTAACTTTTTTAAATTATAGGCGCTCGCGTGAAAGAAAAAACAATAACTGAAAAGAAACAAATAAATTGCGCCATTTACACTCGTGTATCAACTAACGATGGCATGGAGCAGGAGTTTACCTCCCTAGACTCCCAGCGCGAATCTGCCGAAAGCTACATTGCCAGCCAAAAGTCTGAAGGACTGGTCGTATTGAAAGACGGGTATAACGATGCAGGGTTTTCAGGAGCCACCACAGAGCGACCGGCATTACAACAACTTATATCTGATATAAAGTCCGGCAAGGTAGGCTGTGTCGTAGTGTATAAGGTAGATAGGCTATCGCGCTCACTGCTTTACTTTAGCAAATTGCTGGAATTCTTTGATCAAAGTAACGTAGCTTTTGTCTCTGTAACGCAGCATTTTAATACTAATACCTCAATGGGGAGGCTTACGCTTAATATCCTCCTCTCCTTCGCTCAATTCGAACGTGAGATCATATCCGAGCGCACGCGCGACAAGATGAGTGCTGCGCGCAAAAAAGGCCAATGGATGGGTGGACGTCCGGCATTAGGCTACAATCTCGATAAGGAAAACCACAAGATTGTAATCAATGAAGCCGAGGCTAAAATAATCCGGAAAATGTTTGCTCTCTATATTAAGGAACGCTCGCTCTTATCCGTAGCCAAGATCCTGAATAGAGAAGGTTACCGGACTAAATATTATCTAAGAAAAGGCAAGCCGTCTGGAAACATTCCGTTTAAGGCCACAAACATGCACCTAATGCTGCGAAATATGCTTTATATGGGAAAAATAAACTACCAGGGCAAGCAAGTATTCCAGGGCCAACATGAGGCCATAATTAGCGAAGAGATATTTAATAAAGTCCGGGACATTCTCAATGGAAATCGTCGAGAAATCAAGGTTATACCAAAGAAAAACATCGGCTTATTGAGCCAGATTTTACGCTGTAAACACTGCAATAGTTCAATGGTTTATGCATATACCAATAAACCTAATTACAAATACCTCTATTACGTCTGTTTAAACGCTCAGAAACGAGGGTATGAGAATTGCCCCACAAAAACCATTCACGCCTTGAAAATTGAAAAACAAGTAATTGTGTGCTTGCGCGAAATTGTACCGGATAAGAACTTAAAAGCCGACTTGTGGGAAGCTACTCCCCTCGCTCAACAGCGAGCCATCGTACTTGCGCTCGTAAAGACAATTCAATTTGATGCTAAATCTAGCACGATATGGGTCACATTAAATAAAACGACTAAAGAGTATGAATTTAAGATTGATCTTGAGACTAAGTTCGATTATGTTCCACCCAAGGAGATAGCCATACAGAAGGAACCAGCGCTGCGACAGCGCCTTCTTCTTGCGTACCAAATCCAAGAATTGCTGGCAAGTGGCAAAGCGCAAGATCCCAAGCAAGTCGCTAAGTGGCTCAATATAAATAATGTCAGAATTTATCAAATCATCGGGACGCTATTCCTCTCGCCTCGAATTCAAGAGGAGATCATCCTTTCAAACAATCCTGCCCTTTCCACGATCCCCGAGTATAAAATCAACAAATTGGCCCAAGAAACAGACTGGAAACAGCAAGAGCTCTCCTGGCAAGAAATCTGCAAGAATCCCAAAAACTAAACTTAACACTTCCGATTAACCTACCTACTATCTTTAACCTGCTTATTGGCATTTCCTATTTAATGGCTTTTATGGCCGTTCTATTCTTGCAGGATTCAGCCTATATTGCCATTAAATAGCGACCTGTATTGAGAGATAGTAATTGGCCTATTTTGGCTCCACTTTACTATGTAGCTGTTTACTATTTGCTGTAAAAAATAGCGATAGAATTTTACTTGGAAAGAGTAGAAATTAAACGCCGTAACCCTTTAACACACCGCTAGATAAAAAAGCCCTGATCACGTTAAGTAATCAGGGCTAAGGGACTATCTCAATTGCGAATGAGATAGTAATTAATGGGGTCGCTGGCTTGGGCGTATCAGAACACTTATGATCAGCCAACCGACGCCGTTTAATCCGATGTATTATCAAGGCGCTTCTTTGTAACTAGCGCCCGATTGCGTATAAAACTATTTCCCGGACGCTTTTAACAAGTGCCCCTGCAATGGAAGTATCGTATAGGGCATAGTCTAGGGATAGCCCGTAAAACAAAAGCTTCTTGCGCGATGGCTCTCGGACGTCAAAAACCTGATGATCAGCCAACCGACGCCTTTCAATCCGTTGTTTTACCAGAACGCGTGAACAGCTCTAAAACTGAAACGCTTTCTCTTTGTATCGGTCAATTTTATCGGACAAAGAATCAATCTCCCTGATTTTCTGCCTGATAATCCTCGGCACCATTGGAACCTTCTTAAATTTGACAAAGCCCTCGTCATTATCAACAACTATTTTTGCGCGTACCATGCCGTCTTTGGTTAAAGACTGCCAGTTTGCGTGCACAACGCTATTTCTAAATGAATTCAACTCATCAAGCTGTCTTCTCAAGCTATCCAAAATCGCTTTATGTTTCTTGTTATTGAATGACTCCAATCGTATGTACATCTTATAAAATAAATCGATTTTATTGCTGGTCGTTAGTTTTTCCATAATGACAAACCCTGTTTCGTGGCAATCATCATGCAAGAAATCAGCAATCGCCAAATTCAGCTCCTGTTCTAGGATGCTAAAGCTAATCAAAAATTCACCAATCAGGGGGAAATATTTATCAGCAACTTTCTCTAGATATTCTCCATCCGAGAAGTCGTACTGTTCCAACTCATCATAAACATTTTTGTTCTTATCCATAACAGTTAGAACCAACCCTATTTTACGGGCGTCTTGAATAAATATTCTGCTGTTTTTCCGAGCAAAAATTCTGTTGCAGAATCAAACACTTTAAATTTTTCAATTTTTGCATCTTTTGGGGAGGTAATTACAACTATTCCGCCTTTGGGATCCATTGTTTGTGCAATAGACATCCCAATCAAAGCTCTAATCTTGTTCGGATATTCCTCCCAAGGCATGTTATAGGTTATCCGGCCTAATCCATCAATCAAATCCGGATCATTAGGAATGTGTATTTTGCCAGCTTCAAGAAGCTTCTTAAATTCATCTCGGGCCTCTTTCCAGCGATCACCTAAGGCATAGAATTTATTGCAGGGGATTACAGCATTTAACGAATCCACCATTTGTGCTGGGGTTACACAATCACCCTCGATTCGATCTAATAGAATCTGCAACCTAAAAATAATCAGCATGACATCGATGGGCACAGTCTTGTCGACTTTAATATTCCGTATTTCTTTAACTCCGACTCCCGATTCCAGCTTTTCCAAAACCACAATAAATGGATTGCAGACGTTTGTCGGCGTTCCGTTTTGTGACACACCCATGAAAGTTTCGCCGACCTTCGCTTTCTCAGCGCCTTGAATAGCACACTCAAACGCACGAATTAACGGATGCGGCATGTAGTCAGGATTTTTCTTGAATTGTCTATGGATATAATCCAAGAAAATTCGCATGCCATCACCAAAGAAATCAAAATCAATCTTTTCGTTCATATGACCTAAGTAATAGATTAATAAAATTTTTGTTCTTCTGATTTATCGTTTTTTCTAAAGCGGCTTTCTCGGATAGTGACTTCTTGATATCTCTCCCAGCGAAAAGCAAGGAAACGACTGTGCCGTATGGAGGCGGGATAAACCCCGCAAAAAATCCAGCGGATGTAATTGGAATGTCCTTACGCACTATCTTGTTAACTTGTGCCTGCAAAACCCCTATTTCAGAATCTTGCTTTGCGAATGCATCTTTTAAATTTGCCTCGACTTGTTCGCCGACGACAATTAAATCCTTATCTTTTTTGGCTTTTAAATCAGTGACTCCTTGCCGTAACACACTACGCATATACTCCAATTTATTCTCTGCCCTCATTACTGTGATCGCTGATAGGGGCACTTTACTAATCCAATTAAACTTTTCACTCTGTAAGGCCGTTGCTATTGCCGCGTCCATATCAACGCCGCCCATCTCATAATTAAAGAAAAACCATGGCAATTCATAATCATAAATTGGCTCTGCAACCAGCTTCTCGCAGAAATATTTGTGTTCTTGAACCCGAATAAACTGCGATCGCAAATAAATGCCAAAATCCCAACCAACGGATTCCTTTTCTTTAAATTTGGCAAATTTCCCTGTGTTGCTAAAATCTGTCAGAAACTCTTGAAATGACTCCTGCGATGCGAAAACACGCGGCAATAATTCAGGGTGTTTAAACTGCTTAAATAGCCCGTCCGCAGTCGTTTCCTTCTCCAAATAATCAAGACAGGCTTCTCCGCTCTCCAGCTTAACGTCAAGCACCCTCCCGACATAGGCCGCTAGATTTTGATCAGCCGTGGCAATCAAGCCGTTCCTATCCTCTTGATTGACGAGGTGTAAATTGATAGGAAGAATCAAGATCACCTTGTGCGGTGAATCCAAAAGGGCTAAATCTTTAAGTTTCCATATATTAAAGACATGCCGAATTAACTTTTGGAGATAATATTTCCTGTCGAGGATTATTTGTTTTTGAAACAGTGTGAGATTATAAATAGGATCGGCGAGGATAACAGTATCGATATAAAAAGCCGAACGCTTAACAAAATTTTCGAGAATAACCGGCGATATATCGCCAGAATAGAGGCATTTTAGGGAATCTTGCTGTTTAACATATTCGACGACGAGTTTTAAATTCTTTTGCCAAAAATCATTTATTTGTTCATCTATATCATCGATCGCATCTATAATTAAATCGGAGACCAGAGGATATCGCGCCATATGTGTTGCTAGATCAATATGGCTGTCTTCATCTTTACCAAGGTGATGCTTAATGCTTCCAAAATATAAATCGATGATATTAAAATATTCGGAAAGGATATTGTTGATTTCTTTTGAAGATACGGCCATGCGTCCTCAATTCTCACTAAATGCCTAATGAACTAACAATTCAAACCTCTACTCTAACTGGCGTAAAGATTCAACATGCGAAAACTGTAATATTCTTAAACGTGTCACAGTAAAATGTCACAGTATGCTACAGTAAAATCATCTATTCTTTTACAGGTAAAATGCCTGAAATTTGTGCCGTGGTCTGCGGCGTGTGAAGATCTCTCCATAATTCCATAGCATTCGCCGTACGGAAGGACACATGCCTTCTAAGGGCTTTTTCAAGAGCAAAACTATACGGGGATGGAAGTTGCAACGCCATCTCTCGAGGTTTTCCATTGCTAATTTCTTCACGTGTAAAACGCAACTCTTTTGAATAAGCTAATTCGAGCAACAAAAGTCCTGTGTGATAGATGTCTATGTGATGGTCAATAGGGCCAAACTCTGCTGAATTTATAACCTCCGGCGGAAGCATCCATTCTGCCCTTGTATTCTTTGCATCTATTTCATTGAACAATTTTGCAACGCCTAAATCACCAAGCTTAAACTGCAATATTTGATTGTTCTGAGGAATCATTTCATCCTTAACCAGAGCAGTAAATACATTTCCCGAATGAATATCTTGATGAACATAGCTATTAAGATGCAAATAATGGACTGCCTGCAAGAGTGAACGAGCAATCGGCATTAGCCAATTTAATCCATTAAATTTTTCAAGAGAGAATAGCTGTTTCACTGACCAATGGCACCGCTCGGTTATAATGTAAAATGTATCCCTAAATTCAAATGCATCGAACACAAAAGTAATATGAGGATTACGAAGTTGCAGAAGCTTAATGAATTCCTCGGTTGCAGAGGCTTTTACCTTTTCATACGTATCTCTCGGCTTCAAAACCTTGGCCGCCAGATCATTCTCCCATATATCTTTGCACGCATAGACTACACCAAAATTACCTTCCCCAATTAGCTCACCCATTGTGTAGCTGTTTCCTGTCGCCATGCTGGTAATGATTTCTCCGGCAGTCGGAGGAATAACCATCTTTGCGGGAGGTTCTATGCTCGGGGTTTCGGACTGTGGTATTTGTAATGTCATATTTTATTTAATCTGGACCTTAATTCCATTATGCCCTTCATGGACATATCCCGGCCTTGTAACGGTGGGGGATAATTACAATCTTCCTGTCCCCATATCCACTTATAAGCTTTCATCAAAACTTCTGGATCTTCTTTACAAGGATTATTGAGATTAACTTGCTGAAGGATATCGTCAGGATCCTCGCCATGAAAAACCCGTTCTAATGCGTCTATGATTGGGATTGTGTCGGCAGGAGAAATTTTGCCCTTTTCCTCTAAATCATCTAAAATATTTTTGTGCGATATTAGCCATAACGAATTGTCGCCCGGCTGAAATATCCACACCATAAAATCGTCACGCTTAATTGTGCCAAAAACGAATTTACCACCGGGCTTGGTAATAACTATTTTTCTGCCGTCACTGAGTTGTTCGACTTCGTATCCACGATACTTTATGCGCTCCAATTCTTGCCGGAATTTATCACGCTCCTGATTTTTTATCGTTAAAGGAGTTAAATCGATTTCGTGGGTGTATATATTTCTCTTTGGTTTGCTCTTATTAGCCATTTTACCCCAAATCAGTATTCAGCATACTATCTTTAAAGATGGATTTATTTTCACCGTCTGACGGTTTTCTAAAAATAAACAAATGTTCATGCATAATCAATAAGAAGTCTTTATCCTGAGCCCCCCAATACCTTGTCGTCGCGCAATTGTGCTGAACCTTGATGACGTCTTCTTTTAAAATAAATCCGGCTTTTAGAAAACGTTGCATTACAGAAAAGGCCAGCGGGACATAATGCCTGCGACGTCGAGTGTCGCCGATGAGAATAGCGCAGTATTTACCGGGCTTTAATACTCGATAGCACTCTTGGGCAACTTTTTCGATTTCGTCGCAAAACTTCTGCAGATTGCTAATTGCAGAAAGATCCCCTTCAACGGATTTGGCCCCATACTTAATTATGTTTAAATATGGCGGGTGAGTTGCGACGAGGTCAATACTGTCATTTTCCACAGACTTTAGAGAGCTTGCATCGCCTTGCTTGATAACCGGCTCATAACATTTCTCACAACTGAATTTGCATGATTCTTGAGCCAGCTTGACAACCTCGGGATGGATATCAAAGCCTATCCCCTGACGACCTAAAGATTTCGCTTCGATCATCGTGGTACCACTACCAACCATAGGGTCTAAAACAGATTCGCCTTCTTTGGAATAGAGCCGGATGAGATTACTGGGGATTTGAGGGGCCCAATTACCGCGATATTTTGCGTTATGGGTTAACCATTTACCACGATTGGGAAACGACCATACTGTTGTAGTCTGAAGTTCTGATTCATTTTGAACGCACTTGTCTTCCATTGAATATTATCCCTCACTGTTTCCTCAGCTATGCTTTCCTCACCGGCAATCCCAGCCACGCCAGCGGTAATTCATTAAATCTATAATGGCAATTAACGCTGTGTATGTATTCCAGAACATCTTTATATTCCGGCTTTTTAAACCAATCACTCAAAACGTAAACATATTCGACTTTTAGGCCTAAAGACGAGACCAACTTCAGATACTGTTTACGTTTAAAATCGCAAGTCTGGAGCTTCTCGTCTACCGAACCAGCTACCTGCTGATATTTAACCTCAATAATAAAAAGTGTTTCTCTTACGATCACAAGCAACGCGTCATCAGGTAAAAGCTTCTTAGAGATAAGCCCTTTCCATTCGACGCCTTCCTCGGTCAAATATTGATAAAACTCATACTTGCGAAAACATCTTGCAACAATCTTTGCCTCAAAATACACACCCATACCGGCTTTGCCGGAAACCTTCTTTATTTCATACCCGAGAATCGCTCCTAAAAGTTTTTGAAAATCGACTTTTCTTTCAAAGTTTAAGCCAGTCTGAGTATTTGCTCCTCCGACACCGCCTGTCTTCATATAATTTCTCCTCTCAACAATCTATTAATAGTTCATTACCAAAATCTCAGTTATCGAACCCCTGCGTTCGGCATTGCAGTTAATAAGTCGAGTTGCATTCAAGCGCTCAATACGATACCCGCGATACAAATCATCAAAAAAATTATCGTTAGGATTGACGTTCTTGGGATCGGAATTGCTGAGCATAACACAAGCATCCTTCTTATCCAATTCCCCATATACTTTTCTCAGGCGTTTTTGTTCTTGGTCATCAAAAATATCTTTTGAATAACTCGTAAAGCTCGCAGTCGTACTTATGGGGCGATAGGGCGGGTCAAAATAAACAAATGACTCATTGTCTGCATACTCAAGGCATTGCGCAAAATCACCGCAGAAAATCTCGGCTTTCTGCAATAACTCACTTACAGCATAAAGATTGTCTTCATTACATATAGTGGGATTCTTATACCGTCCAAACGGCACATTAAATTCACCCTGCGAATTTACGCGGTATAAACCATTAAAACAAGTTTTATTTAGGAAGACTAAGAGTGCAGTCCGGCGAACAACACTATTAGATACTTTTCTACGTAAAAATACATTAAATTCTTCGCGCTTATCGTAATATAGTTTTTCTTTGCCTTTTTCAGAGGCAGAAATATACTCCAGCTCTAACTGACCTAATTCTTTAATCAACTTCCCGATATTTTTTTGAATAACTTGATAACAAACATTTACAGAAGGATTAATTTCATAGAGATAGGCAGATTCAAAATCGTACTGTTCTGACAGCCAAAAGAAAAGAGCGCCACCGCCCAAGAAAGGTTCGAAATATTTTTTTATGCGCCCTGTTTTAAAAGCAGGTGGTAGATGCAAAGCAATTTGGTCAATCAATTGCCCTTTGCCTCCAGCCCATTTTAAAAATGGTTTAATTTGTCGTTCTGTGGTAATCATTTTTACCTCAAAGCTTAGAAATTATTGTTACAACCACACCCTGAACCTGAAAATCCTTTGTCAAAACAATCGGTTGATGTTTTTTATTTTTTGATCGCGGCTTTAAGATAACCGTTTCGCCTGACGCATGAAATTCCTTCACTGTTGCTCCATCGTCAATTAACGCTACCACCATATCACCATTTTGAGCTGAAGTCTGCTGTCGAATGAGCAGTAAATCACCATCATTTATTCCCTTTTGGTTCATTGAATCGCCTTCAGCCCTTAACAAAAAATATTTATGTGGTGGCTGTGCCAATTTAGTAGAGATAGAAATCATGGCCTCGACATTTTCTTCAGCTAGCACTGGAATACCGCAGGAAACATGCCCTACCAAAGGCACATCAACAGTCTTAGCCCTCACTGTGTAATCCTCTATATCTTTGACAAACTGAAAATTGCCATCCTGTTTGCGGCGTAGAATTCCTTTCTTGACAAAATTGTCGTAAATCACAGCGGCAGATCGTGGAGAGCGATAACCTAAGGAAGACATAAGTTCACGGACAGATGGAATTCTTCCCCTGTGCATAAGGGAATTACGAATCGCACGGAGGGCTTCTAATTCTCTATTGGATATTGCTTGGGCTTCCATACATACACCAGTATACAGAATGAATGTTATTTGTCAACACTTTTTGTATTCTCAGCGGCACCTATTGTTAATTCACCATCCTCAAAACATCCCCGAACATCTTTTCAGATACCTGATAAATTCAACCATTTCTGAGGGATTGGGGACGCTTATTTCTTCCTCAGGCAAAGAAAAACCCTCGCACGAATGTGGCTCGTTTGAGCCTCGGTTCGCATGAGGGTAATAAATGGGGTGGGTGACGGGGATCGAACCCGCGAACCTTCAGAGCCACAGTCTGACGCTCTAACCAATTGAGCTACACCCACCATATGCTAACACCAATGGACAATGCAATGACAATTTCTACAAAGCCACTCAAGATTCTCGATCTTATTATTTTTTCTACTACCGTCTTTGTGATGGACTGTTAATACGCGTTTATCAATAAGGCCGCAACACCTACACTTCTCTTCTATGCCTACTTTCTTTAACAAGTTTCGATAGACGTTTTCACCTGAAATCCAATTTGGCGCATTAACCCCGCAACGAACATTTTGGTTTTCCCAAGAACAATGACAAGAAACAGAACAAAAAAACTTCTTACTTTTTGACTTCTTAAAATCACGCGGAGTTCTATAAATACTTTTACCGCAATAATCGCATTTTAGCCACTTGCCTTTTTTTTGCGCTTTAGAGTGACACCTTATAGAACAATATTTTCCCCAGCCTTTTTTGGCGTGAAACTTCTTAACTAATATTTTCTTACCACAAATAAGGCATTTTTTTTCTATCATGCACTAATCTTATCAAAAAACAGTATTTATGTCAATATAATGCAATAGACCACAATCTGATACCATAACCAATAAATCTATTGCTGTTCTTGAGGAGGTGCTTCTTTTTTAAACGGCTCCTCAATCGCATTCTTTAATTCTTTACCGATAGAAAACGTGCCTTCAATAAGCGCCTTTGAGATATCGGCAACTCCTTTAACTGCGCCGCCTACAACCTTCCCGGGGAAAGCGACAATGTTTTCTGTGATACCGCCTCCTTTGCGCATCTCCGAAAGCTTGCCTTCAAAAGCATTTTGTATATTTGAAAAATTAAATTTGAATTTATCAAGTTTAGTTTTAACAGTAAAATCAAGCACAACCTTACCCTCATTAGCTGCTTTAAACATCGCTAAAACCGTATCGGTAATCACGGAGGCCTTTTCCTGGCTTTCATCAGGGCCAAGCGGCCGACGGACAATATCCAACAACTCAAGATGGCACTGCGCGTTTACATCGTTATTCATCCCATGAATATCGCTTGAAAAATTAAGTTTTGCCTTTTCAATCCGCGCGCTCTTAAGATCAACCCAAAAATAATAATAAGGGTATAAATATACCGCGTCGATATTGCTTATTCTTAATTTTGCCTGGATATCCTTTTTTGTCAAATTTACCCAACCGGTAGCATCAATCTTTCCTAGCGCATCTTTTCCATTCCAAGGAATATCGCCTTCGATTTCAAAATAAGTCATTATCTTAGACTTAAGAGTATAAACATTATCGATTTTGATATCTACATTTTTAAGGCTAATTGCCAAACCTTCCTTATTTACAACCTTATCTATCAGATTAATCTTAGCACCCCTGATGCGCAGGCGTTTGATAAATAATTCCGGCGTGCCAGGCCTCTTTTTTTCCGTAACAAGCTCTAATGGAACAACTGGTGCCTCTAGAGGCGGAGTCAGCTCATAATATATTTCAGGACTTAATATATTAATGCTGTTAAAGCCGATTTTCCCGGTTAATAACCCCAACAAACTCATGGACGCGGAAATTTCATTTACTTTAAGCCCTTCACCAACTTTTAACTCTTTTATCAGCAAATTAACCGGGGGTAAAATATACAATGCGTCGATAGTGGTTTTAGTATTTGTAAGCTCGCTGATCTGCGCAATTATTATTTTTTTCCCTTTAATGAGAATGAACAAATTAGCCGAAATATAAAATAATAATAAAACTACGGCTAAAATCAGGAATATACGTGTTGATAATCTCATAAAATTTGCCTATTTGTTACATTATTTAATGCGCCTGGGCCGAATCGGACGGCCAACCACCTGCTTAGCGTACCGCACCGAATTACTTCGGCCAAAATAGTTGCGGTCTGGACTATGTCTTCACCATTTCAGGTGTGTGGCGTATAGTCTCTGAGGACTCTCGTTTCATTACTCGATAATCATCTGCCCAACTAACATACTTACCCTGATTATTACGGGTTTTATCAAAACGGATAACTTTAGGGCTACTTTTGGTATTTGGAACATAAAGAACTATTTCTTTTTCTGGACAATAGATCGCATAAAAATCAAAATCATTCTCATTATAAGATTTCATATGCGTTCCATGCCTATCAGCCCAACTAGTCCTAAACTTGATTTCAACCGTTCCATTATCCTGCAAAGCAACATACTTCACCTGCAACTTAACAGCATCTCCACTAACAGAGATTGCCACAATATCATAAGGTTGATGTTCTGACAAAGGAATACACGGAACATAACCTTTGATTGCAAGATCAGCAATACACTTTGCAACCCCTATATCCGCCTTGACTTTTGTATGATGCAAAATCACCTCGCTTTCGTTGGACATTTGACTACCTGTAAGTTAAACGGTTGCCTGCAAATAATCCTAAATACGTTTTTAGGAGATCCTTGCATACAGCCACATGCACTCTATATGTTTTTTTCCATATAGAGGCTCCTTTAGAAGGCAGGTGCTCTATCCATTTGAGCTACAGGCGCGTCTTTTATTACGAAAAAATTCACTCAATAACCCAGCGCAATCTTTAGCAAGTATACCACCTTCAACTTTCAAGCGATGGTTTAACTTTTTATGATGCGCGATATTTATTACCGAGCCGCAGGCTCCTGTTTTAGCGTCTTTGGCCCCAAAATAAACCGCATCAAGCCGCGCCAAAACAAGCGCTCCGGCGCACATACTGCAAGGTTCTATTGTCACATAAAGGCTTGCGCCTTGAAGCCATTTGTTTCCGAGATGATTAGTAGCAGAAGTTAAAGCAAGCATTTCGGCGTGAGCAGTAGGATCTTTAAGCATTTCAACCTGATTATGCGCGCGGGCAATAATCTTTTCTTTATACACCACTACCGCGCCTACCGGAACATCATCTTCCTCACCGGCAAGCCGCGCTTCTTTCAAAGCCTCCTGCATAAAAAAAACACTGCGGCTAATCATTATTGATACTCCTCGCCAAAGCGCTCGTAAATTTTGTCGCCGTCGGTCTTCGTCCAGACGGCTCCAATATTTA
>ERZ1292633.2732-Hain-H41-02um-R1-2732-length-17772-cov-5_pt1 | contig 17772 bp, 14 predicted proteins | sample MGYA00564406_ERZ1292633 | MGnify/ENA primary metagenome ERZ1292633 (study PRJEB36523, sample SAMEA6512639) | groundwater metagenome | collected 2019-01-08 | study: AquaDiva: Metagenomics assemblies of 32 groundwater samples | reverse complement strand
CATCGCCACCAGCGCTTCCAGACGCGCAATCCCGATCGGCTGACCGGTATGAAGGCAGTAGCCGTAGGTCCCCGCGTCCAGGCGTGCGATCGCCTGATCGATCTGGAAAATGAACTCGCGCTCATTGTCGGAAATCGAAAAGGCGAGCTCCCGGCTGTACGCGTTGTTGGCGCGATCGACGATGTCCTCGGTCGGACTGTCGTTCGACTCCTGACCGCTCCGCAGGTCTTTCTTGTACATCGCCAGGATTTCGGCCTTCTTCGTCAGCAGCCGCTGGCGCTGGCGCTCGAGAAAATCGCGACTGAACACGTTTCGCGAGGCCGGCGGAGCGGCCTCTCGAGCGTCGCCCACGCGCTGCATCTCGCGCGCCAATCGGCGCGGCACCGGGCTCTTTGCCGCGGCCGCCTTCTCACGGCTCTGCGGCCTCGCGGGAAAGCTCTTGATCGGCGGCGCCGGCTTGGCGACAGGCGGAGAGACAAAGCCCCCCACAGGCGACAGCGTCGCGAAAGCGGACGGAGCCGGCGGCGCCATTCGACCCATCGACTTGCCTGTCACGCGCGTTGCCGGACGCGCGGTGACCGGGACCCTGACGGGAGTGGCGGCCTTGACGGCGCTGGCGACGCTGGCCGAACGAGCGGCCCTGGCCACGGCCGGCTTTGACCTGACGGCCTTGGAGCGCGACTTGGGTGCGACGGCTCGCTTCCTGGCCCGAGACGATTTCGCCGCCGGGCGCTTCTTCGCCGGCTTGGGCGCCGACTTCCGCGCTGGCTTCCGCGCCGGTTGGCGCGCCTTCGCGCGGGACTTTCCGCCCGTCTTTTTCACCGGGCGGGCGGCCTTGCGCTTCGCCGCTTTCGTTCTCGACTTTCCGGCCGCCTTGGACCGCGAGCCCTTGGTCTTCGTCCGCGCCACCCTTCGCCTCCTCGATCTCACCGGCACCAGCCGGGGCGAGCCCCTGCTTCACAACGTCGGGCGATGATAGTGGATTCCCGCGTTGATCGAAAGCGCGCGATAAAGCTGTTCCACCAGGACCAGGCGCGCGAGCTGATGGGGCAGGGTCACCCGCCCGAAGGCCAACCGCAATCGGCACGAGGAGACGAGCCCGGGGTCGAGTCCGAGATCGCTCCCGAGGTAGAAAACCACCGGGTGCGGCCATTCCGAGCGCCAACTCTCCACCTGGCGGGAGAGCCTTTCGGAGGTCCAGAGCTCGCCCTGCTCGGTGAGCGCCACGGTGAACGCCGCGGCCGGTGTCGCGGCGCGGAGCGCATCCCCTTCGATCCGCCGGCGAACCCTGCCGCCGGACTTCCCGGGAATGCGGATCGCCCGCTCGCGCACCGTAACCCAGGGCTCGATGCGGCGGCAGTAGTCGCGAGAGAGCGACTCCCAGGGCTCCGGGCTGTTGCGGCCGGCCCAGAGGATCTCGAATCTGAGACCCACTACTCGGGCTTGCTGGCGCGTTCGCCGTCGCCGGCGCCGCGCAGGTGCTCTTCCCACTCGTCGTAGAAGGAGAGCGACTTCAGATCGCGCATCCGATCGACGAAGAGCACGCCGTTGAGGTGATCGAACTCGTGCTGCACGATGCGCGCCTCATAACCTTCGGCGACGAAATCGAGAGGGGCCCCCAGCCGATCCAGGCCGCGCACGCGGACCGCCGGATACCGCGGCACCAGGCCGCGAAGGTCGGGGATGGAAAGGCAGCCCTCCCAGTCGTAGACCAGCTCGCCCGGGAGTGGCTCGACCATCGGGTTGACGACCACGCGCAGCGGAATACCCGCCGCCGGGTCCTCCGCGTCGGTCGCTTCGTAGACGAAGAGCTGGATGACTTCCGCCACCTGCGGCGCCGCCAAGCCGACGCCATCGGCGTCGCGCATCGTATCGATCATGTCGTCGACGAAACGCTGCAATTCGGCGTCCCTGAGTCGCTCGGCAGAGAGCGGCTCCGCGGCCGTCCGCAGCCCCGGATCCCCCATGCGAACGATCGGCAGAACTGGCATCGGAGGGCCATTCTACGACGAGCTGCATGCTATTCTGGCCCGCCCATGGCCGCCTGGACGTCGGAGGAAGAACAGCGGCGGAAGCGTCGCAAGAGGATCCTGCGCGGCCTTCTCCTCGGGGGCGCGGCGATCGGTGTTCCGGCGCTCATCAACGCCGCGATCGCCCGGCAGGCGCGCCGCGTCGACTCGACCGTCTGGGGCCGGCGCCATCGCTACGCCTGGGATCTCGCCGACGTCCTCTTTCAGCGTCTCGGCGCCGGCGACCCGGTCGTCCTGCTGCACTCGTTCGGTCCCGGCCACGACTCGCTTGAATGGCGCGGGGTCGGCGAGAAGCTCGCCGACTCTCACCAGATCTTCGCCCCCGACCTGCCCGGCTGGGGTCAGTCCGAAGCGCCCGCCGGCGGCAAAGCCGCCCTCGACGGCGAGCTCTACATCGAATTCCTGGTCGACTTCCTCGACGACGTCGTCCGCCGCCGCGCGGTCGTGGTCGCCTCGGGGCTCGCGGCCGCCTATGCCGTCGAGATCGCCGTGGATCATCCCGAGCTGGTGCGAGGACTTGTTCTCTCCTGCCCAATCGGCATCGATTCGGCGAGTGACGAGCCGGACCTCAAAGACGCCGTCATTCACCGCCTCCTGAGGATGCCCGTCTTTGGCACCTCGGCGATGAACCTTTACACGAACCGCAAGGGGATCACGCGCTACCTCCTGGAGGACCTCTACGCGAACCCGGAGCTGGTGACCGAGACGCTCATCGATCACCATTACAGAGGATCGCACCAGTCCTCGAACCGGTCGGCACTCGTCGCCTACCTCTCCGGCTACCTGAACCACCGCGTCGCGCCGGCCGTCGCGCGTCTCGCGACGCCGACGCTTCTAGTCTGGGGGCGCCAGGCCACCAATCCAGCGGTCGAGACCGCCGACCTCTGGCTCTCCATGGCGCCCGCGGCCTCGACAGCCGCCGGGATGGAGCTCGAGGTTCTCGACCGCGCCGGCGCCCTGCCGCACGCCGAGCGTCCCGGCGCCTTCGCCAAGCGACTCGCGCAGTTCGTCGACGAGCTTCCGCCGGCATAGGCACCGGATGACCGCGCCGCGCTTTCCACCGGTTCCGGCCGGATTTCCGTTCCCGGAGCTCGAGCAGCGGATTCTCGAACGCTGGCGGGAAGAGCGGATCTTCGAGCGCGCCCTCGCGGCGACGAGCGACGGCGAGGCGTTCGTCTTTTACGAGGGGCCGCCGACGGCGAACAACACGCCGCACGTCGGACACGTGCTGACCCGCGTCGTGAAGGACCTCTTCCCGCGCTTCCAGACCATGCGCGGCAAGCACGTGGCGCGCATGGCCGGCTGGGATACGCACGGCCTCGCGGTCGAGATCGAGGTCGAGAAGCGCCTCGGGCTCTCCGGCAAGAAGGACATCGAGCAGCTCGTACCTGGCGACGCCCGCGCTTCGATCGAGAAGTTCAATCGCGCCTGCTTCGACTCGGTGATGACCTACGAGCGCCAGTGGCGTGCGATGACCGAGCGCGTCGGCTACTGGCTCGACCTCGACAATGCCTACTTCACCTACTCCAACGAGTACATCGAGTCGGTCTGGTGGTCGCTGAAAACCCTCCACGACCAGGGGCTGCTCTTCGAAGGCCACAAGAGCCAGCCCTATTGCGCCCGCTGCGGCACGACGCTCTCCTCCCATGAGGTCGCCCAGAACTACAAGGAGGCCGAAGACCCGTCGATCTGGGTGCTCTTCCCGGCCCGCCCCGGCCACCGCATCCGCACCCTCGAGGGCAGAGAGTTCACGATTCCCACCGACTTCTACCTTGTCGCCTGGACGACCACTCCCTGGACCATGCCCGGCCATGCGGGACTCGCGGTTCACCCCGACCTGGATTACCGCGTCGTCGAGCACCCCACTCGTCCGGGCGCGCGAATTCTTTTCGCCGACGCGATCGGAGTCGCGATCCCGTACGAGATCGAGACCGACGGCAAGCGGCAGAAACGCGACCTGCGCGATCAGCCGGCGCTGGCGCGCTTCGCCGGGAGCGCGCTCCACGGCCTGCGCTACGACCGGCCGTTCCGCGCTTCGCCGGAGGATGCCCGGAGCGCCAGCGGCGCCTTCGCCGAACCTCCTTCGGACCACGCGGGCTGGGTCGTCGTGACCGCAGACTACGTCACCGCGACCGACGGCACCGGGATCGTGCACACGGCGCCGGCCTTCGGCGCCGACGACTACGCGACCGGGCAGAAATACGGGCTGCCACTCTTCCAGACGATCGAGCCCACCGGCAAGGTCGCGGCGCGCGCCGGGATCGAGAGATTGGCCGGACTCTGGTTCAAGGACGCCGACAAGGAGGTCGTGCGCGACTTGAAAGAGCGCAGCCTGCTCCTTCACGCCGAACGCTGCAAGCACAGCTATCCGTTCTGCTGGCGCTGCGACACGCCGCTCCTCCAATACGCCTCGAAGAGCTGGTTCGTGAAGACGACCGCGATCCGCGACCGCCTCGTGCAGAAGAATCGCGAAGTCGACTGGCACCCCGAGGCGATCGGCTCTGGACGTTTCGGCAACTGGCTCGAAGGCGTCGTCGACTGGGCGCTCACCCGCAACCGCTACTGGGGAACGCCGCTGCCGATCTGGAAGTGCGACGGCTGCTCGATCGAGCCGATCGTGATTGGCGACTATGACGAGCTGTTTTCGGTCTCCGGCGCGCCTCGCCCGGCGGATCCGTACGACTCGAAACTCTTCGATCCGCACCGGCCCTTCATCGACGATGTCACCTGGCCCTGCTACGCCTGCAACGGCGGCATCTTCCGCCGCGTCCCGGACGTCATCGACGCCTGGTACGACTCTGGCGCGATGCCGTTCGCGCAGCACCACTACCTGGGCCGGCCGCTGCGCGGCCGCGACGCCTCCGGCGCCGAGCGCGTCATCCTCAATCCAGACGCGCGCCAGGGCGAGCTCGTCGGCTTCCCCGCCGACTTCATCTCCGAGGCGATCGATCAGACCCGCGGCTGGTTCTACACGCTGCACGTCCTCGGCGCGGCACTCTTCAACTCGGTCGCCTTCGAGCACTGCGTCGTCATGGGGCACGTCACGGACGAGAGCGGACGCAAGATGTCGAAGCGGCTCGGCAACGTCGTCGACCCGATGGGCGTCATCGCCGAGACCGGCGCCGACGCCATGCGCTGGTACTTTTACGTCAACGATCCCGAGCAGACTTCGCGCTTTTCGGCGAAGCTCGTCCGCGAGGCGGCGCAAGGACTTCAGCTCCCGATCTGGAACGCTCTTTCGTTCTTCACGATCTACGCGAACCTCGACGGCTGGACGCCGCGCGCGGAGCGCGCCATTCCGTTCTCCGAGAGAACGGACCTCGATCGCTGGATTCTCTCGCGGCTCGATACCGAGATCGACCAGATCACTTTGCTGCTCGAAAGCTACCGAATCGCGGAACCTGCCCGTCGCCTCGAAGTGCTCGTCGACGATCTGACCAACTGGTACATCCGCCGCAGTCGCGAGCGTTTCTGGAGCGCGTCGGGCGAGAAAAGCTCGAACAAGGAAGCTGCGTATCAGACCTTGTATGAGCTGCTAGTCGCGCTTTCGAAACTGATCGCTCCTTTCACGCCGTTTTTCGCCGAGATGTTGCACGAGAGGCTGGTGCGGTCGGTCGATGCAAGCAAGCCCGCAAGTGTCCATCTCGAACAGTGGCCGGACCGGCTGAAGATCATCCCCGAGCTTGGTCTGGTCGCGGCGGTGGGAGTGGCCAAGCGCATTGTCGGGCTCGGACGCGCGGCACGGAACACGCATGACCTCAAGACCCGCCAACCTCTGGCGGCCGCTACGTTGGTCTTCGCACCGGAAGCGCTGGGCGTCGACGTGCGTGCTCACGTCGAACGCGTGAGGGACTTGGTGCTCGATGAGCTCAACGTCAAGGAGATTCGCTGGGCGGAGCGCCGTGGCGAGTTCGTGACCCACGAGGTGCGGCCGAACTTCCGCGTCCTCGGCAAGCGGCTCGGCGCGAAAATGAAGTCCGTTCAGGCGGCAATGCTGGCCCTCGACGGCGACGCACTCGCCGAGGCCATCGAGCGCGACGGCCGGATCGAGCTCGAGATCGACGGAGAAACCATCGCGCTCGCGACAGAGGAAGTCGAGGTCCGCCTGAACGAGAAGCCCGGCATGGCGACCGCCGGGGACCGCGAGCTGCTGGTCGTCCTCGATACCCAGCTGACGCCCGAGCTCGTCGCCGAGGGCAGGGCCCGCGAGGTCGTCAACCGGATTCAGGCGGCGCGCAAGGAGGCCGGCCTCGACTACGCCGACCGCGTCCGCGTGCGCTACCGCGCCGCCCCCGAGCTCGAGGCGGCGATCGGCAGGCATCGCGACTGGATCGCCGGTGAGACACTGGCGGTCGAGTGGGCGCCGGGCGACGAAGCACTCGTTCCAGCACCGATCGACAACCTCGACTTCGCGGTCGCTGTCGAGCAGCTTTGAGAGTGTTCATGCGAGGACGACTCCGAGCAGCTCCCCTTCTCCTCGCCGTGCAGTTCACGGTTTCCTCCATGTGCCTCGGCGCCGAGTCCGCCACTCCTCCAGCCGTGGCGACTTCCCGGATCGCTCTCCGCGCCGCGCGGCTCATCGACGGCAAGAACGACCAGTTGCGCAGGGACGCCGTCGTCGTGGTCGAGGGTGAGCGCATCGTCGCCGTCGGTGGACCGGAGTTGCTGGTCCCCGGCCTCGAGACGATCGATCTCGGCGACTCGACGCTGATTCCGGGTCTTATCGACGCGCATTCGCATCCGTTCATCTGGTCCGACGACTATCAGGTCGAGCACTTGAAGCTCTCCTCGGCCGCGAAAGCGCTCAAGGGTCTGAAGGCTGTCCAGGACAACCTTCAGGCGGGGTGGACGACGCTGCGGATCGCGGGCGACGCCGACATCGCTTACGCAGCGATGGACCTGAAGCGCGCGATCAAAGAGGGGCTCTTCACCGGCCCCCGCCTTACCGGCGCGGCGCACTATCTGTCGACGACCGGTGGCGGCGGCGACATCAACTTCCTCGCACCTGAGGTGCGCGCGATCGCCGACGGTCGCATCGTCGACGGCGTCGACGAAGTGCGGAAAGCCGTGCGCGAAGAGATCAAGTACGGCAGCGACTGGGTGAAGCTCCTGGTCACCGGCGCCTTCATGTCGGCGGGCGACAATCCTGCCGACGTTCACTTTAGCCCCGAGGAGCTCGCCGTCGCGGTCGCCGAGGCGAACCGGCACGGCGTCCCGGTGATGGCGCACGCCCACGCCACGGAAGGGATCAAACAGGCGATCCGCGCCGGCGTGCGCTCGATCGAGCACGGCACCTTCCTCGACGACGAAGCGATCCGCCTTCTGGTCGAGCGCGGCACCTTCCTCGTGCCGACCCTCTACATCGGCGACTACTACATCGACAGGGTCGACCCCAACGGCCCCCAGGCGAAGATGATCGAGCTCTCGAAGCGCCATCGCGAGACGCACTACGTCTGGGTCAGCAAGGCGATCCGCGCCGGCGTGAAGATCGCCACCGGCAGCGATTTTGGCGGCTACGCGCAGTCAGAAAACGCCGGCGAGATCGAAGCGCTCCACCGCGCGGGCATGACGCCGATGCAGGCGATCCAGGCCGCCACGAGCGTTGGCGCCGAGCTCTTGCGGTGGGACGACCGGCTCGGCACCATCGAATTCGGCAAGCTGGCCGATCTGATCGCCGTGCCCGGCGATCCGCTCGCCGACCTCTCCACTCTTCGCCGCGTCCGCTTCGTCATGCTCGGCGGCAGGATCGTCCGCCGCGACCTCTGAAGACTCCGCTTCCTTAAGCGCCAGCGAACGCGGGATCGTTCTCCCGCAACCGCGCGTGCCGCCCTGCCGCGCTCCGTCTCGGGCAGCTCGAGGAGGAGGGTGCGCTACGACGTCGCGAGCTCGCGCCGGAGCCAGGCCTTGGCCGCCGCCCAGTCGCGTTTGACGGTGATCTCGGACACGCCGAGCGCCCCAGCGGCTTCGTCATGCGAGAGCCCGCCGAAGTAACGCAGAACCACGACCTTCGCGGCGCGCGGATCGATCGTTGCCAGCCGGTTCAGCGCTTCGTCGACCGCGAGAATCTCCTCGAGCCCAGCGGCATCGACCGCGAGCTCGTCCGGCAGCTCGACCGGACGCACTCCCCCGCCACGCTTCGCCGCGGCGTGCGAACGCGCATGCTCGGTGAGAATGCGGCGCATGACGAATGCCGCCACGGCGAGGAAGTGTTGCCGGCTCCCGAAATGCGCCCGCTTCTGGCCAACGAGCTCGAGAAATGCCTCGTGCACCAGCGCGGTGGTTTGCAGGGTGTGGCCCGTCCGCTCACGGCGTAGCTGCCGGTTGGCCAGCCGCTTGAGCTCCGGGTAGAGGACCGGGAACAGGCGATCGAACGCGCCCGCGTCGCCGGCGCTCCAGGCCTCGAGCCAGCGGGTCACATCTTCCGGACCGGTCGAACCCTGCCCCGCGGAGAGATCCTCGTCGTTCATCTCGTCAACTCGCCATTCTGCAAGACCCGCGTCGATTGTGCCACGGAAGCGACACCCGGCGGGCAGCGCCTGATAACCTCGCTCGTTCAACCGTTTTCGATCAAGGACAATCATCGCTGGCGAGGGGAAAATGGGCGGCATCTTCAAGGCGTACGACGTTCGCGGCATCTATCCCAGCGAGATCAACGAGATGATCGCCCGCAAGATCGGGCAGGCGTTCCGCAACGTGCTCGACGACGACGACCTGGCGCTGGGACCCAAGATCGTGGTCTCGCGCGACATGCGGCCCTCATCGGGGCCACTCTCCGAGGCGCTGATCGACGGCCTCACCACTGCCGGGCTCGACGTCATCGACGTCGGCCTCGCCTCGACGCCGATGAACTACTTCGCCATCGGGTACCTCCGGGCGGCGGGCGGCGTGCAGGTGACCGCTTCGCACAATCCGGCGGAGTACAACGGCCTGAAGTTTTCGAAGCGCGACGCGCGGCCGGTGTCGGGCGACCACGGCATTCCGCTCCTCGAGTCGTCGGTCTCGGATGGAAACCTTCCTGCGTCGACGACGCGAGGGAGCGTCGAGACCGTCGACGTGCACGCCGCCTACCGGAAGCACGTCCTCTCGTTCCTGCGCAAGCCGCTTCTCGGGCGCCGGCTCAAGGTGGTCGTCGACGCCGCGAACGGCATGGCGGTCGTGGATCAACCGATCTGGGAGCACCTGCCCATCGACCTCATCCCGCTCTACTTCGAGCTCGACGGAACCTTCCCGAACCATGAAGCGAATCCGCTCAAGCTCGAGAATCTGCGCGACCTGCAGGCCAAGGTCCTGGAGACCGGCGCCGACCTCGGCGTCTCCTGCGACGGCGACTTCGACCGCGCCGCGTTCGTCGACGAAAAGGGGCGGGCGATCGGCAGCGATCTCGCGACCGCGCTCATCGCCGGCGAGCTTCTGTCGCGCGATCCGGGAAAGCACGTGCTCTTCGACCTGCGCTCGTCGCGCGCCACCGCCGAGTGGATCCACGAGAAGGGTGGCATTCCGGTGCGCGAGCGCGTCGGGCATTCGTTCATGAAAGCGACGTTGCGCGAGAAGCGGGGCCTCTTCGGCGGCGAGCTCGCCGGGCACTACTACTTCCGCGACAACTACCACGCCGACTGCGCCATCCTCGCGGTGATCGAGATACTGAACCTCCTCTGGCGCTCCGGAATATCGATGTCGGAACTCGTCGCACCGCTCGAGCGCTACGCCAAGAGCCCGGAGACCAACTTCGAAGTCGAGGACAAGGCGGGCAAGATGCGCGAGCTTGGCGAGGCCTACCGCCAGGGCGAGATTGACTGGCTGGACGGCATCACGGTGCAGTTTCCCGACTGGTGGTTCAACGTCCGCCCGTCGAACACCGAGCCGCTCCTTCGCCTCGTCGTCGAGGCGCGCACGCCGGCCGACCTCGAGCGCCGATTCTCCGAGCTCGTCGGCCGTATCGGCCACCCGGTCGATCACTGATCCAGGGCAAGGCTGAAACCTGGTCCGGTCTGGGTGCTTCTCCGGCTAGAATGAACCCTGGAAGGAGTCTTTTATGGCCACCCAACCGAAGAAGAAGCTGGCCGCCACGCCGAAGCGCCTCGGCAGCGACCGCCTGCTCGCGGCGCTGAACGCGCAGGTCGGGCACGAGCTTCACGCCTCGATGCAGTACGTTTCGATCGCCGCCCATTTCGACGCTGAGAATCTGCCGCGTCTCGCCGGCTTCTTCTACCGCCAGGCCGACGAAGAGCGCATGCACGCGATGAAATTCGTGCGTCACGTGGTCGACCTCGGCGGCAGAGTAAAGATCCCGGCGATTTCGTCGCCACGCGCCGAGTTTTCGGCCGCGGCGGAAGCGGTGGCGCTGTCGCTCCAGTGGGAGCACACCGTCACCGGCCAGATCTACGACCTCGTTGACATCGCCAAGAGCGACCGCGATTACATCTCGATGCGCTTCCTCGACTGGTTCGTCTCCGAGCAGCTCGAGGAGATCAACACCATGGAAACGCTCCTCTCGCTCGTCGAGCGCGCTGGCGAGGACAACCTCCTCCTGGTGGAGGACTACATCGGCGGGAACCAGCTCGGAGACCCGGCCGGCGCCGAAGCCGGCGACGGCAAGGAATGATCGCCGCCGGCTGAGTCGTTCTCTGAGGCTCTTGGTCGATCGAAAGAGCGCGGCGGGACTACGAATCTCCCGGCACGGCGGACGGAAGGAGGAGCAGCGCCGAGAACGCCGCGAGCAGTCCCACGTACTCGGCGAGGGTGCGCCAGTCGCTCGTTTTCGCTTCGGCGCGGAACGAGCGGACGAGCGCCACGGCGAGCAAGAGGAGCAGCAGCCCCTCGCTGGTCACCAGGTAAGCGGTGAGCAAGGCGACGACCACCGTCCAGCGCGCACTTTTCGCGAGAGCGCGGAACGCGCGCCCGCCATCGAGGGGTCCCAGCGGCAGCAAGTTGAACAGGTTGATCCACGCTCCGAGGCGGCAGATCGCGAGCGCCAGTCCCGAGCCCGTGATCCGCCACGCCATGAGTGCCAGGAGCGCCGCACCCAACCCCCAGATCGGCCCGGCGAGACCGATCCGAGCGTCCTCGATCGCGTCCAGCGGCCGCTGCTTCATCCGCACGAAGGCCCCGAAGCCAGGCACGAACATCGGTGGATCGACCTTCATCCCAAGTTGCGCCAGACGCGCCACGTGCCCCATCTCGTGAAGGTAGATCGAGGCGATCAGGCCCGCCGCCAGCGGCCATCCCCAGGCCGCCCAATAGACGCCGAACGAGGCCAGCATCGAGGTCAGTGTCCCGAGCTTGGTCAGGCCGAGGAGGGCGAACTTGGCCTTGCCGAGGACCGCGACAATGACGAACTTGAGTTTCCAGAGGATCAATCCGGCGACACCCAAGGGCGCCAGGATGCGCGCCACCCTCGCCCCGGGCCGCCCGGTCGAATCCGACTTTGCGGCGGCTTCCAGCGTCGCGACGGGCGACCGCTTGCGCGCGGCCGCGACCCGTTCGGCGATGACGCGCGCCTGGGCGGAGTCGACGGGGAGGAGCTCGAGCGCCTCCCTCCAGGCCGCGAGCGCCGCAGGGATGTCGCCTTGAGCTTCCGCATGGCGCGCTCGATCCGCCAACGATTCGAGCCGTTCGCGGTGCACCAGCCGGCGGCAAGACGGACAGGCGAGAAGTGCCGCGGAGAGCTCCGTGCCGCACTCGCAACGCCGCACCTCGATGGGCGCAGCCAATGTCATGGGGCGATCGGCGGCGGCGGCGTTTCGGGAACGTAGGTCGAGCGCGCGCCCGCCAGCCGGAACGGCCCCTCGAACGTGAGCTCTTCACGTCGATTCAGCTTCCACGCCTCGTAGAGCCCGATCGCGAGGATGATCCACCCCATGAAGTTTGACAACCCGCCGAGGAACGGCGCGACGAAGGCGAGGCCGAAGAGGAATGCGACGCCGATGACGAATCCGAGGACGCCGCCGATCGGAGCGACCGCCGCTTCGCCCGGCGAGGTCGCGGCGGATCCGGGCTCGCCGGCCGACTCCTCGGCACTCTCGCCGGAAGGGTCGACCTCGGCACCGGAGTTCTCCGCGCTCGCCAGAATCTCGCCGCCGGCGAGCGCGTCGGTGTTGGTGGCCCCGGATTCGCTCGACTCCTCGTACGCCGCCGCCGACTCAAGGATCGCCGGAACGTAGGTCGAGACGATCGAGCCGTAGGTGAGAAACATCGCGAGCGCCTGGTAGATCCAACCACCTCGCCGGCGCGATCCCATCCGAACGCCTGTGCCCACGAGAAAGCCGATGACGATCGCGATCAGACCGAACTCGTACCCCGTCAGCTTGGCGACGCCGTACCAGAGCAGCGAGCCGAGGATCGCGGCGCCCACTCCGAAAAGCGCGGCACGACTGAATCGCCCGGCGCTGCTCCCCCCCGCTCGCTCCGCCAACATTCGCCCGCGGCAGGCGGCGCACGCGATCGCGCCTGCGGTCTCGAAGTAGACATTGCGGATCGGACTGCCGCAGAAAGAGCAGACCGCCGACTCCTTCTCTTTCCCCTCCACGTCAGCTCGCTCGAAGCTGAGCTCCTTGCCATCCTGACCTTCTAACATGAACTCCTCCTGGTAGTGACGCAATCCAACAGTTCGACCTGGAACCAGCGTGGGTGCCTCGACGTTCCGCGATCGGGCCCCTCTCACGGTCCCTCGATGCAGTATGGGACGGGCTTTCCAGTGCCTTCATTCTCATTCTAAGACGCCAACGAGCAGCCCCAACTTTCCGGGACAGCAATCCCCGCCATCCGGCTGATCGAAAAGCCATCGTCGGCTCCTCGGCCGAGGAGGCAATCCTGCCCCTCGGCATGACCCGCAACGGCCTGGTGCTGGAGCCCAAACGCCCACTCCCATCGAAATCAAGCGCGGAGTTCGCGATCGCCGGGAAGGGCCGCAGGTTGCGGTACGGCAGAATTCTCTACAAAACTAATTCTGCCGCTGCAGGATTTGCTTACTAGCTAGAATTGCCGTACCCCACCGGGGTGCCGGAAAAGCACCGGATCGCACCGCACTACCTGACAATCTAGGTCGACGCGGATCTCGCGGAAGCTCTATACTCATGGACTGGTCGAGAACGAGGCGGCGAGATTCGAGAATCTGGTCGCCGGCCGTCTGCTCAAGTGGTTGCAGTTCAAAGAGGACGGAAGTCGACGAGCATGAGGGCGAAGCCTGTCTGCTTGACGCTTCTCGCGGCGCTCGCCGTGCCGGGGAGCACTGCCTTTGCCGGGCAGCCGGATCCCCAGGTAAATCAGGCGCTCACCGAGTACTGGAACAGGAGCGACTTCAAGGCATTTGCGCTGGCTGTGGACAGCCGGGGTGCCTGGTCGTTCGGTTTCTCAGAAGGACAGGGATCCGAAAATGACGCGCGCAAGGAAGCGCTCCGGCGATGCGAGAAAAACCGGAAGCAGTGGAGCGTGAGTGTCGCCTGCGAGATCCTGGCAGTCGGAAACACTCGGCTCCGAGAGCTCGCCTGGCCTGACCCACCGCCGTCGTCAAATGTCAGGTACGAGAATCGTTGGGTCGAAGGGACTTCCTTCGTCATCGGGAGCACGGAGGATCTGCAGCTCTGGATCGCCTTAACCGCGGGATCCGATCCCCAAGCGCTCGTCTACCTGGTCAATGGCAGCGACCGAGCGATCACCTTCGCACCGGAATCGATCGTGGCCGACCTCGTGAAGACGCGTAGCGGCCGTGAGACGCGCACGCGAATGGAAGCGTTCAGCGCGGCGACCTACGAGAAGAAGGTCCGCACGAAGCAGGCCTGGGAAGCCGCGCTCTACGCCGCCGCCGTTGTCTACACGAGCCGGCCACAGCCACAGACCTCGACCTTCTCCGGTAGCTACAACGCCTATCAGCCGTATCGAGCCCGGCCGAGCTACTACGGCTCCTACTACGGACAGATCACCACCTGGCCGACCGCCGCCGACTACGCCGCCGCGAGCGAGCGGTCGGCTGCCCAAATGCGAGCCATGGGCGATCAGCTCGCCGCCTCCTACGCCGCGCTCACCGGCTCGCTCCTTCAGACTCACACTCTCGGCCCCGGCACGTACTACGGCGGCATCGTCCATTTCTCCAAAGCCAAGAAAGGCGATCGCGTCGACCTCCTCATCCCCTTCGGCGGCGAAACCTTCGGCGCCCGCTTCACATTTCCGAAATAGCGGCCACATAACGCGCTGAGCGCGCTTTAGCTTGCCGGCAGCCAGCACCATGCCTCCAACAGCTCGATCTCATCACTATGTTCCCGAGTTCTACATCGCAGGGTTTACGCCTTCAGGGTCCCGCGATGATTTTCTTTGGGTCCACGACCGCAAGGAAAAGAAGGGATGGCGACAGCGACCACGCGAAGTAGCCTGCGAGAGGGATTACTATCGTATCGACGTCGACGGGCTGCCTCCTGACGCCATCGAGCGCGACGTGCTTGGAAAGCTTGAGGACCTAGGAGCGCAGGCGCTCGCCAGGATCTCCAGCGAGAAGACGGTCCCGACCGGAGAGATGCTCGACGCATTGATCGGCTTCGTTACGCTCCTCGCCGTACGCACACCACGGTTTCGAGAGCAATACTTCCGCAATCAGCGAGATCTCATCCGCTTTCAATGCCGCTTCGTGATCGGGCACCCCCAAGCGTTCCAGGCCTTCAAGCAGAGCATGGCGCAGCGGGGCAAACCAGTTCCAGATGATTGGACTTCGGAATCTCTCCTTGCTTTCCTTGACGACGAGAGCCGATACACCATCGAGATCCCGCAGATGTGGGCAATCCGGAATCTACTCGACATGTTTCAAGCTCTCTTACCCGTAATCGCAGGGCGCCTCTGGAGCCTCTTCGAGTCCGCTGACGATGACTTCATTTCCAGCGATAATCCCGTTTCATTGAATGCCGCTGGACCCGAGGCGGGGCGGCATTTCGGGATCGGCACCCCACACACCGAGATCACGCTCCCGATTTCACGCTCCCTCACCCTCATCGGATCCCTCGACGAGCCAGGCATTGTTCACGACGCCGGCAAGATGGAAGTGGGGCTCATCAATCAACGGACTCTCGATAGCGCCCATCGGTTCGTCTACTCGGCAAGAAAGGCGTTTGTAGTCTCAGTGCCACGAACAGCCACGAGAGACGATCCAGATGTCCGGCGGACTGATCCCTGAGTTGACCGAGAAGCGCGGTACCTTCCTGCTTCCCAGCGCTGAATGAAATCTGGATCGGTGAGCAGACGCTAATGTCCATGAAATCTCCCCTTCGCAGCATGGCCGGGCTCCCGGATCGAGTCCGGGCACCCTACCCGCCGCGGCGCGCCGAGGAGAAGGCCGGACGCTCCGCCTACGTCTCCGCTTCCGCGCTTCTCCCCCGGCGGTGGGTCAATTCCTCGCGCTTCCTACTGGGTCAATTTCTCACGCTCGCTGGCACGTAGCGCCTGCTGCGCCGGATGGGTTCAGCTTCCCGGGTTGGCGAAGATCTGCGATGGGCGAGCCGACGACGACCCCGCGCGCGGTCGCTCGCGTTCGCGGCGGCGATCACGACAGTTCGAGTGACGGATCGAGTTCGGTCGCGCCTTCCGGATCGCGCCTGAGAAAGAAGATCTTCCTTCGCAGACGCAGAGTCTGCGGATCCACAACAGTCTTGACGACAGGCCCTCTTGGGATGTCGATACCAACCCAAGCCAAGCCTCCAAACTCGAATTCTTGGTGCAGTCTCGAAACTCCAGGAATGTAAACGACGCGACCGGTACGTTTTCGAAACAGAACTCTCAGCTCGACCCAGTCTCCGATCTCGACGGGAGTAACGCCATCGGCATAGGTGATCATGGTTCGCCCCTGCTAGTCCTCGTCGGAAAGAGCTTCGACGGTCTGTGCTGTTCCGAAGAAAACGGATGAATACCAGATCATTGCGAAGAAGCTCGCCCGCCTCGTGTTGTTAGAGATCCAGTTGTTCGCAAGACGAGGAATTGGCGCCAAGTTCCAGAAACCGTTCGCGATACGCCGAAGGCCTTCGTTCTCGAAGAAGTCCTGGAAGTGTCGGCCCGCTCCCTTGGTGAGGCTCTGCAAGATGAGCGTGTGGTGAAGCTCCCAGCTGAAGCTTGGAAGGAACCGCTTGAGCGCGCGCCCAAGCAGGGTCGTCCCAATACTCGGTGGGTTTCTGGTTCCTCGCAGAAACAGCCTGCTGAACTTGATCAAGACTCTATCGACGGCCGCTGTGCCCGGCTTGATGAGCAAGCCTTCCATTCGACCGACTGCAGCGAGAATCGTCGGCCCGATTCGGCTCACCTGAAGCAGGCGTAAACCAAGCTTGCTGAAAACGCCACCGACTGGCGCGAGTACACCCCCCCAGAAAAAGTCGCTCCAGAAGTTCGACCAGAACTCCGGACCCGAAGGGGCGTTGTTTCCAAGAGCGATGCCGAGTGCGGCGTTGACGATTCCGTTGACAGCGAAAGAGATCGCCAGACCAGTAAGGCCCTCATACAGACCGGTCGGATCGGTGCCGTCTTCTGGATGCCCACCAACGTAGAGATAGCGGTGAAGACTGGTCGGCTCTGATACGGAGCCGCCAAACGGATCGACGCTTGCAAACCGCCCGGCATTCGGATCCAGCCACCGCGCGCGGTTGTAGTAGAAGCCGGAGTTGGGATCGAGGGGCTCTCCGGCGAAGAGGTAAGCGTTCGGATCATCGCCTTCGTGCGAGAGCAGCGTCCCAAAGGCTTCGAGGGTGTACCTGTCAGTGACGTTGCCCTGCTCGTCCGTCAGTGCTCTTATGGTGCCGATGCCTTCGGCGTGGAAGTACTTGGCGACGAAGGTCGTCGGATTCCCGAGATCGGGCCGCAACGTCGCGAGGAGGTCGTCGCCGCGCACGTGGTAGGCGGTGAGGGTGTCGGTTGCGTCGGTCTCGGCGACGACCTGGGAGAGGACGAGGCCTCGGCCGGCGACGCTGGTCTGATGCCAGGGGTCGACGAGGTAGTCGACGACTTGCGGCGGGCCGCTGCTCGGCGTGGTCGTCGTGCGGACTCGCACGCCGTCGACGTCGTAGACGTGATCGATCGTCGTGCCGTTCGCGAGCACGACCCGGGTCAGGCGGTTCTCGAAGTCCCAGGCGTAGGTCGCGCCGTCGGTGCCTGACTTCGAGATCTGGTTGCCGTTCTGATCCCAGCCGTAGTCGACGGGGCTCGGGCCGTTCTCGGTCAGCAAGCGATCGCGCGTGTCGTAGTCGTAAACGACGGGCTGCGGCGTGCCGCTCTCGATCTGTCGGTTCTGCTGCGTTCGATTCCCGACGGGATCGTAGATGAAGCCGTTGCGCCAAGCGGTCGGGGCGTCGGGGGCGACGCCGTTGCGGACGTGCTCGTCGGTGAGGCGGTAGAGGTTGTCGTAGACGTAGTTCCTCGTGACGCCGTCGTGCTCGGTGATCTTGGTCCGGTTGCCGGTCGGGGCGAGGGTGTAGGCGAAGCTCACCAGCGTCGTGCCGGCGTTGTTGATGGTCGAGATGTTGAGGAGCTGATTCTTCGCGTTGTAGGCGTAGGTGGTCGCCACACCGTTCGGGAAGAGCAGGCTCTCGCGATTGCCGTTTGGGTCGTAGTTGTGGTCGTAGACTCCGCCCTCGGGATCGGTGACCGTGTCGAGGCGGTTCAGGTCGTCGTAGGTGTACGAGGTCGTCAGCGTCCGGCCGGCGGCGTTCGCGGTGAGCGCGGTGCGGTTCCCGGCTGCGTCGAAAGCGAACAGCAGCTCGCGTCCGGCCGGATCGATCAG
>ERZ1292633.2208-Hain-H41-02um-R1-2208-length-20123-cov-10_pt2 | contig 17778 bp, 21 predicted proteins | sample MGYA00564406_ERZ1292633 | MGnify/ENA primary metagenome ERZ1292633 (study PRJEB36523, sample SAMEA6512639) | groundwater metagenome | collected 2019-01-08 | study: AquaDiva: Metagenomics assemblies of 32 groundwater samples | reverse complement strand
AGCAGGAGATGCTGGCCTTGTTGAACGAAGGAGTCGTGCATTGCACGAAGGTCACCGATTTTACGACTCGGCACATGCTTGAAGATATGGCGAAAGACGTCGATGGGCATATTGACTGGATCGAAACCCAGCTGGAAACTATTAAGCAAGTCGGCGTGGAGAACTATCTGGCTGAACAGATCAAAAAAGAATCCTGAGGGAGTCCATGAAAGCCAAAGAAGGCGTCCTTGAGTTTCTTAATCAGGTGCTCAGGTCAGAGTTGACGGCCGTTCACCAGTACTTGTTGCACGCGGCTTTGTGTAAAAATGGGGATACGAGCGGCTGCATGAGCACTACAGTCACTTGGCGAATGAAGAAGTGCAACACTCTGCCGGGCTGATCGATCATATCTTGTACCTAAACGGTACGCCGGAGGTGGGACAGCTTGATCCGGTAGCGCAGGGGGAGGACGTAGGAACGCTGTTCCGAGCCGATCTGGATTTCGAACGCGACGATGTCGAATTGCTCCGAAAGGCCATTGCCCATTGCGCCAAGGTGGGGGACTTCACGACCCGCCACTTGTTGGAGGAGATGGTCGTGGACTCGGAAGAACACGTCGACTGGTTTGAGACGCGACTGCGGACGATCCAACAGGTGGGGTTGGAGAACTACCTGAGCGAGCAGATCAAGAAATAGAAGGCGCTCAGTTTCACATGATTCATGAGAGGATGTTACGCGCGTCGGTCAGTTCGATCGCCTTGTGCATCAACTCGAAGGAGAGAGAGGGGAAAGTCCAGACGGAAAGTCCGATGAGGAATGGTCACGGCTACGGTTTAGTGCCGTGACCGTCCTCAACGTCATTCCGAGGCCGAGATACAGAGGGATGATATCAGTGACGCTGCCCAGCCCGATCGACTCAATCGCGATTCCATGCGGATTTGTTTGACATCTCCTTAAGGTTTTGTCCCTTCACTGTTGCTGCATCACGAATTCCCTAGACTGGTGAGTACGTTGGACTCACCAGTCAGTTTTCCAGAACGCGGCATCGATCAATGGCAGAGGAGGTCGGGTTTGGTGGCCGCTATGATCATGGAGGCAGGATGATCTTCACTGTAGGGAATTTGAGCGGCTAACTTACCCACGACCTCGGCAAACACCTGAAACTCATCCCGGTCAAAGTGCAATGTGATGGGACCGTAGGTGAAGTGCAGCTTGCCGCACGTGCACACGTTTAGCTTCACTCGTCTGTTGCCATGAACAACGTGGCCCATATGGTGTCTCTTCGGTGTGATGAGAATCTGCATCAATCGTCGATTGCGCATGAAAAGAGTTCACGTGTTTTGGAATAGAGGTTGCGCGGAGGATCTCCTTATCTCTTGCGTTTCACGCTAGGATGAAACCGTCACGGCCTTGTAGTTTGCCGCCTGTTCCGAGCGCGTTGCGGTCATCCTCTCGGAATCCTTGGATTGACTCATCGTTAGAATCTCCTCGAGCGCGGCCAAGCCGCGGTTCGTGAAGTCATGAATCAGATGAAACCGGAGGAGACCCCTGCGGTCGATCAAGAAGGTCTGGCACCTCACCGGAGTCTGTGCCGGAACGACGCCGAACGCGCGATGCAGTCGGCTCAAGGGGTCATACAACAGCGGCGTGCGCGGCGCGGTCGGACGCTCGAGCCATAGCCGGTGCAACGGCCATGTGCCGGAACTGACGATCAGCAGCGTCGTGTCGAGCCAATCGAGATGATCGGCCTGCTGGTCCAAGAAAGCGGGGTCCACGATGCCCACATAGGGGAGGAAACACAGGGACGTCCAGCGGCCGGTGAACTGCGCCGCATCAAGATAGGCAAGCTGTCCGTCAAGTAAAGCCGGTGCTCGAAAATTAAGCGAGGGATCGCCGATGTGTTTCATAGATTCCTCCGATCACCTGAATTCCGGTTTGCGCGCGCGATAACTCGTCGCTCGAACCACAAGGTTCTGGACTGGTGGTTCTCCAAGGAAAGCCATCCGCAGTTGACGCATTTCCATCCGGTCGAGGGGCTGTAGAAATCCAAGTGGCGTTCGGCTACCAAGAGGCCACCGCATTGTTGACAGGCCATATAACTCCTTTCTCGTCACAGGCGCATATCACGGGGACAGGCACCCCTCGGCAAGTTCGTAGAGCCGGTCCTCCTCACAGCGTCATGCGCATGCCGGCGTAATACAAATGTTCGCCGTCGACTTGAGTGGCGGATCTGACGGTGACCCGCGATTCGGTGACGTTGTCCGCCCCGAGGTAAATCTCAACGTTGTCTTTGATCTGGTACGCGAATCGGAGATCGAGTTGAACGTTGGACGAGGCTTTCTCATTCGGATCGACCTGCCCGTTCCTGTTCAGGTCCGACAATCCGAATGAAGAGAAATAGCGAAGACGGGCTGTGAAATTCCACCGGTCCTTTTCGATCCGCACGCGGGTTTTCCAGGCATGGGGGGATCGGGAGAACAGGAACGAGCCGTTGTCCAGATTGCGCGCATCCAGGTACATGTAACCGGTTTCCATATAGAGCCAATCCCATGGTTTGATGCCCGCCTCCAGCTCGAATCCCTGGCTTCTCGAATTGGCTACATTACTTGGCGAGAAACAGAGGTTCAGCGGCACGCCCAGCGCGGCAGCGTCGGCAGATGAACAGGTTCCGCCGACGAATTGAATGAGATTGCTGACCTCGTGGCGGAACAGACTGGCTCCGATCTTGGCCCGCTCGAAGTAGTACTCGAGATTCCCCGTATAGCTTGTTGATTTCTCCGGTTCCAGTTTTGGATTGCCGACCACGCCGACTCCACCGCCCTCGACAAAAAAGGACGCAATGTCCGTGAGGGTCGGGCTGCGAAACCCGCGTGTGTAGGTGAACCGTCCGCGGAAATTGCCGGGCTTGAGCAGTACTGTCGCCTGTGGAGAAAAGAAGCCGCCGTATTCGCTGTTGGTCGTATATCGCCCGCCCAGGACCACATCCATCCAGGGCAAGACCGAAATTTCGTCTTGCAGCCATCCTGCCGACTCGGTGAGATCGACATTGCCGGAGCGAACAGACTGTCCACGCTGTCTGCGGATATCGTGTTCACCGCCCAGGGTGAGCAGGTGATGCTGGCCGATCTGCCTGGTATATTGAAACTGCGGTTCCCAGAGTTCCTGCGTGAATCGCGAGGTTCGCAGCGCGGCGTTGGTATCCAGGCGAAAGGTGCGGCTGTCGTTTTGAAATGTTTGGTGATGGCCCCACAGGGTGAAGGTTGAAACGGCGTCCGGGTTCCAGTCTAACCGAAGGATGGTCTGGGCGCGTTCGTTATTGCCCTTGACCGCGCGGGTACTCGGGATCGATGGGGTGGGATTTTGCTTTGTTTGCCGGTCGTCGTCCGTATAGTGGGTGTAGAGGGACACGGTGAGGTTGTCCAACAGCTTATAGTCGAAGTTGCCGCTGACCGTTTTGGTGGCAAACTGAGGGATTCCATCGGTCTGGGGAGTGCTTTGGTTGAAGTCGAAGCCGTCCGATCCGCTATAGCCGGCTGAGACGTAGCCGCCGAATTTGCCGTCGGCAGTGCGAAATTCAGGGGCCCCAAACGACGTGATGGTGTTGAACCGGCCATACTGGCCGAAGATTGTCGCGCCGACCGGCTTGGCTCCTTTCCTGGTCCTGATGTTGATGACCCCGCCGATCGCATCGCTCCCATACTGAACAGCCGCGCCGCCTTTGACGATCTCAATGGACTCGATTTCGGGGGAGGCCAACAGATCGCGGGTGAAAGTGGCGCCTTCAACCGTCCCGATCAGTTCCTGGCCGTTGACGAGAAACAGCGTGTGGATGGCGGACAGTCCCTGAATCTGGAAGGTCGGGAACCCTCCCGCCGCCGGGCGCGATTCAATGGCCGGCACGTCCTCCAGTACTTGTCGCACATTTGTCGCACCGGCTTGCTCCAGCATCGTGCCGGTGATCCGCTCGATCTCGACCGGCGAGTCCTTGACGGTATGTGGGGTCCAAGTCCCGGTCACCACCACATCCGGGACACGAACCTGTTTCTCATACGGTGTGGGCTCGACCGGCTGGGCCTCTGGTGCCGATTCTTGCTTGGCCTTGATCTTGTTTTCCTCGGCGGCCAGCCCGACCAGGGGGACCAGACACAGCAAACCGGCTGCCAGCAGCGCAACAGAAGGTGAGAGCGGTCGAAATGCATTCTTCATGATATCGAGCGTGTCCTTTCAGGCTGTTGAAATGGTGTTCCTCGACGGCTTGTGGGAGCCTGACACTTGCGCGAGGTGTCTACCCCCTCCAGCGCTCCGGCGGAGGGGGTAGAATGGTCCAGCCTAGGAGGAGACTTGGGTCCTACCCTCCCCGAAGGGCCCGCAGACGGAGGGCAAGCCGCCTACGGGCGATGCAGAATTGTCCGGGCCATCAGGTTATCGTTGGGCGACGCGATCAACCTTGTCCGTCGGATTTGTCAACGCGGTCACTGTTTGTCCGATTCCTATTTCTAGCCACTGAGTGATGATCGGGCCGGCGAAGCCTTTCTCGTTCAAGGCGTAATTCAGCCCCGTGAGCATCTTTTTGTACGGGCCGGACCCGTACATGCGGTTGGCGATGACCAGCACGCGACCGGTCTTATCGTTTTCCTCGATCATCTTTCTCACGTCGGCCACGGCCTTCTCCCGCTGCTCCGGCCAATCCTCCCTCACCGTCGCCGCCTTGATGGCTTTGAAGGGCGCGCAGCGGGGATCCTTTTTGACCCGCTCGATGTTGGCTCTGATCACCGACAGCCAGTGGTTGTTGTCTTCATCCGTCTGCGCGCCATGGGCCAGCAGTACGACGGTCTCTTTGGACGGCTCTTGACTGACCTCCGTGATGCGCTCGCACAGCACGTTCGCGATGGGAGGAAAATTCTCGGTATACCCGCCGAAGGTGGAGAAGAGGGCGGCGCTGCGGATCTGCGACGGGAAGGCGGAGTCGCGACCATGCCCGTCGGCATGCCCCGGCAGCGTCGGACTGTTCGTAAGTCCAAGAATGTAGTCCGTGAGCGGTTTCATGTGCCGCTCCAACTCGTACATGCGCACGAACACGATGCGCTTCACGCCTTGCTGCTCCAGGAGGGAGACAGCGTTCTGGATGATGCCGGAATCGCCCATGCCATAAGCCATTTCGATCTTGTATTTCGTTTTCAGCGGCTCGATGGTACGCTCGGCCGCATCGTTCCAAGGTTGGGTCGAGCCATGCGGCATGATGACGACGCCGATCTCGTCAGGCCGGGCTGCCACGAATTGATTGGCGGTTTTCTTGAGCCAGAGCAGCGCGTTCGGGTGCGGGAGCAGCTCCGCGCCTTGGTAGGAGACGTTCAAGCCCTTGAACTGGTGGCCCAGCCAGGATGTCATCGCCATCGAGCGGTCGAACTTCGGACCGATGAACGTCGGTACGACGATCGTGTGGCCCTGCTTGGCGATCTGCGCAAGCACATGCGCCTTGATCTCTTGGTTTTTCTTTTCCGCTCCCTCTGCCTCGCGATCGTAGTAGATGACGGACTCCGCTTCGCGGAAGTGGGTGTACCGCCGGACATAGGCCAGCAGTTTATCTACGTCGATCTTCAGGGCTTGCTCGCTCGCCTCATCCGTGGCGCCGATGCCGAGAAGGATGAGCCGCTCTTGCTCAGGCTGCCGACTAAGGGCTTCGACGCGATCCAGCACCACTTGGCTGATCAGATGACTTTCCGCCATGACCGGCGCCCAGCGCAGTGGGAGCCCGGCGGCATAGGCCGAGAGCGTAGGAATCGCCCGTTTCATCAAGGGATCGGATGTGGAAAGGAACAAAGGAATGGCGACGATCTCGGTTGCCCCGGCTTGCTTCAGTTCCTGCACGGCGCGGGTCATATAGACGGCATACTCACCCTCCACGCCGGTGTACTCGGGCCCGATCAATCCCAGCGCCGCCGGATAGGATTGCTTGAATTCATCTATGAGTGATCGGATTTCTTGATTGCCGAGAAAACCACGGTCGGGAGCGATCACGAGGAAACCAGTCTTGGATGGCGGAGCGGCGGCTCCGGCCGGTATCCAACACGCGCCGAGCGCCATCGTGGTGGCTATGATTGCTAGTGATTGTTTAAGCATGAAGTACTTTCCTTTCTTCATCGGTCAAGTCTGTAGTGGACGGGGATCAACACTTCAATGTGTGATTGGCCAAGATCTCGTTGCAGGCGAATGGGACAGGCTCGTTGCATGAGCTGCAACGCCTCCTCGTCTAAGGATGCGTATCCCGAGCTTTCTGTGACGACTGCATCGAGCAGATTGCCGTCGTCCTTGATCGTGGCGAGGACGACGACTCGTCCCTCCCACCCTTGCACGCGCGCCAGCCGCGGATAGGTTTTGAGGCTTTCCACGCGGCGTCGCAGCGAGTCGGTGAGCCAGCCATAGTCCGGATGGAAGGGCCGTAGCCGACCAATCGGTGGATGGGGCATGGCCACTGTGGTGACCGGCGTATCATGGATGGAGCTGAGGGCCTCCTGTGCCGAGGAGATTCTTGGACCGGCAGGGTGAGTCGGCGGGAGGGCTGAACGGTCCCCGGCTTCCGCCTGTGCGAAGATGGGAGCTTGCAGCGTGGATAGCGAAGCGGAGTGATTCGCTGACGGAGGATCGGTGGGATCGTCGATGATATCGAGCGTGGTCTGCTCTTGCAGAGCTTGGTGGGGGATGAAAGGACTCAGCTTGTCCACCTGCGCCATGGCTGACTCGGCGGCGCGGTCGGCGCCGCCTGGTAACGCGGTTGAGGTGGCCGGCGTTTCGACAGAAACCGGCTGATGACTCGTGAGGGGGGAGGGGATATGGCCGACAACCTGCTGGCTCTGTTGGATGACGGGATCGGCCCCCTGAACAAAAGATACTGCGTCGTCTGGCTCTTGCCGAACAATCTCACGCACCCGTTCACGTCGGAAGTGCGGTGTTTCTGCCATCTGAGAAGAGGCCTGCGTAGCCTGCGCGACCTGGTGAGTCGAAAGCGCGTCGGTTCCCGGTCCAGGAATCGGCCGTGGCGACGGCGTCACCAACGAGATGGCCCAGCTAAAAGATTCGCGCTGGACCGGCTTGGGCAGATCGGACAGCGCCATTAAGGCGGCGCCGAACGCGAGTCCGTGGATGAACGTCGAGAGCGTCCAGCTCTGAATCGATCGCGTAGTGTCGTCGTGGGCGAGGTGTTGCATGGAATGATGTCCGCCGTATCTATTTAGATACTGAGAACTATTATCAATTTATATTATAACGGTGTCTGCCCCTCGAAGAGAATGTTCAGTTTCCGGTTCGGACATGTTCATTGGTCGGAAAGGACGCAGGAATAACGAAGTGGGGAGATGGATCGAATCCGCGCGCGCTATGATAGCGTGGCCCGGAAGCGTTCCAACGCGGATCTCTTCAAAAACCTCACGTGGGGTGATCTCTAGGAATGGGCCGACGCGACCAACGTAGCGCTTGGTCCACATCCTCTCCGGCCGCCGGATTATTAAAGGGGTGCGATGATACTCACAAACGACGGGGTGTGATGAGATACGATTCTGCCACGATCTCGGATGCGGCGACGCGGCTTGCGTTCGATGAAGCCCAACGGCTTGACCTGGTCGCCGCGTATCACCGCCGGATGCCTGTAACGTTTTCCAACGCCGATCTCCACGCTGTTGCCCACGTTATCGTCGAGAACCGCTTGCCGAGGAGGGCTCTCGCTACGGACGTGTTGAACTGCCTGAGGGCTGAAGGGTTGGGCCGGCATGAGGCGATTCATACCTGCCGATGTTCAGGCGGAGCGATCCTTCGAAGCGTTCGTGGAGAAGAGGTCGGTTTCGCGCCGTGGCTCGGACTGGTGCGCTCGTTCTGAAATGAATAGCTCTACTCCGGTCGGAACTGTGACCACGAAATGCTTGGCGCCCTATGAACTAACTGTGATCTCGTGAGTGATCGGGACAACGCGATGCCGGAAGTCGGCTAGGACGGTGGTGACGTCTTCGACTAAAAAGACAAGATGAATGCCGCTTGGCGGCGTCGATGAGAGAGCATTCTCGGGCGCTGAAAATCCGAGACATAGCTTCTTGTTCGGCGCCATCATGGAGGCAAAACTCTCAGTATCGGCTACGCGAGAATATCCAAAATGACGCACCTAAAAATCGGCAGCTTTCCGGAAATGCGATGTCGTGATGCCGATGCAGGAGTTGTCAGTCGGTGGATTCATGCAATCCTTCTGTTCACCCAATGTCTCACATCAACCGGCTCAAGATAGCGTCTCTTCGTTCTACGCTCCGAGCCAGTTGAAAAGTTTTGTTACATCATGCTCTCACTGCGCCAGGCCCCTCCTTCTGGATGGGGGCGAGTGTATGCTCCAAACCGTGGGTCGAAGGAGATGGTCGGAGACCGGATCAGGAAGTTCTCTTTCCTGACGTGTCGAGGCAGGACGGGAAGGGTTGCCGAAGAGGAGAAGAGGTTAGGTTACCGGCCCGGAGCATACAAGGCGTTCGCCACGGGGAGACGCGCGGCACGGATGGCCGGAGGAAGGCCGCCGAGCATGCTGATGACGAGCGCGAAGGCCATTGTGGTCACGGCTGAACCGGGTGTCAGAGTCAGGCGAAAGGCCAGTTCGGAGAATGTGCCCCAGTTCATGGTCGACAGCGTGATGAACTGCAAGGCCGTACCCCCTCCGATCGCCAGCACACCGGCCGACGCTCCGATCAACAGGGATTCGAGCAAAAACACGGCGAGAATCTTGGATCGAGGGAAGCCGAGCGCGCGGAGCATGCCGATCTCCCGAGTCCGCGATGCGACGGCTCCATACATCGTCATGGTGCCGCCCAGGATCGCGCCGAGCGCGAAGATGAAGGTGAACCCCAGCAGACGAATGAAGGTGGCCATGGTGACGGATTTTTCACGATAGTGAGCCCACATTGCGATACTTCCACACGGTTATGCTTTCAGACGAAGCTTACCTGGGTGGAGCCGCATTGCGGATTAGTGCAGCGTCGATAATCTCAATTTGCTCTTGCTTATCCTTTTCTGAGATGTTCTCGAAGTAATCTCTCAATGCCTGAAATTGTGACTGTGCGAAGAAGTGCTTTTTGGCTATCCTCCCCCTGTGATAGAGATGCCTGGATAAACTCGTTGTATGGAAATAGGGAATATCTCCAGATAGAAGATCGCTGAATTCATAATCGACAAGGTCGACAAAGATTGCTCGATTAGGTTTGGGAACGTCCTGTAACAATCGGTGCTTGATGGTGCTCAAATGCCGATGCGTAGCCGTGATCTTCGGCTGAACACACTGAAGCTGCTTCACGGCATAGTATCGTGTTGGTCGTATAATATAGCGGCAAGCAATGTTCAGCTTCATCGTAGCCAAGGCTCTAGGAAATAATGGATCTTTGGTCCTCAGGATTTCATCGTATCCTGCCGAAAACCCTTCAATGATGTGTTTCTTGGATTCTGCGGGCTTCACGAGGCAACCATTTCCCGATGAGACGATTCGATTATCTGTTCGAGGAATGGTCTGGACGTATTCGATTTTGAAACAGTTCTCCGAATGGTGTGCATAGGACTCCTATTTCACTGAGCATTCCACCCCCATCGATTCCCGATATTGCTTCAGGGCCGATTAGCATTGTGTCCTCGACTGTGGCATGTTGGCCATTGGGTGAGAGAGGGTAGAACACCGTTTCAAGCTCCAAGAGCACTGGTCCATGCTGTGTCATGAAGACGTTCTCATGGTGCAAGTCAACGACCTTGAAGCAGTGTGATAGGGCGAGTAGGAGCCCAAACTTATAATAGTGCTGCTCGTAGTCTTGTGGTCTAACCATATCATTAGAAAGCTGGATATACTCCATAACGCCGTAATGGCGGTCTGAATAAAAGACTTCTGGAATACCCGGTGAGTCGAATTCCTCCTGCTGGCAAATGGAATGCGAAAGTGTTCGCAGAAGCGATTGTGCTCTTAAATCCACAGGTTTATAGACAATTCTGACGTGCTTGTCCCCGAAAATGATCGGCTGAGCTCCGCCGTTATGTGTTTCCCCAGATGGTATCCGAACCGCATCGATTTTAGTGATGTCGATCCCGCACCGTGCTTGTAGAATGTCCTTAATTGTGATCAGCCGATCTATAGCCTTCAGAAAGGCGCGCTCAGATAAGGAGATTGCGCTCTGAGCCATCTTCTCAATATGACGGTCGGAATCGAAATCCAGGTGATCACACACATGCGGCTCTGAGTAGTCTGTGCCGGGTGCGAAGGGCCTCCCGACGTATTCTAAAACAGCTTCGCCGAGGACACCGCACTTGGTTGCTAGTGAAGGTAACAAAAATTGCAGACTTCTTTTCTTAAGATGGTTTTCTAGTTCCACCATGGCCTCATCCGAGAAAGAGACTTTGCCCACAAAATGCCTGCGAAGGCGCTCGGTCGAGTTTCCAGCCATCTTTTGGCACTGATCATGGATTATGTTATGCAGATGTTTTTCTGGCACTCGTGTGGGCCGCGTGGCGCAAGGGTTGGCCAGGAATTCAATATCCGCGTGATTGGAAGGTGTGGGACTGCCTGCCATTCTGGCTCTCCCTAGCTCTAAGGGATTTGTGGTGTGTTGCTGGGGAACAGCTCTTTTGTTGCGAGCGGTTTTCGAGAACAGGCAACGAGCTTCGTTTTCGGTTTTATCCCGAACGATGCAAAGAAGTTCTCATTCCCAACAAAGGCTTGAGTGTAGATCGCTGTGTGATTCGTCACGCGCAACAGTTCGTTCATGATGTGCGTGCCGATTCCTTGCCGACGGCGTTCCGGATGCACCAGAATTTCTGCGATCCACGTCACCATGATGTCATCGGTAAACGCCCGAGCATATCCTAAAAGGTTGTTTGTCTCGTGCGCGACAACGAAGTATGAGCATCGCTTGATCATGCTTTCCAATATGGCATCGGTGTAAGTGTCTTCGGGTCCCCAACCAGATATGCCCAAGAGCACTCTCAATTGTTGGTAGTTCACGCTGCCGGGATTGATTTGCACTTGTATGTTTATGACCCTCATCTCCTCACGGGTTAATATTGCCCAGTTCCTGGTGTTGCTACGCACACTCTGCTTCGGTGAGGTCGTTATCACGCACTCATGCTTGCGATCAGCTCCGCAGGCATGCATGACGATCTGGCGTATCTCGGGGAGCGTTACAGTATTAAGTATTAGCTGATTGCCTCGGTCAGAGGAAAATCGCATGGCTCAAAAGTCACATGTCCCGGTTGCGCAACATTGAGACGATCCACCATGGCAGCCGCCTCCACAAGTAAACGATTGGACGATCTTACTGTCGAGATCATTTAGCTGCGAAGCGTTATTGGGAGATGATTTGAGAGTGAGGTTGAGAGTATCGGCCGTGTCCACATGAATGACGCACAGCGAATTTTGAAGAGTATAGCCCATTTCTTGGATTGCAGTATTGGGGTCCCTGATTAGGCGTCCTCTGAATGTGTCATCAATGAGTGCTTGGGCCATGATCGGTGCTGGCAGGAAGTAATCCAATGAAGTGGAATCTCCAATTTCACGCTGCAGCATGTCAATAATCTCTTTTGGCGTCATACTTCTGAACTTCTCTGACGGGAAGGGGAGACAAAAGTTCCGAATCTTCTCTGTATCGGGATGCACAATAAAATTCACCTTGATCGAGTCGCCCCAGAGGTTGTAGAGGACAGAATTCGGATTCTTAATAAATTTTTCGCGAAACTTGGGATCGGTCCAGGCTTTTATCGACACACTGCTCGGAATCCTGGAATACTTCAGGATCATTAGATCTTTACTTGCCAGAGGCACTTGGCTCTCCGCCGCATAGGAAATACCATCGCGCCAGCCGTTGCTTAGTGCAGCCATGGCAGCCATTGCTACCGCTCCACTCAGCAGTGTTGCTTTGACTCCCTTGGATCGCCTTATTCGTTTCATCGGATTTGTCTCCCTACTGGATGAAAGAATGGATTCAAGTGATGAGATAATTTTCATAGCCTTGTACAAGATTTCAGTTTGCGCAGCCATGTCTGATTCCCAGATTCGCATGTTCTCTTTCCTGATTATTCGGAGCTGTGGATGTGAGCGTGGCTAGCGGCGAATGGAATGGTTATGTTACCGGCCCGGAGCATGCAAAGCGTTCGCCACGGGGAGACGCGCCGCGCGGATGGCCGGAGGAATGCCGCCGAGCATGCTGATGACGAGCGCGAAGGCCATTGTGGTCACGGCTGAACCGGGTGTCAGAGTCAGGCGAAAGGCCAGTTCGGAGAATGTGCCCCAGTTCATGGTCGACAGCGTGATGAACTGCAAGGCCGTACCCCCTCCGATCGCCAGCACACCGGCCGACGCTCCGATCAACAGGGATTCGAGCAAAAACACGGCGAGAATCTTGGATCGAGGGAAGCCGAGCGCGCGGAGCATGCCGATCTCCCGAGTGCGCGAGGCGACCATGCCGTACATCGTCATGGTGCCGCCGAGAGTCGCGCCGAGCGCGAAGATGAGCGTAAACGTGAAGCCCAGAATGTGAATGAAGGTGGCCATCGTCAGGGATTTCTCTCGATAGTAGTCCCGTTCGTGCTTTACTTGGAGCATCAGTCGAGCATCCGCGCCGATGATCTCGTTGATCTGCTGGACGGCGGCCTGGTCGGAGGCGCGAATGGTCAACGAGGAGTAGGAGTCTCGTCCATACGAAGCCATCAACTGGTTGACGTCCCCCCAAATCTCCGAGTCGAACGCTGTGCCCTGGGCGTCGAGGACGCCGACGACACGCCACTCGCCTTTGCCAATTTTCAGCGACGTGCCGAGTCCTCCGGGAAGAAAACGCTTGGCGATCTGCGAGCCGACGACGACCTCTGCCGTGCCCGGTTGCCAGACTCGCCCTTCTTGTAAGGTGACTTGCGGACGCAAGAGCAGTGCGTCCGGTTGCGTCCCACGGACGACCACGTTGGAGGGGGAGTCGGCGCCGGTCTTCGCAAGGCTGATGAGGGCGACGAGTTCAGGAATTGCGAGAGACTGTTCGGTCATCGTGCGCGCGATTCCCGGGAGGGTGCCGACCACGTGCGCTTGATCCCGATAAATCCCGCTCGCAATCTCCGTAGTCGCCCCCTTTCGGAGGAGCAGGACATTCTCCGATGAGCCGCTCTCGATCAAGGCGCGGTCTAAGCCGTTGCCGAGCATGAGAACTGCTAGAAGGATGAGGCTGACCAGGGCCAGCCCGGCCATCGCCAGCGTCGTCGTGCTGCTCCGCACCCACACGGTTCTTGCGCTATAGGCCCACAAGAGTTTCATACGGCCTCCCTATCCGACATAGCGTAAATCTTCGGCTACTTTCGCGCGCAAGAGTCGTACGATGGGAACGGCGGAGGCACAGACGGCGATGCACAAGGTGATTGAGACGCTCAAAATCCATGTTCCTGGGGACAGGTCCAGGTGCTGAAAAAAGTTTCCAAGTTTGCTCGACACAACGGCCCTGTAGAGATGAGTGCCAGGAATGGTGAGCGCGATGCCTAGCATTGATCCGAGCAGCGCGATCAGCAAGGCCTCGCCCGTCACGAGGGCGGTCATGTGAGAGGATCGGAAGCCCAACGCTCGCAAGACGGCCAATTCCCTGGTCCGTTCTCGCATGGTCATGACGAGTGTATTTGCGAGAACCAGGAGGGTAATGCCGTTCAACACAATGGCCAGCAGTTTCAATGCGTTGATAATGGCGCCGGACATGGCGACAAAGCCAGCCTGGAACGCCTGTTCGGTTTCGGTCCGAGTTTCGGCAGATGAGTTGGCGAATTCCGTATCCAGAGTCTTCGTCACTCTCCCGGCAAGCCCGGGATCGGCAATGCGAACGACATACCAGCCCACCGTGCCGGCCCGATCCGGATCGAACTGGTGTCGGCGTTCGTTCATATAATCCCATCGTAGGAGCATCCAGGTCTCATCCGCCGAGGCATCGGCGCCGCGATAGATGCCGCGCACGACGAACTCCCAGTCGCCTGGATAGAGTGTTCCTTTGAGGGCGATCACATCTCCGACCTTCCATCCGTACTGCTCCGCCAAGCGACGGCCGATCACACAGCCTCGGCGGTCGCTGAGAAAGAACTCGCGCTCTTCATCGGTCACCACGAGTTCCTGATGGAGGTCAAGAAAGGAGGCCGGGTCGACAGCAAACTGAGGGAAGAAACCTGTGGCCTCACGATACACTCCGCCGAACCAGTTGGCATAGGTGACTCCGGTGACGCCGTCGATCGAGGCGATACGGTCTCGATAGGCAAGAGGAAGGTGAATCGAAAGCGATGCCGCATGACGGGTGATCAGCCTGTTCGGTACGGAGGCTTCGACTCCGGCATACCAGGCTTGAACCGTGGTGACGAGGAGATTGAATGCGAGGATGACCGTCGCGATCCCAAGGGCCGTTAGGATCACGCGCAGGCGGTGGCGGCGAACATTGCGAACGATCAAAGTTCCGATCGTCACTCGTCAATTCACCTGTCCCTTGTCGAAGTGGAGGATTTCCTGCGCATGATCCGCCGCGCGAGGATCGTGTGTGACCATCAAGATCGTTTTGTTGAGCTCCTGGCGCAGGCGACCGAGGAGGGTCATGACGCCTTGAGCGGCGTCCCGGTCGAGGTTGCCGGTCGGTTCGTCCGCCAGCAGAATCGTAGGGTCGCTCACGATCGCACGGGCGATGCCGACACGCTGTTCTTGACCGCCCGACAGTTGGCGGGGGTAGTGATCGAGTCGGTCGCTCAGTCCGACCAGGTCGAGCGCCGCTTGGACGTGTTTGAATCGCTCTCGTTTCGTGAGCGAGCTGAGGAGGAGCGGCAGTTCCACATTTTCCGCCGCCGTTAGGACCGGAATGAGGTTGTAGAACTGAAAGACGAAGCCGATGTGCCGGGCGCGCCATCGGGCAAGATCCGACTCCCGCTGCTGAGAGACTTGGATGCCGGCCGCGTGAATAGTCCCTTGCGTCGGGCGATCAAGCCCGGCGATCAGGTTCAGGATCGTGGTCTTGCCCGATCCAGATGGCCCCATAACAGCCCAAAATGTTCCCGAAGGAATCGACAGGCTGAAATCCCGGAGCACGGGCACTTCCTGCTGATCCCGAAAGTAGGATTTGGTGACACGCTGAAATTCGATGACAGGCTGACTCATCGTCAGAAACTCCTTTTATCGGACGTTCCGAGACCGCACTCGTGTACCGTCTATCAGAGATGATGGCGGTGATAGAATGATCGTTGCCGAGGCAGTCAATGGCCCGAGCACCTCGCGGTCTCCTCCGTTATTGCCGACTTCCTCAACGGACACTTCTCTCGCGATGTCGTTGTCCAACAGGTACACGACGGTTCGATCCTGCCGTCGAGTCAAGGACGAGGTGGGAACGACGAATCGGGGTGATGCCGAAGTCTTGGCTTGGCTGGGAGGGGCAAAGAACACCTTGGCGCTCATCTCCGGTAAGACACGATCGTCGTGGTCGATGAATCGGATTTTCGCCAGCACGGTTCCCTTGGAGCGGTCGGCGGTCGGCACGATCTGCTCGACCGTACCGGCATAGTGCGCCCCTGGTGCCGCGTCCAAGGTAATGTCGGCGGATTGCCCTGGCGTGAGCTGGGCGATGGCCGATTCAGAGATATCCGCTTCCACCGCAAGGGTCCTCATGTCGGCAATAAGCACCACCGCGCCGCGAGAATTCGCGGCGCTTCCCATGGGGGCGACGACTTCCCCGATCTCGGCAAACTTTTTGAGGACGGTGCCGTTGAACGGCGCCCGAATCACCGTATTCTTCAGCATCACGTCCGCCGCCTCCACATCCGCCTCCGCCGCTTTGATGGCCGCCGTCGCGGATCGCACCGCGGCTTCCCCCCTTCGGAGGCGATTCGTCGCGATGTCGAACTCTGATTGAGAGACGAATTGGTTGGGCAAGAGGGCGTTGGCCCGGTCATAGCTCATCTGGGCATCCCGCAGTTCCGCTTGGACGTTCGCCAATGTCGCGTTCGCGACTTCCAGTCGCGCGCGCGCCTGGTGTCGCACGGCCTGAATGTCGTCCTGTTGGACCCGCGCGATGATGTCGCCGGATTTCACTCTGCTCCCGACGGTGACGCCGAGGTATTCCAGACGGCCCGTTCCCTTGGATGCGACGGAGGCCTGACGTTGCGCCACGACATAGCCACTGGCTGTGAGCGAGGAACTGGGACGATATCCTCCGACTGCACGGACGGATGCTGTGTCCACTTCCAACGATGATGATGGCAAGGGAACCAACCAATAAACCACCACAAGGCAGACACAGACAGCCATCACTCCTGCCAGCCATGCGAACCATGGCCGTGTTCGGCGCGGTGAGGGGTGATCCTCCCGTGGCAAGGTCAGGATCGAGATATCGGCATCTTGGAGCGGAGCAGTGCTCATCGGGTGGTTCAAAGAGGCGACAAGGGGATTCGGGGTGGTCGGCGTTGGGCATGAGCGATCCGAAAATCACGAGGAGAACGTCCGGTCATTCGTTTAAAGAAATGGCTGAAGGCAAACTGGTCGCAAAACCCGGTTGCTTCGGCGATCTCGGCTACACCGCGGTCCGTGCTGGTCAACAGGGTCATAGCGGTCTCCAGTCGGCACCGCTTGACATGTTCTGAGAACGACTCCCCCATCGTGGCCTGGAACAGTTCAGAACAATATTTTTCAGAATAGCCGAGAAACTGCCCCAGTAACTTCAGCGTCATTCCTTTGTGTAGATTCATCCGCACGAAAAGCTTGATACGAGTTGACAGGTCGACGTGCAGCTTCGTTCCTCGCGGCGATTTTAAGGCGTACTTGAGGTTGAACAACGCGGCGATGATGTCCAGCACTTGTTGCTCGGAGGTTGCCTGAGATAGGCGGTCGGCCCACTCCGGCGCGTGACGGCGGAGTTCGGTGACGAGCGTACGGAGGCGATCTGGAGATTGGAGCGATCGAGAACGTTTGGCCATGGCGTGCGCGGACCTTGTCGGCGGCTCGCATGCAGGGGTGAGCAGGTCGACGGAAAGTGTCGTGTGACGCATAACTTTTGTGGGCTCAGGTCTCATCCCCGTTGATCTGGCTGCGACATGGATATTATGGCACCAAACGTCACCATCGTCGGTGTTCTTCTCTTCTTGGAACCCTGCGTCGCGATGTCCAGCCATATCATCAGCTGCTTGGTTCAGGACGGCATCGCGACCCCGCATTGATACCGCTGTAAAAAAAAGCCCATGGCCATCTCTCGACCATGAGCTCTGGACTAGCTTGTCCTTTGGCCTCGACCAACGGATCAGGAGACCCGAAGGTTGTTGTCTTCGTCTAAGTTGAAATCAATTCTCAATATCAGACCTGTCAACATACAGGAGAGGTTTGTCGCCATGGAATGTTTATTTTCCGGAAAAGCATGTTCAACGGGCGGATAGCACTATAGCTTTCAATAGCCGGGGAGAAGCCATAGGTTGAGCGTAGCTCGATCGTTTCTGCTGATACTATGACCGGAGGGCGGCTTAGCCCACGCCATTGCGCACTGGACTTGTAAGTGTCATGCGATACCGATGAGCAAGTGCTGCCCTTGATGCATGAATTGCGTACCTTTCATCGTGTCCCTCTGTAGAACGCAAGAGACAATAGGCCGCATGAATGGGGATCGTCGGAGTCTCGCGTGAGCCACGAGGTATCGTTCGCGAAAGGCTTTCGGCGGCACCTCCGTGCATTGTTGGCAGGGTTTGTGGAAGCGCCTCGTCTTGTCAGGAAAGAGTTTTGAGCCATGCTTTCAGCCGTCGCGTCTTGAGCGATCGTGCCAGCCCTCT
>ERZ1292633.2730-Hain-H41-02um-R1-2730-length-17783-cov-5_pt1 | contig 17783 bp, 27 predicted proteins | sample MGYA00564406_ERZ1292633 | MGnify/ENA primary metagenome ERZ1292633 (study PRJEB36523, sample SAMEA6512639) | groundwater metagenome | collected 2019-01-08 | study: AquaDiva: Metagenomics assemblies of 32 groundwater samples | reverse complement strand
CCTTATTGACCTCGTGGAAGAGGAAGTTCGCGAGCTTCTCACCAAGCAGGGCTATGATGGCGCAAATACGCCGATTATCCGCGGTTCCGGCCTCAAAGCGCTTGACGCCAAGACGGTAGACGATGAATGGGCGCAGAAGGCCAAAGAACTTGTTGACACGATGGACACCTACTTTGACATGCCGGAGCGCGAGCTCACGAAGCCGTTCCTTATGCCGATAGAGGACATCTTCTCTATTGAAGGACGTGGCACGGTCGTTACTGGCCGTATTGAGCGTGGCGCCGTGAAAATCGGAGAGGAAGTAGAAATCGTCGGTATCAAACCGACAGCGAAGACGACCGTTACCGGCATTGAAATGTTCAACAAACAGCTCCAGGAGGGCCAGGCGGGTGATAATGCGGGCATTCTCCTGCGCGGCACGAAGAAAGAAGACGTGCATCGCGGGCAGGTCCTCGCGAAGAGCGGCTCGGTTACGCCGCACACTGACTTCGACGCCGAAGTCTACATTCTCGGCAAGGATGAAGGCGGTCGCCACACGCCGTTTTTCTCCGGCTACAAGCCGCAGTTCTACATCCGCACCACGGATGTTACGGGCGAAGTGACGCTCGCGGAGGGCAAGGAGATGGTGATGCCGGGCGACACCGTCACCTTCAAGGTGAAACTCGTCGCGCCGGTCGCGCTTGAAGAGCAGCAGCGCTTCGCCATCCGCGAAGGCGGTAAGACGGTGGGCGCTGGTGTCGTGACCAAGATAACTGCATAAGTTCCGAATGGCTCACTGACAACATGCCAACAAAAATGGCAACGAAGCCAAAAGCAAAACCGAAGGCGAAAACCCCGGTGAAGAAGGCCGCGGCGCCGAAGGCGCCGCGAGCGAAGGTCGTACCGAAAAAGAAAGCGACATCGGCCGCTCCAGTGACAGAGCACAAGCTCCGCATCCGCGTGAAGGCGTATGAGCACAAAATTCTGGATATGTCGGTGAAGCAGATTATGGACACCGCCGCGCGTTTTGACGCGGTCGTGGTCGGTCCTGTGCCGCTCCCGACCGAGATTAAGCGTTGGACAGTCAACCGCTCGACCTTCGTCTATAAGGACGCGCGCGAGCAGTTCGAAATGCGCATCCATAAGCGCCTCATCGACATCCTCAATCCTTCGCCGAAGGTGATAGAGGCCCTCACGAACCTCAATCTTCCGTCGGGAGTCACGATAGATGTGAAAATGGTTTAACAAAGACCGCCAAGACACAAACACACAACCGCTCACCAGGGCGGTTGTGTGTTTTATATCATTTGATACACTACGTGCAGGTCTCCCGAAGAGCGATCGCGTTCTAGCACTTGGTCGAGTTAGTCGACGAACACGGTCAAGATGAGTGCCGTCGCTCTTCGGGGGCATTCGCTCCGATCTTTATTGAAGCAGTCCCGCACTTTGCGGGATTTCGTATTTCTTGCATCTTTTGGAGGGGTAGGGTAGAGAAGCCCACATCACTTTGTTTTGCTATTCACATTCCAATGTTCGTTAAGTCCTACGACCGTGTAGAATAACGAACATGAAGAAAAAAGCGCAGACGGGGAGTATTGAGGAGAGGGTGAGACATAGGGCAAAGCGTAATCAAATCAGAGATGCAGTTTTACTCTCGACATACCTCGCTGTTGGAGTAGGGATGATAGTTATGGCGCCAAATGCTGTGAGACTTCTCAAGTATGTAGAAAAAGCCATCGGACCTTCTCCTCGACTCAAACGGCGAGTGAGCCAGAAATATTCAGAATTGATTGCTCAAGGAATATTCAGACGGACGAACACACAGCATGGATCTCGCATAGAGCTGACGGAGAAGGGGATGAAAATTGCTGAAGAGTTGAGCCAGCGTGAAGAAGTACGTCCTACGAAGCAGAGGAAATGGGACCAGAAATGGAGAATCATTATGTTTGATGTGTGGGAGAGGCGCCGGAAGGTGCGTGATGAGCTGCGAGAAACTCTCAAAGAATTCGGCTTCGTCAAAGTTCAGGACAGCGCATGGGCGTACCCGTATCCGTGTGAAAAACTCCTTGTCTTTTTACGTACACATCTCAAGCTTGGATATGGAGTTCTCTACATAGTTGCTGATGAAATAGAGCACGATGAGAAACTACGCCAACATTTCAACCTTCCGCCACCACAATAATCAGTGTTCGTTATCTACAACGGTCGTATGACTTAACGAACATAGTGACGATGAGGTAATAACGGAGGCTAAGAATGCACACAGCCCGCAAGGACGGTTGTGTGTTACTGTTAGTACAGACAGAAAGGAGGGTAGAACTATGGCAATGACGTTTAAAGAGTTTCTTGCAGACGCGCCGAGAAGAGATGAAGAAGCAAGAAAGGCACAAGTTGCTGCCGAAGCGCTGGAAGATGCGTATTACGATGCTCTTAGTGCCGAAATTGATGCACATCCAATCGGTCGTCCAGTGCCACACGGCGGATGTCATGGCGATTGAAGCAAAGGGTCGCGAGCTAATCACTCGCGGTCGTTCTGTTTCTTGCATCTTTTGGAGGGGTAGGGTAGAGTACCGCTAACGCTACGAACGGTGCCCAATGGCCGGTCCTATGGCAGAACGCGCGATGCGTCTCTGCATCGCGCGTTTTGCTTTAACAATGAAATTTATTCTCGCTAAGAAAGAAAAGATGACCCGTATCTTTACGGCGGACGGTCTCGCGCACGCGGGGACCATTCTCGCGGCTGACCCGGTCACAGTGACGCAGGTGAAGACGAAGGAGGGCAAGGATGCATACTCCGCTATTCAGGTTGGTGTCGGCGTTCGCCGCACCAAGAATATCAGCAAAGCAGTTCTCGGCCATACGAAGGGGAAGGGATTCCAGGCAATCAAAGAATTTAGATTGCCTGAAGGAGGCAGTGAGCAGGAGCAGCAAGCAGTCGGAAATACAATCAGCGCAGATATTTTTGCTGTCGGCGATGTCGTGCAGGTTTCAGGTTTGTCAAAGGGCAAGGGCTTTTCGGGAGTCGTGAAGCGCCACGGCTTCCATGGCGGCCCGCGCACGCACGGTCAGAAGCACACCGAGCGCTCCCCGGGCTCTATCGGCGGCTCGGGCGGGCGCGCGGGAGGCCGTGTCGCCAAGGGTATGAAGATGGCCGGCCGTCTTGGCACAGACCGTGTGACGGTGACAAACCTGAAAGTGCTCGTCGTTGACGCAAAAACAGGTAAGATTATCGTCAGCGGCGCCGTGCCGGGCCGTCGCGGCACGCTGTTGGAAGTGGTAAGCAAATAAATATGGAAGCACCTATTTTTTCTATGGACGGGAAGAAGGTCGGGAGCATCGCGCTTCCCGTAAGCATCTTCGGCGCGCCCTGGCGCAGCGACTTGGTGCACCAGGTCACGACCGCGATGCAGGCCAATCTGCGACAGAATCGCGCGCACACTAAGGACCGCGCTGAAGTGTCTGGCGGCGGCAAGAAGCCGTGGAAGCAGAAAGGCACCGGCCAGGCGCGCCATGGTTCCATAAGGTCACCACTCTGGCGACATGGAGGAGTCACCTTCGGCCCGCGCAATACCCGTGATTATAGCGAGAAGATAAATCGTAAGATGCGCATCGGCGCGCTTCTTTCGGTTCTCTCGCGTAAGGCGAAAGACGGCGAAATTATTCTCATTGATTCGTTCTCTTTCGCTGCACCAAAAACAAAAGAGGCACTCAATGCACTTGTCGCACTTTCAAAAGGAGCGAAAGCAAAACTGCTCTCAAACAAAGGCTCGAATTCTGTACTCATTGCTCTCGCGTCATACAACCAAAACGTGATCAAGAGTTTCAGCAACCTCCAAGGTATTGGGACCGAAGAAATTCGCAGTCTAAACCCGGTTGCCTTGCTCACGCACAAATATCTCATCATCGAGAAGCCAGAAGCGGCATTCAAGGCACTCATGACGCGAACCAAATCTAAATAATTTTTATGGCACTCTTCGGCAAAAAAGTGAGTAGCAAGCAGGAGCAGAAGGCAGGAGCCCGAAAGCATCGCGCGCGGACTTCGAAGCTTCCGAGCGGAGTAGCCCACGAGGTCATTCGCGCGCCGTGGTTCTCCGAGAAGGCCCTCATCGCAACCGAGAAAGGCGTTTACACTTTTGATGTCTCTACGCGCGCGACAAAAGCTACCATCGCGAGCGCCATCAAGGGGCTCTATAATGTCGCCCCAAAGAAAATTCGCATCGTGAATCTTCCGGGGAAGCCGAAGGCGATGCGCACCAAGCGCGGGGTTGGTTTCCGCGCCGCGCGCCGCAAGGCGTATGTCTATCTGAACGCCGGCGACACGATTCAGTTCGCCTAATGCCTAGAGCCTAGCGCCTAACAACCTAGTTTATGAAAACCTACAAGCCAACCACCAAGAGCCGCCGCCACATGACCACGCTGCCGTACAAGCAGCTCTTGTCGGGCGATGCTCCGCACAAATCCTTACTGAAGAAGAAGAACAGTCAGGGTGGTCGCAACGCTTTCGGACGCATCACCACACGCCATCAGGGCGGCGGGCATAAGAAACGATTTCGCGACATAGATTTCGCCTACAACAAGAAGAATATCCCCGCGAAGATAGAAACGGTTGAATATGACCCGTTCCGCAGCGCCTTCATCGGGCTCGCGCTCTACAATGACGGCGCGCGCCGCTACGTCATTCTGCCGAAGGAAGTGAAGGTCGGCTCTACCTTCCTCGTCGGCGAGGACGCTCCTCTCACGATGGGCAATCGCATGCCGCTCGGCAAGATACCTGTCGGCACATTTATCTACAATATTGAGCTCTCGCCGATGGCGGGCGCAAGCCTCGTCCGCTCTGCGGGCAATTTCGCTGAAGTCGTCGCGCACGATGCCGGTTATGCGCAGGTAAAGCTCCCTTCAACTGAAATTAGAAAAGTGTCTGACCTCTGCTGGGCCTCCATCGGCGCGGTCGGCAACGAGGAATACAATCTCGTCGTCATCGGCAAGGCCGGCCGCTCCCGCTGGCTCGGCATCCGTCCGACTGTCCGCGGTACCGCCATGAACCCGGTTGACCATCCGCACGGCGGTGGCGAAGGCAAACAGGGTCGCGGGCTCCGTCGCGCCAAAAGCAAGTGGGGCAAGCCCACCGGCAAGGGACAGAAGACCCGCACGCCGAAAAAGTATTCAAATGTTCACATCATCTCCCGCCGCAAAGTCGGCAAGAAACGCAAGGCGTAATTTGACGATGATGTATTATTCCTGTATCTTTGAGCTATCCCGCTGAGCGGGTTTTTAATTACTTTCATGTCACGCTCACTTAAGAAGGGACCCTTCGTAGACGTCAAACTCTTGAAGAAGGTCAAGAACCTCAAACCCGCTACTGCGGGGGTGATTACAACGTGGGCGCGCCGGAGTCAGATAAGCCCCGAGATGGTCGGTTTTACTTTTGGCGTCCACAATGGCAAGCAGCATCTTGAAGTTCTCGTGAACGAAGATATGGTGGGGCACCGCCTCGGCGAGTTCTCGCCGACCAAGAAGTTCATCCGTCACGGCGGTAAGATGCAGAAAGAGATGGAGGCCAAGAAGCAGGAAGCGGAGATTGCTTCTGCGAAGTCTGCAAAAGAGTCAGTGGCTGCCGCACCAGCCGCTAAGAAATAATATGAACCCTACTTCGCTGAAGCTACGAAGGGCGAGCGCGACACTCAAGAGCCATAATCAGACCCCGCGCAAGGTGCGTCTGGTCACTGACCTCGTGAAGGGAAAGTCAGTGTCTGCGGCGCTCGTGGCGCTCCAGTTCCTGCCGAAGCGCGCCTCGGAGCCCGTGGCGAAGCTCATCAAGAGCGCAGCGGCGAACGCGTCCGCCGAAGGCGGATCCGCCTCCGGCGGAAAGGAGAAGTGGGACGACTTGGTCGTCAAAGACATCATTGTCGAAAGCGCCGGTATATTGAAGAAATATATGCCACGCGCCTTCGGCCGCGCCTCGCTTATTCGCCGCCGCAAGAGTCGGATGAAAGTGACGCTTGCCCCCTACTCCGCTAAAGCTATGAAGGGCACGTAATTTTTTATGACGCATACCGTACATCCTTACGCACATCGTCTTGGCATCATCCGAGATTGGAAAAGTCGTTGGTTTGCCGCCGATAAGTCGAGTTATCGCGAGAATATCAAAGTGGACGAGACGATTCGTCGTTTCCTCACAAAGAAATTGCGCGGCACGTTCACCAGCGGTATCGAGATTGAACGCTCGGCGAATGAGTTACGTGTCATACTTGCGACCGCACGCCCGGGACTCGTCATCGGCCGTTCTGGGGAGAATGCAACCAAACTGCGTACCGAGCTTACGAAAGCGATACGTAAAGTGGCGCCTACGGATCGTCGCGTCGTAAAGCTTGATATCAATGAAGTACGTCAGCCGGAAACTGACGCGGCCGTCGTTGCGTATATGATTGCCGAGGGGCTCGAGAAGCGGATGCCGTTCCGCCGTGTACTCAAGCAGACGGTCGAGAAGGTTATCGCGGCGCGTGAGGTCGAAGGAGTGCGCATCGGCCTCTCGGGGAGGCTTGGCGGCGCGGAGATGAGCCGCAAAGAAGAGCTCAAGAAAGGTCGCATTCCGCTCCAGACATTCCGCGCGGACATTGATTTCGCGCACGAACAGGCCTACCTACCGTACGGCGTCATCGGTATCAAGGTGTGGATTTATCGCGGCAATAAATATGTCGAGAAGAAAACAAAAGTAACGAGTTAATTTTTTTTGTATGCTTTTCCCTAAGAAAGTAAAACATCGCAAGTGGCAGACGCAGCGCAAGAGCGAAAAGCGCAGAAATCGTCCGGAAACGCGCGGCACCACCGTCGCGTTCGGCTCGTTCGGGCTCAAGGCGCTCACGAGTGCACGTGTGACGAGCAACCAGATTGAGGCGGCGCGCAAGGTGCTCACGCGCGCGACCGCGAAGACGGGCAAACTCTGGATACGCATCTTCCCGGACCGCCCGGTAACGGCCAAACCTGCGGAGGTAGGCATGGGCAGCGGTAAGGGCGATCCGAAGCACTATGTCTTTGAGGTACGTCCCGGTCGAATACTGTTCGAAATCGATGGAGTGCCCGAGGATATCGCCCGCGCACACTTGCGGCAGGCGAGTATGAAACTGCCGGTCACGACCTCCATCATCGCACGCAGGTAAATCCTTGCTTTTTCTCCATTTCTATGACAAAAAAAGACCATATGACGACGAAAACCGATCAAGAACTCGCGAGGATTCTCGCTGATACACGAGCCGCGTTCCGCACGGAGCGTTTTTCGGCCGCCGGCGCACGTGCCAAAGAATCGAACGCCCCACGGAAACTTCGCACCATAATCGCCCGCGTGCTCACTGAACAGCATGCTCGTAAACTTCGCGCAGCATAATGTATGGAACAAAAAACTTCCCGTCCCCAATCGTTCGTCGGCATCGTCGTCAAGGCGGCGATGAAGGATACTGCGACGGTCAAGGTCAATCGCTACGTAAAAAATGCGAAATATAAGAAGTACTTCGTACGTTCGAAAAAATTCCTCGCGCACGACCCGGGCAATACCGTGCAGGTGGGCGACACGGTGACCATAGTCGCGACGCGTCCAATCAGCAAGCGCAAGCGTTTCCGTATTGCTAGTAACCTAGCGCCTAGCGCCTAGCTTTATATGTTGCAGCCCCAATCCATCGTCTCTGTTGCGGACAATTCCGGCGGTCAGGTCGCTCGGATTTTCAAGGTGCTTGGCGGAAGTAAGCGTCGCTATGCCGGCATTGGCGATACGGTTGTTGTTTCCATACAGACTGCGGCTCCGAGGAAAGCGGTGAAGAAAAAGGATATCTATCGCGCGGTCGTCGTGCGGCAGACCAAACCCTTTGCCCGCAAGGACGGCTCTTACATTCGTTTTGATGAGAATGCGGTCGTACTCATCGAGAAGCAGGGCAAGGAGATGGCACCGAAAGGGAACCGTATCTTCGGTCCGGTGCCACGCGAGCTTTCCGAGCGCGGTTGGCACTCTATCGTATCTCTCGCGCCTGAAGTCGTGTAATTATTTGTATGAAAATAAAAAAAGGAGATAAGGTAAAGGTGATAACGGGGAAGGACAAAGGCAAGTCCGGCGTTGTTCTGCGCGCGCTCCCGCGCGAGGACAGAGTTATCGTGGAGGGCGTCGCGCTCTACAAGCGCCACCTGAAGGGCAGTGCGGGGAAGGTCGGCAGAATTATTGAGAAGTCCCGACCGATTCATGTCTCCAATGTGAAGATTGTAGAAAAATAATTATGTCTATTACCAAACAGCGTCAGCAATCGACTTACCTCGCGCTCGCGGAGACGTTCGGCTACACGAGCCCGATGCAGAGCCCGCGTATCAGCAAAGTTATTGTGTCTTCGGGTGTCGGCAAGAAACGCGACAAAAAGCAATTAGAACTCATTGAGAACCGCCTCGCGAAGATTACAGGGCAGAAGCCGGCGGCGCGCGGCGCGCGTCTCTCTATCGCCGCCTTCAAGGTGCGCGAGGGCGATACGGTCGGGCTCCAGGTCACGCTCCGCGGCGCGCGGATGTACGATTTCGTAGACAAGCTCATCCATATCGCGCTCCCGCGCACGCGCGACTTCCGCGGCATCTCGGCGAAAGCCATTGATGATATGGGGAATATCACCGTCGGTGTCCGTGAGCACACCATCTTCCCCGAGACCTCCGACGAAGACCTGAAGGACATCTTCGGCCTCGCCATTACCATCGTCACCACGGCGCGTTCTAAGGATGAAGCCGAGGCCTTCCTGCGCCACCTGGGCCTTCCGCTTATCATTGACTCGAGCACAAAACGTTGATATTCTCTAGGCACGCTCTTCGGAGCCATTATTTTTTCTATGGCCAAAAAGTCCCAACTGGCGCGATACGCCAAAAAGGTCAAACTCGTGAAGAAGTACGCCATTAAGCGTGCGGCTTTGAAGTTGGCTGGTGACTCCGAGGGACTCCAGAAGCTCCCGAGAAATTCCTCGCCGGTGCGACTGAAGAGTCGTTGCGCGATCACGGGTCGCAGCCGCGGCTATATGCGAACCTTTGGTCTTTCGCGCATCCAGTTCCGCGAGCTCGCGCGCGAAGGGAAGATACCGGGCGTTAAGAAAGCATCATGGTAGATTCGATGACTCACTATCTATGATAACTGACCGCGTCGGCGATTTTATTATCCGTCTCCAGAATGCCGCGGCCATTGGCAAGAAAGAGGTGTCGGTGCCGTATTCTTCCCACCTCGTTGCCATCGCGAAGAAACTTAAAGAGCTTGGTTTCATAACGCACGTTGAGATAAAGACGAAGGAAGATGACGAGACCAAGAAAACATTTGTTGCGACACTCACGTACGACGAACGCGGCGTGCCGAAGCTGCGCGGCGTGAAGCGAATCAGCAAGCCCGGTCGCCGACTCTACGCTCCGCATACCGCCGCGCACAGGGTGAAGGGTGGCACCGGCGCGCGCATCATCTCGAGCCCTGCGGGCGTCATCTCGGATGTTGAAGCGCGCAAGAGTCGCACGGGCGGCGAAGAGTTGTTTGAAATCTGGTAGTTCGACTACGCTCACTATACATAATGTATGTCACGCCTCGCGAAGAAACCAATAGCCGTAGGAAATACCGATGTTTCGGTCTCTGGCAGTACGCTCACTGTAAAGGGAACGAAAGGTACGCTCACCAAGCGCGTCCATCCCACGATTGATATACAAGTCGCTCCGGAAGGTGTGATGGTTACACCGAAGGATCATTCTCGCCTTGCGAAAGCGCTGACCGGCACGTTCGCGTCGCATGTGAAGAATATGGTGCAGGGCGTTGAAACGCCCTATATGAAAAAACTCATTATGGAAGGCGTTGGCTATAAAATGGAGGTCAAAGGGAAGGATGTGGTCCTCACGGTCGGCTTCTCGCACACCGTCTCGCTCCCGATACCGGAAGAGGTTTCAGCGAAGGTGGAGAAAAATATAATGACACTTGAGAGTGCGAATAAAGAATCGGTCGGACAATTCGCCGCGAACATTCGCCGCGTGAAGCCGCCGGAACCGTACCTCGGCAAGGGCATCCGCTACGAGGGCGAGGTCGTCCGCCGCAAGCAGGGCAAGAAGGCGGTATAACTAGGCTCTAGGCACTAGGCTTTAGCAAAAACATGAATCACAAACCAAAATCAAATAGCGAATTGCGAAAACGCAGACATGCGAGAGTACGTGCCACAATTAAAGGCACGGCCGAGCGTCCGCGCCTCGCGGTCTTTAGAAGCAATCGCTTCGTTTCCGCGCAGCTCATCGATGACACGGCAGGGACAACGCTCGCCGCTGCGCACGGACGCGAATTCAAGGGCTCACAGTCGGTACAGGCGAAGGCAGTCGGCGAAGCGGTCGCGAAAGCGGCTAAGGCGAAGGGCATCACGGCGATTGTCTTCGATCGCGGGGGATATCGCTACGGCGGTCAGGTCAAGGCGCTCGCGGATGCCGCGCGCGCGGGCGGTCTCACTTTTTAAATACATATGATTACTCCAATGGAACCAGAAATTATACAAGAAGTGGAGGAGGTTATCGCTCCGATTGAAACGGTCGCTGAAGCGGCTCCGGTTGAGGTAGTACGCACTCCGCGCGCGGGCGGTCGCGGGGCGATTCGCGGTCGTGCATCGCGCAGCGGAGGCCGCGCCCGGCCTCCGCGCGAACGTGGCGAGTTCGAGCAGGTCACGATTGACGCGCGGCGCGTGGCGCGCGTCATGGCGGGCGGGCGGCGCTTCAACTTCAGTCTCGTCGTTGTCATCGGCGATAGGAAGGGTCGTGTCGGTGTCGGTCTCGGAAAGGGTGTCGATACGGCGCTCGCTATTGATAAGGCGACCCGCGATGCGAAGAAACACCTTTTTACTATCCCCCGCACAAAGTCAGGTTCCATTTCGCACCAAGTTTCCACGAAGTATGCATCCTCGACGGTCGAGATTATTCCTTCCAAAGGTCGCGGGCTCGTCGCCGGCTCGGCAGTGCGCACCGTACTTGACCTCGCAGGTGTGACGGATGTCGTCACCAAGATACACAGCCGTTCCAAGAATAAACTCACCATCGCGCGCGCGACCGTCGCGGCTTTGAAAAAATTGCGTTCGGCATAATTCTTTTTGTATGCAGTTACACCTACTCTCACCACACACCAAGAATAAGAAGAATCCGCCCGTTGGTCGCGGCGGCAAGCGCGGCAAGACCTCCGGTCGCGGCGGCAAGGGGCAGACCGCCCGCGCCGGACACAAGATTCGCCCGGAGGTGCGCGACCTTATCAAGAAGCTCCCGAAGCGCCGCGGCCACGGCAAGAACCGCGCGCGTACGGTCACAACGAATCGCGTCAGTGTTTCTGTGGTAAATCTTGCGGCGCTTGAAGCGGCATATAAGGCCGGCGAGACGGTCTCGCCGGCGTCCCTGGTCGCCAAAGGACTCGTGCGCCGAGCGAAGGGGCGCGCGCCGGTCGTAAAGATTCTCGGCACCGGAGAACTCACTAAGGCACTTGTCATTGAAGGGTGTACACTTTCTGTTACGGCGCTCGCCGCAGTTACAAAAGCTGGCGGGACACAATCCCATGCTTAATATTTTCATCCACAAACTCAAACTCGCATTCGGTGACCCGGAGATACGTTTCCGTATTTTTTTTCTCACCGGTGCACTCGCCCTTTTCCGCCTACTCGCATCAATACCGATTCCGGGCGTTGATAAAAACGCACTCGCTGCTTTCTTTGCGAACAATCAATTCTTCGGTCTCCTCAACATCTTCTCGGGCGGGGGACTTTCTAATCTCTCAATTGCGATGCTCGGTGTGGGCCCCTACATCACTGCGTCCATCATCATGCAGCTCGGTACTATCATCTTCCCGCAGGTGAAGCAGGCATACTTTGAAGAGGGCGAAGCGGGACGCGCGAAATTCATCGGGTGGAGCCGTCTGTTTACTATTCCCATCGCCATTTTGCAGGGCATCGCCTTCTTGTTCCTACTTGAAAGCCAGGGCGTTATCGCGCACCTAGGTACGGTCGCGCTCATCGCGAACATTGCGCTCATCGCCGCGGGCTCAATGCTCCTTATGTGGCTCGGCGAGCTCGTAACGGAGTTCGGTATCGGTAACGGTGTCTCGCTCATCATTCTCGCGGGCATTCTCGCGAGCGTGCCGACGAGCATCTCACAGACTCTTTTCGCTGCCACCGCGGCGAACATTCCGAGTTATCTCGCCTTCACCCTGTTAGGACTTGCGATGATTTATGCGGTTGTGGTCGTCTCCGACGCCGAGCGCTCCATTCCCATCGCGTATGCGCGGGCGGTGCGCGGCGCCGCGATGTCGCAGGGTGCGGCGACGTATCTCCCGATACGACTCTTGCAGGCAGGTGTTATCCCGATTATCTTTGCGTTGTCGCTCATCCTTTTGCCGCAGATGGCGCTCTCGGCGCTTGGAGCATTGAAGATATCTTTTGCGTCGAGCGCGGCGCTCTGGTACACCGCCTTTCTTTCCAATCCGTGGCAGTACGGCGCGGTCTACTTCTTACTCGTCGTCCTCTTTACCTATTTCTATACCGCCGTTACCTTCGAGCCGCACCGCGTCGCGGAGAATCTTCAGAAGACCGGCGCTTTCGTCCCCGGAGTCCGCCCCGGCCGCGAGACGGAAGAATATATCGGCAGAGTCGTGAACCGCATCACACTCCCGGGCGCCTGCTTCCTCGGCATCATCGCGGTCTCGCCTTCAATCATTCAGGGGCTCACGGGCGTCACGACGCTCGTCCTCGGCGGCACCGCGCTCCTCATTGCCGTCCAAGTCGCCCTCGACCTCGCCCGCAAAATTGACGCCCAGGTCTCCCTCCGCGAATACTAAAAATCGCACATAATCGCGCGGTGGTATACTTTCCGAATGAGTCCTGAATCCGGTCCCAAAAAGCAAGAACAGGCATCGCAGTTACTCGCAAGGATTACTTTTTCTCGTCACGAAGAAACGGAATATACCGGCGTCGGTCGTGATATTACCGAAAAAGGTGTCGCTCGTGCTCAGGAGAAAGGAAGAAATATAGCCGAGGAGAAAGGACCGCCAATGGTTATCGGGCATTCTCCCAAAGAACGGGCGAAAGGGACTGCAGAATCAATTGAGGAAGGTATGCAGGAAAAACTTGGTGATTCTTCCAAAAAAGCTCGATGGGTCCGGATTCCTGGGCTACGAAGCACTACATTTCATGATGATGAGTTTTTTAAATCTTTACAACAGGAATTAGGTACTGGACAAGAAGCGTGGACGGACGCGCACTACAATAAGCCGGAATTCTACGATAATCCAGAAAAAGTGGAAACGAACGAAGAAAAACGAGTTCGATTATATCGAGAAATTAGTCGCCTCGTTTCCTTCTTAGAAAAAAAAGATCTGAAAGGCGAAGTACCCCATCTTGTTTTTGTATCGCATTATGAATTACTTTCGCTCATGCTTGATGATGTATTTGGTATCAAGACATTTGGCACTACCAATACGCCGACCTTCGGTGAACATGTAGATATAGACCTGTATAAACCGCTTAAAAATGGCGACGTGCCGATTCGCATACACTACGACGGCCACGAGAAACAGGTGCTGTTCGACAGGAAATTACGCCGCTTGGTCGCACCTCCGAAATGACCTATTCCCAAGCACCTCTCTTAAAACTCTTGAGTGTTGGTAAAATACCAGGCGAATCCGGTATTCCTCAACATATCGAAACTGTCCTTTCGAATGTATTTCTCTTTAATGAAAGGGGGTATAAGGTGTACAAAAATGATAATGAATTCATCAATAAAAACTTTGGTGACATTTCGATTAAAAAAAGACGATTCAAATTTTCAAGTATCGATTTTGAGTGGAACCACCAATTGGCAGGGGAGATATACTTGCGACTTCAAGGTGTGAAGGTGGATGCGGATGGTATCCATTTTGTGGATAATTATAGAGATGCTGAAGAACTTCTGATTGTCACAAAAAGGTTGTCGCTGAATACGTCATTGTTCGCACACTTACGAAATAATGATCTTGTCGAGGATGACTACTATGAGATAGGAAGGCAATTCGCAAAATGTGAAGAGAATTTCATATGGCATGGCGACTTGCCCAAAGAATCCTCGCTTGAGAACATGTTATGGCGGCATCATGATGTGATTGAGTGGACCAAAGACGTAGAAATGTGTGTACCGCGGGAAGAAAGAGAAACGTACGCCAGGCAGTTGATGAATCTTATCAAACAAGTATATGCAGATGGCCAAACTCATATTTCAGTCATGTTTGATGTTCATTGTCTCAATGCGTTTTATATCAATAGAATGTTTTATCCGTTCGACGTCGTTTCGTCAAAAGATGCATGGCGCTTTGGACCATTCTTGATAAACATATACCGTCTTGCTACTGATGTATTTGCCCTTGTCGGTGAACAAGAATTTCGCGCGGTTTTGCGCGGCTATTACGATTGTCTAAATAGGAATTTCCCCTCAAAGGAAACTGAACGATTATTGGTCATCTACGCGTCACTTATAATGATGCCGTATCTGTATATGCTCGGCAAAACTGATGCCGATAAACATAAAGCGGCAATCAAATATCATGACTTCCTAAAACGTTACGCGACGATTTGATTTTTTCGCAATATCGGCTAGAGTGTTGTCTGAAGTTTTTTCGGGGAGAAAGCAGTGAACGATCAGATGAATATTTTGAGACGTGGCAGAGTGACGCAAGAGCTTGTGGAATGCCCACATTGCCGCAAACAATCTGGGTCGCATTATCTGGACGGTTTTGCTCCCAATGACAGGGGAGTGACTGTGCGCAGGTATCGATGCGACAACTGGATGTGCAATGAATTTTTCATCGCCTATCGCGACTAAAAAGGCCTCCCTTCGGGGTGGCCTGCTGTTTTTCATAAGCGAGGAATGCTAGAGTGAGCGGATGGAAACGAAGACGATATTTTTTATCGGGAAGCCAGGGTGCGGGAAGGGGATGCAGGCGAAAATGCTGTCGAAGGTGACAGGATGGAGGGTCGTATCGTCTGGACAGCAGTTTCGGGCGATGGCAGAAGAAGATACTCCGGTTGGACATAAGGTAAAGGCCGAGAACGACGCGGGAATGCTTCAACCATATTGGCTTGCTACATATCTGTTTCTCAAAACACTGTTTTTGGTTCGTGCTGACGAAGGAGTTATTTTTGACGGTTCCGGTCGCAAGGTCCAAGAAGCTGAACTGATTATTGATTCGCTCAAATGGCTCGGGCGACCATGTATCGTCTTGAACATACAAATTTCTGATAAAAGCGTTCGCCGGCGGCTCGCACTCCGTAAAAATATTGAAAGTCGCACTGACGATTTTGCAATTGAAGAAAGATTGAATGAATATCATAAACATACCGAACCGGTGATAGAATTATTTAGAAGAGAAAATGTGCTGATTGAGATAGACGGCGAGCCGACGCCAGAAAAAATTGCTGTCGATATCAAGAAGAAGCTCAACCTGCCTGACGGCAAGGCAGGCATCAAATGACCATCAAGAACGACACCGAGCGGGAGAATCTCATCGAGGGCGGGAAGCGCCTCGCGGCCGTGCTCGCGGCGCTTCGCGCCAAGGTCGCGCCCGGCGTGACGGCTGAAGAGCTTGATGATGTGGCGGAGCAGATGATACGTGACGGCGGCGACGAACCGTGCTTTCTCGGTTACACGCCTGAAGGCGCCCGCCGACCGTATCCGGCGACGCTCTGTGTCTCGATAAACGACGAGGTTGTGCACGGCATCCCGAACGAGTCGGAAAAGATATTGAAGGAAGGCGACATCGTCGGGCTCGACCTCGGTCTCACGCATAACGGCGTTATCGTTGATGCGGCCATTACGGTGCCGGTGGGGCAGATAGATGGAGAATCAAAGAAACTACTCCAGGCGACCGAACGCGCGCTCGTTGCGGGTATCGCGGCGGCCGGAGCAGGGAAGCGTATGGGCGACATCTCGTCAGCTATTCAAAAAGAGATTGAGGGAGCGGGCTTTAAGGTCGTGCAGGAGCTTGGAGGGCATGGCGTGGGCGACCTCGTGCACGAAGACCCTTTTATTCCCAACTTCGGCCGTCCGGGCGAAGGCCCGTTATTCGAAGAGGGCATGGTGCTCGCGCTCGAGCCCATCGCTACTACCGGAAAGGCCGCAGTCATTCTCGCGCCCGATGGCTATACCTACCGCACCAAGGACGGCTCGAGAAGCGCCCACTTCGAGCACACTATCCTGCTCGAGAAGGGCGGCGCGCGTGTCGTGACGGCGGCATAAGTTATGCACCGCTCGCCCTTTGCCCGGGGTAGACGGTTCTATACTTACACATAGGTCTTGGTCTTCAAAGCGTCCAAAGACGCGTCCGGGTATGGCGGGAATGGTGATGACAGCCTGTGGTGAGTAGGATGGAAATGTTACGGCAAACCTCCATCCGCCCCGTGCTGGAGTTGCACGAAGCACTCCATATGGCATGCCAACCGTACTCGTACAAGTTGAACCAAAACCAAGCACTTGTGGGCGTCGGAGACAGCACTTTCCGACGCCCGCTTTGTTTCCGGCCGTATTGCATGTGCGAAGGGAAGCGCGTATCATAACGGCATAACCGCGCTTCGCGCATTTTATTTTTATGGCACATCCTAAGACGGAACGAACACTCGTTGTCGTGAAGCCAGATGGCATTCAACGCGCGCTTATCGGCGAGATTATGAAGCGCTATGAGCGCATCGGACTTAAACTCGTTGCGCTCAAAATGTTCGTGCCGACCGAGACAATGATAGAGGAGCATTACTTACTCGATTCGGAGTGGAAGAAGAAGGTCGGTAAAAAAGCGATTACGAGTTATCAGAAGAAAGGCGAAACACCACCCTCAAGCGACCCTATCGAGGTAGGGAATCTCGTTGTGAAGCGCCTGAAAAAATATATGACGAGCGGACCGGTCATTGCGATGGTTTGGGAGGGTGCGCATGCGATTGAGTTGGTACGCAAGATCACGGGCGGTACTGAACCGAGGAGCGCCGAGGTGGGTACGATTCGCGGAGATTTCGTTGTTGACTCATATCAGATGGCGGACGGAGACAATCGTGCAATTCGTAATCTCATTCACGCGTCAGGCTCGGCGCCGGAGGCGAATATGGAAATTCCACATTGGTTTAAGCCGGAGGAAATTATTAGTTACAAGGTTCCACACGAGGCGACGCTCTATGACGTGGATATGAAGGATATCCTTGGGTAATTTCACGTTTTCCACAAAAACACTTGACAGCGGGTGTATACTCTAGATAGGAGCTGTTCTTAAAAACGCAACTTGCTCATCATTGGGGAAATTATGCATTAAGGTTCGCTTGGTGAATTCCGCAAGGAGATCCGAGAGCCACCGTTGCTTATCCCACGTAGCAAGAACAAAGTTGCTTAAGAGGACGGCTCCGCAAAAAATCCGTCCGCGCTAACAGCGGGACGGATTTTTTGCGTGCTAGAGTTTGCATATGTCATTGAGATTGAGTTTTTACGGCGGAGCGGGGAAGGTGACTGGCTCTAATTTTTTAGTGGAAGGGTCGCGCGGGAAAATTCTCGTTGATTGCGGCATCGAGCAGGGCGCGGACTTCGCTGTGGAGGAGGTATATGGACCATTTCCGTATGATGTAAAAACAATCGATGCGCTTGTGGTGACGCACGCGCATCTCGACCATGTCGGTCGCATCCCGAAGCTCGTGCGAGACGGTTTTCACGGGAAAATCTTTATGACGCCGCCCACTGTGGACCTCGCCGAGCTCATTTTGCGCGATTCGGCCGGCATCTTGGGCGAGGAGGCGTCTCGGCTC
>ERZ1292633.2729-Hain-H41-02um-R1-2729-length-17784-cov-4_pt1 | contig 17784 bp, 14 predicted proteins | sample MGYA00564406_ERZ1292633 | MGnify/ENA primary metagenome ERZ1292633 (study PRJEB36523, sample SAMEA6512639) | groundwater metagenome | collected 2019-01-08 | study: AquaDiva: Metagenomics assemblies of 32 groundwater samples | reverse complement strand
CATCCGCGCCATCGCCCGAGACTTGGGCGAATCTTTGGGCTGCGGCGCCTACTGCTCGGCACTGCGGCGAACACAAATCGGCGAGCATTCTATCGATCATGCCATCACTTTAGACATCCTTACGCCCGAGAATTGGTCCTCCTTCTTACTAGAATTCTAGAAGACCTAGAATCCTTTATATATAGCACGCACGTTGACACTCGCTCCCAAGCCCCGTATCCTTCTGGCAATGGACGTAGCATCCCCCTCCGCTCTACGAGCTACGAGGGACAGGGGCGACGTCCCTACCAATCAACGATTTATCAAGAACTGTCCGCTATGGATGCACAGGGACGGACCAACGATCAACACATGGAGCTGTCTTTTGTCCTCATGTTCGCTCAAATCTAGGAGGATCGATCGATCCGTGATTTTGCATCCATGGGGCTGAAACCCTATGGAATTGACCATTGTTATTGCCATTGTTGCCGCTGCCGCAGGTGTGGGAGCGGGATTTGTGGTTCGCGCGCAGACGGCTAAGCGCCGCGAAGGCAACGCCGAGGCGCAAGCGGAGAAGATCTTGGCCGAGGCAAAACAGAAACAGCAAGACCTCCTGTTGGAGGCCAAGGAGAAGTCGTTGAAGATGATCGAGGAGGCCAAGGCCGAGGAGAAACAGCGCCACGAGGAGACCAAGAGGGCGCAGGAGCGCGTGGAGCAACGCGAGTCAACGTTTGATAAGAAGTTGCTCGACTTGGAAGAGAAGCATGAGAAGTTGGAGACCGAGAAAGAGCGGCTGCGCGGAATAAAGACGCGCCTGGAAGAGTTGACGGCGGAGTCGGTAAAAAAGTTGGAGGAGGTTGCCGGACTTTCAAAAGAAGATGCGCTCAATCGTCTGCTCGCGCAGATTGAGCAAGACGAGGCGGAGGCCTTGGAGACCCGCGTGCGCAAATTGCAACAGTCGGTGGACGAGGACTTGGATCGCAAGGCCAAGAAGATGCTCTCGCTTGTCATTGAGCGCTACGCGTCCAGCCATGCCGTGGAGACCACCACCTCTACCGTGCAGCTCCCGAGCGACGAGATGAAGGGGCGCATCATCGGAAAGGAAGGGCGCAACATCCGCACCTTGGAACACATCACCGGCACCGAGATTATTGTGGACGACACACCCGAGGCGGTAACCGTTAGTTCTTTCTCCCCCATTCGGCGCCAAGTGGCGCGGCGTGCCATTGAGATGCTCATGAAGGACGGGCGCATTCAACCCGCTCGGATTGAAGAGGCGGTACAGACCGCCAAGAAAGAATTGGCGATTGAAATGAAAAAGGCCGGTGAGGAAGCGCTCACCGAGCTTGGCATTCCCGTATCATCCATAGATCCTAAGCTCGTCCAAATTCTCGGACGGCTCAAGTTCCGAACCAGCTACGGCCAAAATCAACTTCAACACGCCATGGAGGTGGCCACCATCGCGCGGATGTTGGCGGAGGAGCTTGGCGCCGATGTGCACGTGTGCACAAAGGGCGGGCTGTTCCACGACATCGGTAAGGCAGTGGATCACGACATGCAAGGTAGCCACCCGGAGATTGGGTACAATATTCTAAAGAAATTCGGGTTTCCGGAGGAGATCGCCTACCAGTCCATCGGGCACCATGTGGACCGCCCCAAAACCTTGGAGTCCATCATTGTAAAAGCGGCGGATGCCATTTCCGGAGCGCGGCCGGGCGCGCGCAAGAACACGTTTGAGCAGTACATCCAGCGTCTGGAGGAGTTGGAGAAGACGGCCGCGGCGTTCCCCGAGGTGGAGAAAGCGTATGCCATCCAAGCCGGGCGCGAGATTCGGGTGTTTGTGAATCCCACACAGATTGACGACCTGGGCGCCTACCAGTTGGCGAAGAACATCGCCAAGAAGATTGAAAGTGAGCTGCAGTACCCGGGCGAGGTGAAGGTTACCCTCATCCGTGAGACCAGGATCATTGAGTACGCGCGATAGAAAAACGCCCCGAAAGGGGCGTTTTCATTTAGAAAGTTAGAATAACCAATAGCCAATACCAAGTTGCAAAGGCAAGTGACAAAGGCAGACCGCTTAAAAATTGAACTTGCAATTGGCTATTGGGAACTGGCTATTGTTCCTTCGCCTTGCGGTGCCCCCTTGTGCTGTGCGGCCTTGAGCGCGTCTTTGAGCGCTTTGCCCGCTTTAAATTTTGGAACCAACACGTCCGGGATACGGATGCGCTCGGAGGGTTGGCGGGGATTCACACCCATACGCGAGGCGCGCAACCGCGAGGAGAACGTGCCGAACCCGGCAATGGTCACCTCTCGTTGTTGTGCCAACGCCCCCGTGACGACCTCCTGAAACGCCGCCACCATTTCTTCGGCTTGCTTGCGCGTAAGCCCCAGCCGCTCCGCAATGCGGGCGGCGAGTTCTGCTTTGTTCATACGAAAATGGCTATAAAGAGAGTGTAAACCCGTCGGGGAAGAGCGGCAAGAGCGCGTTGACCTGCAGGGGCGAGATGATACAGTGGGCGCGGACTAATCCCGGAGGACACATGGAGATTCTGTTCTGGCTCGTGCTCGGCGCCACTGTGGCGCTGGGCATCCGATGGGTGAGGGATGTTGTGAGGAGGCGCGGCATGGTAAGGCGACGCGCAAAGGAGAGGAGCACGTTCCCCAGGGTGGAGACGCTGCGGTGGAACGACTTCACGCGACTGCCGGAGCGTGTGGACCCAAGGCGTGTGGCGTTCGGATGGCGCCGTCTGGGAGAGCTCCATCCGCGGCTCATCACGCAGCGGCTGGGGTTCTTCTTCTGCGACGCGGAGGTACCGGCCAGCGCACGCACGGCGGCTGGGATGGGCGACCAGACGCTCCACAACGTGCTGTTGCCCCACGGGGCGCAGCGGCTCATCGCGGGGCTCGCCAACGGCGGCCGGGATGCGGGTGGCGTGTACGGCCCACAGGATGTGGGCGCGCTCACCGTGCTCGGAGCACACCTGCAGGAGTACGTCCGCAACGAGTTCCGGCAAGAGTCGGGCGCCCGCACCCGCCGGCTGACGTTCGTGGACATTCACATCGCGTGGCTGGCGGCCTTCCTGGGCGACGCCGGAAAACGGTTACGCACCCTGCGCGCCGCCCTTGAGCAACGGGAGGACGAGGAGCACAACGCGCTCCTCTACTGGGCCTATGCGCGAGCGTGTGAACTGGTGCACAGCGTGATGCCCGACGAGTACCGGACGCTGCTGGAGTGGCTCTTCGGCCAGTTCCAGATGCTGCAGGAGCTCGAGCAAGCGCGCGACCGGTTCACGCCCGCCACTCCCCCGCCACAGCAGATCGGCCCCGTGCCTGTCGCGAAAGCGGATCTCGAGGAGCTCCCCAACGACGCACGGCGAACACTCCCGGAGATGCCCCGTTTGGCACCACTCGGTGATGTCCTGCGCGAATCGTCCGGGCACGGACCTCTCGGTCGCCGCGTGGATGCCGGACGCCCTCTTGAGGATCGCGCCACGGTGCTGGAAGCGCCCAGGGTTCTTCCCTTCGGCGATCGCGCCGGGCGATTCCGCGTGATCCGCGGAGAGGAACCACCGCCCGCGGACGAGAGCGACGACGGAGACGACGTCGCCTGACGAACAGCTCGCGCCATCCCTTCCGGGGTCTCGGCCGAGCTGAATTATTTTTGAGCATTTTGCTATACTGCGTCCATGATCGACTTTTTGACAGGCATCCGCCCCACCAACGCATTGCATATCGGCAACTACTTTGGCGCGCTCAAACCCTTCGTCGAGTTTCAATCAAAAGCGAGCGGTATCATCATGATTGTGGACTACCACGCCATGGACACGGAGACCCACCCCGAGGCGCTGCGGCAAAACATCCTGTTGCTCACCGCCACCTACTTGGCCGTTGGCGTGGATGTGGAGAAGAACATCCTCTTTCAACAGTCGCGCGTTCCGGAGCATCCCGAGCTTGCATGGATCTTCTCCACGTTGATGCGCATGAGCGAGCTTTCGCGCATGACACAGTACAAAGACAAGGCGGTGGCCCGCGGAGAGAACGTCCCCGTGGCGCTCTTCTCCTACCCGTTGTTGATGGCGGCCGACATCCTTCTCTATGATGCCAAGAGTGTCCCCGTGGGCGAGGATCAAGTGCAGCACGTGGAGTTTGCGCGCAATGCAGGTGAGCGCTTCAATAAAACGTACGGCGATACCTTTCACATTCCAAAGGTGGAGATCACCAAAACGGGCGCGCGGGTGATGGCGTTAGACAACCCCGAGAAAAAAATGAGCAAGAGCGCGGCGTCGAACAAGGGGTATATCTCTTTGCTCGATGCGCCCGAGATGGTGCAGAAGAAGGTGATGGCGGCCGTCACAGACGCCAAGGGCACTGTCGGATATGGAGACGATCAGCCCGGCATCAAAAACCTGCTCGATATTTTGAGCTTGGCGTCCGGGAAGTCTATTGAGACACTCGTCGCCTCGTACACGGGGAAAGGATACGGCGACCTTAAGCGCGATGTGGCGGAGGCGGTCAACGTCATGTTGACGCCGATCCAAGCGCGCATGAAAACGTACCTGGATGATCCGGCCGAGCTCAATATCATTCTTGACCGCGGCGCCCTGCGCGCGCAAGAGATCGCCCGGGAAAAAATGGAGAGCGTCCGCCGCAAGATCGGTGTCACCATCTAGTACAGTGCGCCCAACAAAGGAGAGAGGAGAAGGGAGAAAGTATGATGGGATTCAGTAATTGACATCGCCCTCAAGAAATGATAGCTTTTCTCCGCGTTCCTCCAGAAATGGAGCACCTGACCGCGGATCCGCGTAAGCGGATAGGAAAGTCCGGACACCCCTGTGTCGGCAACGACACAGGAAGCGGAGTGTTGCTAACGGCAACCGGGTATACGTGAATCGTTCGCGCGTTGGAACGTCTTGCGCGTGAGAGATGCACAAAACCTAGGGCCAGTGCCACAGAGACGACTCTAGTTTTGCGCAGCAAAGCTATCCTGAGTGAGCAAAGCGAATCGAAGGGTACCCTTCGACAAGCTCAGGGTCGTTTCGCTGCGTGAAACGAAAGGTGAAAAGTTGCGGGGTGTTCGCAAGAGCTACCCGCTTCGTCCCACGGTGACGTGGTGACGCGGTAAACCCACTCCGGTGCAAGAGCAAATTTGGTCGCTCGCCCGAGGACGTTGGCAACAACGCCCCCAGAGAGATCGCGGTCTCCCCCACTTCGCCCCGTCAAACGGGCTACGAGGGGACAGACAGAATCCGGCTTATAGGTGACGCACAAACCTCCTCGCGAAAGCGAGGGGTTTTGTTTCCTGATATACTCCCAACATTATGAAGAAGTTGGATTTGTTCTTTGCCGCCGTGCGCGTGCCGGTGGATGCGGCGATGATTGTTTTGGCGGGCATGAGCGCCTACTGGATTCGCGTCCACCCCGGCGTCGCGGCCGTTCTGCCCGTCCGATTCTCCATTGATCCGCGCGAGCTGTTGCGCGTGGTGCTTGTCGTTGCGCTCTTTTGGGTGTTGGTTTTTGCGCTCAATCGTCTCTACAGCGTGCGCCGTTGGCCCGTTCGCCAAGAAGTGGTCGGCGTCATCTACGCCGTCTCCACGGGCATGATGTTGGTGTTCACCGTCATCTTTTTCCGTCGCGAAATCTTTGAGTCACGATTCATTGTGCTCGTGGCCTGGGGGCTTGCCATGGCCTTCGTGATCCTCGCTCGCCTCTTCCTTCGCTTGGCGCACCGATGGCTTGTGTCCCGAGGGTTTGGGCAGCACCGCGTCATTTTGATTGGACCCGAGGAAGAAGCGGCGCCTCTTGTGAACGAGTTCAAGCGCAAACCTGGGCTTGGGTTTTTCGTCATGGGCGTGCGAGCGGCCGTCACGCAAGAAACGTTGAGTTGGATTCTGCGGCAGAAGACGCACGGCGGCGTGGACGAAGTCATCTTGGCTCATCCACATGCGCACCGGCAGGAGTCGCTGGATCTCATGACCTTTTGCGAACAAAATCACATCAACTTTTTCTACACCGCCGGATTGTTTGAAGCCGCCACATCGCGCTTGGAACCCCACACCTTCGCGGGCATCCCCCTCTTTGAGGTCAAACGCACGCCGCTCGATGGCTGGGGGCGAATCTATAAACGACTCTTTGATATCGTCGCCGCGCTCATGCTCATCCTCCTCACTTCTCCCATCCAACTTGTTGTCGCCATCGTTCTCTTGTGTGAGCGCCAAGGCGGCATCCTTTTTCGCAAACTTCCCAACGGCCACCCGGCGCAACGCGTAGGCGAAGGCGGCGCGCCATTTACGTTCCTCAAGTTCCGTTCCATGATCCGCAACGCCCACAAACTGCGCTTTGACAAAGATTTTCTCCGCGAACACGGCAACGACCGAGACGGCTCGCCTATGTTCAAACTCGAGCGCGACCCGCGTGTCACGCGCTTCGGGCAATTCATCCGCCGCTACAGCATTGACGAGATCCCGCAGTTCTACCTCGTGCTCGCCGGCAAGATGAGCTTGGTGGGGCCGCGTCCGCACCTCCCGGAAGAGGTGGCCGAGTACAAACCCGAGTGGCGCAAGGTGCTCACCGTGAAGCCCGGCATCACCGGCATGGCGCAGGTCTCCGGTCGCGCCGACCTCAATTTTGAAGATGAGGTGCGCCTGGATACACACTACATTGAGCATTGGAGCCCGTGGCTGGATCTGACCGTCATCCTCAAGACACCGTGGGTGGTGTTGAGTTCCAGAGGGGCGAGGTGATAAGCTCCCCCCATGAAGATCGCTCTTGTTCACGACCATTTGACCCAAGACGGAGGCGCCGAGCGCGTGCTCCGTGTTTTATCTTCGCTCTACCCCGCGGCACCGATCTACACCCTCGCGTATCGCCCCGAGCGATTCGATCCCAAGTTGACGGCAACCGTGCGCGCGTCATTCCTCGATCACTTCCCGTTCACGCTCTGGAAGTTTGAATGGCTGCTTCCCTTCATGCCCGCCGCCACCGAGCATTACCCGTTGCGCGAGTACGACATGGTCATCTCCAGCTCCAGTTCCATGGCCAAGGGCGTGCTGACGCGCACCGACGCGCTGCATATTTGTTACTGTCACACCCCCACACGCTACCTATGGACCGAGATGCACGAGTACGTGGAGCGCTTGCGGATTCCCGGGATCGCCAAGCGAATCTTGCCACTCTACCTGTCGCGCTTGCGCCAATGGGACCGCGCCGCCGCCGATCGCGTGGATGTATTTGTGGCCAATTCAGAGACGGTGCGCGCGCGCATAAAAAAGTTTTACCGCCGCGATGCGGAGGTGATCTACCCGCCAGTTGACACTCACCTCTTTTCCATCTCCGAGGCACCCAAGACCTACTTCTTGGCCGGAGGGCGGATCATGGCGTACAAAAGATTCGATCTGATTGTGGACGCGTTCAATCGCCTCCAACTTCCCCTGAAGATTTTTGGCAGTGGCCCCATGCTCGAGGTGCTCAAAGCGCGCGCGAAGCCCAACATTGATTTCGTGGGGCGCGTGAGCGATGAGGAGAAAGTGCGGCTCTACCAAGATTGCATCGCGTTCATCCATCCGCAGGAGGAGGATTTTGGAATCGTTCCGGTGGAAGCCATGGCCGCGGGAAGACCCGTGATTGCCTACGGCAAAGGCGGCGCGACCGAGACCGTCATCGAGAGCGAAACGGGGACACTTTTCCACGAACAAACATGGGAGGGGCTGGTGGATGCGTTGGTGCGTTTTGACGAGAGACGATTTTCGCCCGTCGCCATTAAACAATTCGCTGAACGGTTTTCGCGCACGGCCTTCGAAGAGCGGTGGAAGGCATTCGTGAGCGAGCAGTATGCAGATCGCCGTTGATATACAAAGTCTGTGCGATCCCCACCCAAGCGGCGTGGGGCATGTTGTTTTGGAGACACTCCGCGCATGGCCGGTGGACCCCGACGTCGAGATCATCTTGTTCTCCATAGGGCGCCGACCTGCATCACTACCGACCGACATCACATCTCGACCGGACATGCGCCATGTCCACCGTCGCGTTCCATCAAAGCTTATCAACCCGCTGCGCGCGCAGGGCATTGTCTCCCTTGAACGGCTCATTGGATGTTCCGTCGATGCCGTATGGTTTCCCAACACCGGCTACCTTCCCCGCACGCGCGCCAAGACGTTTTTGACGGTGCATGATCTGGCATGGGCCTTAATGCCGGAAACCTACACATGGGTGCACCATCTTCGCTATCGCATCACGCGCGCCAGGTGGTGGATTCGCCGCGCCGACGTGATCATTACCCCATCGAAAGCGACACGACAGGACGTGATTGACTTGTTCGGTCGCGAAAAAAATGATGTACACGTCATTGCCCACGGTATTGATCCTGTCTCCTTCCACCATCGGCCACTGCCCAACGATGCAACGGTGCGACAGCGCCTTGGAGTCCGATCACCCTATATTGTCTCGATCGCCACACAGGAGCCGCGGAAAAACCTCGTCTCACTCGTCGAGGCATTCAATGAGTTGCGCCGTCGCGGCCATCATTTCTCTCTTGTCCTCGCCGGCGGTCGCGGATGGAAACGCCGAGCGCTTCATCGCGCGATCGATCAAAGTCCTTACCGCGCCAACATCACACTCCTCGACTTTGTGGACGACACACATCGTCCCGCTCTCCTTCGAGGTGCCTTATGTTTGTGCCTCCCCTCCCGCTATGAGGGGTTTGGGATGCAGGTGGCCGAAGCCATGGCGTGCGGAACACCGGTTGTCACCGCGCGCAACAGCAGTCTTCTTGAAGTCGGCCAAGACGCCGTGCTTTTCGTGCGCTCCATGAACGTCCGCGAGCTCACCGATGTGCTTGAACAGGTCATCACCGACCCCAACCTCCGCTCCACCCTCCGCGCCCGCGGCCTTGCCCGTGCTGCCGATTTTTCTTGGGCAGCAACCGCTCAGAGCATTCACACGCTTCTTACGCGGGCTGCTTGATCGTTTTTCTCTGGTTTGCCCCTCCGGTTTTCGTCACAATAATTCGTACGTACGAAAAACTGTGATTATCCACAGGCCACTTTTTCTTTTAGGTTGGCCGAAAAGGCAAAAAGGTGTTTTACGGAGGGGGAGCACTGCATGCGAGGAGCGGATCGGCAGATTGTCCGATTATTGGGTTGACGCTCCGAATGATCAACCACCCCGCGGCAAGCTGCGGGGATAAGGGGTTTTATGGACTCGAGCACAATCATCGTCGTGCTAGAATATCGCCGTGACTAGCTCGCAAAATAATATCGCCTACATTGATGGCGCGAATCTCCATAAGGGGATCGCTGCCCTGGGCTGGCAATTGGATTACCACCGTTTTCGGGTTTGGCTTAGGGAAAAATACGGCGTTCAAGTGGCCTACTTGTTCATTGGCTTGATCCCAAGGTACAAGGATTTGTATACGTTCCTACAAAAGAACGGCTTTACACTTGTTTTCAAAGAAGTCGTGTTCGATGGGACTGGCCAGCCAAAAGGCAACTGTGATGCCGATCTGGTTCTTCAAGCCTCACGGGATGTCTATCAAACAACGTTTCATCAAGCCGTGCTTGTGGCAAGTGACGGGGACTACGCTCCCCTGGTGAAGTTCCTCATGGAGAGCGAGAAAATGTGTGCCGTCCTGTCACCGAGCACCGCCTCCAAGTGCTCGGTACTGTTGAAGCGCACCGGCGTTCGAATCTCCTATCTCAACGACCAGCGAAAACAACTTGAAAGAAAAGTATCCCCCACGAAATGAAAAGACCCCCGGCAGAGACGGAACTCTGCAAGGGTTCTTTCCGTGGTGATAACGACAGCGTACCTGCTTCGCAGCTCAATGTCAAGCTGCTATACTCTCCCCATGCGCATCGGCATAGACGCCCGGATGTACGGGCCAAAAATAGGCGGCGCCGGAGTGGGGCGATATGTGGAAGAGATGATTTTAGCCCTTCAACAGGCGGACGACGAACATGAGTACGTCGTCTTTTTGCGTAAAAAGAACTTCGCCAACTGCCCGACTCCCAACAAGCGATGGACCAAGGTCGTGGCCGACATTCCATGGTACGGCCTGCGCGAGCAGTTGTGGATGCCGGGCATTCTCCGCCGCCAAAAACTGGACGTGGTCCACTTCCCTCACTTCAACGTACCCATCCTGACGGAGATTCCCTACGTCGTTACGGTGCACGACCTGACAATGCTGGATCAAACTTGGGAGAGCAGAGCGACAACACGCGGCCGCCTCCTTTACGAACTCAAACGACGCGCCCAACGTTTTATCCTCAATCGGATCGCCCGCGACGCCCGCGCCGTGGTCACCGTCAGCGAGCACGCAAAAAACCAAATCATCCACACCCTCCCCATCTCGGCAGACAAGGTGCACGTGGTGTACAATGGCATTGATCGCGCGAAGGATTGGGCGCATAAAACAAAAACCAAGACCGTAGCGGAGCCGTTGCCCTCTGGTATCAAGCCCCCATTCATCCTGAACGTCGGCAATCCGTATCCGCATAAAAACATTGAGACGCTGCTCCACGCGTTCAGTTTTTTTGTCCGAGAGTACCCCCACGCGCACCTGGTACTGGTAGGGCCCGAGAACACTTTTACCAAGCGGTTGAAACGCGAGGCGCGGGAGATTGAGATCCCGGCCGGCCGCGTGCACTTCCTGGGCTTTGTGGATGACGCTCTGCTCTCGCGGCTTTACGCGAGTGCGGCGCTCTACGTGATCCCATCCAAAATGGAGGGCTTCGGCCTACCACCATTGGAAGCGCTTGCCCACGGCACACCCGTGGCCGCCTCCCGCGCCAGCTCCATTCCCGAAATCCTGGGACCGGCCGCCGTGTACTTCAATCCAAACGACATCGAGGACCTTTACCGCGCTATGGAACAGCTTTTCAAAGACAAGACCGTCCGCACTCGCGTGCTTGCCGCCGCCCCCGCGGTACTGGCCCGTTACTCGTGGACCGATCACGCCCGCGCCCTGATTGACCTCTATCGGATTGCCGCCAAGTGACCCACATGCCAAAACAAACCTCGTCGGGTTCCCCATGCCTGAACCCGATCGCTCATACCTATCTTGAACATCCTTCCGTTTCCAAAAAACGGTCGCTTGAGGTTGTGGACACAGGGCGCGTACAGCACCCGGCCATCCGTCACGAGATCGCGCACCCTACGTCGCCGTATGTCGTTCGATTGGAGATTGAGAGCGCATCAATTGTAACGGCGCCGGTGGCATCAAACTTCCTGGAAGTGACAGAGCCCCACATCGTCGAGACCGTTGTTGACACTGCCAACGACCTTTCCGTCCATCCGTCGGAAGCCATTGCTCAACACAACATCGAGATTCGTTTTCCGGAAGTGACGCTCCCGCCCACCCGCTCGGTTCGATCGTCGCCCGTCATTGACCACCTGGCTGTGGACGACCTGATTGATCAGTTGGAGCCGGAAGATGAGATCGTAGGGACCCCGCATGCGGGGTCCACGCCAGTGGAGGATCCCGACGACGAAGCGCCGCTCGTCACCCTGGATGAACTGCTCGATGACGTGGCTCTCACAGAAGAATTGATTGACGTCCCTACCCTTCGCCAAGGCTACAAGCGGCCTGTCGGCTCTGCACGACGGCAATGGCACATGCCCGTGCGCCTTCCCGCGGGTTGGACGAAAACGATCGCGCTCTTTGTGGGGCTCTCGTTCGTTCTTGTCTTGCCCATCCACGCCGTGACCATCGCGCAGAACTTGGAGCGAAGCCAAGGCGACATCTTTGCGCGCGGCCAAGACGCCCTCTCCAACATCCAAGCGGGAGCCACGGCCACCGGCAACCAAGAGTTCCAAGTGGCCGCCGGTCAATTTCACAAAGCCGCCTCCTCTTTTGAAGACGCTCTGCGCGAACTGCGCACTATCAAGGTGCAGCTCTTCGGTTTAGCCGATCTGTTGCCGGCCGCACGCGAAGCCACGCAACAGGCAAGACATCTTCTCTCCGCAGGGGAAGCCAGCGCACGCGCCGCCGGAACGCTCACCGACGGCATGCATCATGTAGCCAATCGCGTGAGTGAAAGCCCCGCGGCGGCCGTGGCGCTCTTTGATGTGTTCGTGGAGCAGGCGCTGCCCGATGTCATGGAAGCGCGCGAGCAACTGGACGACATCAAGCTTGCAGCCCTGGACGCCGAGCATCGCGCGGTCGTGCGCACCGTGCGTCAGGGCGTGGAGGATTTGGCCGTCTCACTCCAGGCCTTCCACAATTCTTCCGAAGCCATCCGATCCCTCTTGGGCGAGGGGAAGCGTCAGCGCTACCTGGTCCTCTTTCAAAACAACACCGAGTTGCGCCCCACCGGCGGCTTTTGGGGATCGTTCGCGGAGATGGATGTATTGGACGGTCGTATGGAAAAAGTCACCATCCCGGGCGGCGGAACGTATGCCGTGCAGGGACAGCTCACGCGCCACATTGCCTCCCCCGAACCGCTCCGGCTCATTCGCGGCCGCTGGGAATTGCAAGACGCCAACTGGTACCCGGACTTCCCCACCAGTGCACAGACCGCCATGTGGTTTTATGAGCAAAGTGGTGGCCCGTCCGTGGACGGCGTGATTGCCATCAACGCAGACGTGGTGGCGAAGTTGATTGATACCGTCGGGCCGATAAACATGCCCGACTACCGTATGACCGTGGACGGCGAGACATTCTTGTTTGAGACACAGCGACAAGTAGAGCTCGACTACGACAAGGCGGCCAATGCGCCCAAGGCGTTTATTGGCGACTTGGCGCCGGCGCTTCTGGAGCGGCTTACCTCGGGGGAAAGCACGCGTACGCTGCAGGTGGCGAGCATCTTGAGCGGTGCGTTGGCCAACCGCGACATCCAGCTTTACCACTCCGACCCCGGCATCCAGTCGGCGGTGACGGCACTCGGCTGGGACGGGGCCGTGCGCGGCAACACGGGCGACTACCTCATGGCCACGCATACCAACATCGGCGGCGGAAAAACCGATGGGGTGATGAGTGACAAGATTTCGATAGAAAGCACGGTGCGCCCCGACGGCAGAATCGAGAACACCGTAACGGTGTCGCGCACGCACCACGGGATTCAAACAGCCACATTCTCCGGTCGGAACAACGTGAGCTTCACGCGACTCTACGTGCCCCGCGGCAGCACACTCATGAACGTGGAGGGGGCCAGGCCGCCCGAGGAGGAGCTGTTCAAGTCCGTGGACGGGTTGGATGCAACGTCGGCGTTACGACGGAAGGAAAACGGAAGCTTTGACGCCTCCGGCACATTTGTGGGCGAAGGGTTTGGCAAGACGATTTTTGGACAGTGGATCCAAACAAGTCCCGGCGAAACCAGCACGCTTACGTTCCGCTACTTGCTCCCGGAGGATATTTTGGATGAGCCCAAGACCTCCATGGTCGCGAAGGCATTGAACGCCGTGGGAGTGGCGCAAACGGTTCGTCATAGCGTGTTTGTGCAAAAGCAGCCGGGCGTGACGCACCGGGATGTGAGCTATCGGTTTGATCCGGGAAACCGTTTGCGCCCCGTGTGGTCCACCGGAAGCAATGTGACACAGTTTTCCGTGAGTGCCAACGCCGATGGATTCTTTGGCATGGTGCTCGAGCGACCATAGGTATGCAACCAAAACGACACAAGCCACACCGACGGCTTTCTCCCCCTGCCCGAGGGGGAGTGTTCGGCACGTCCGCGATGACCGAGGGGATGGGAGCAACACCCAGTGACACCGTCGAGCATGAGCTCAAGCAAATCTACGCCATGGATGATGGCGATGAAAAGCACATTGACATGTCCAGGTTGGAGATTGTGCGCCAACCGGTGGTGCGTCGCATGCTCACGGCCACCCTGCTCGTCTTGATTGCCATCATGGCCGGATTGCTCGGCGCCCTTGTCCTCACTAACCCGTTGCGCTCGGAAAACCGGCAGGTCCTTACCTTCGACATTGCGCCGGAGGACCCGATCGTGAGCGGTCGCCCCACCACCATTCGCATCCCCTACCAAAATACCGCCTCCGTTTCGCTCTCCAGTTTGGAGATAGAGGTGCATGTCCCCGAGATGTTTGTGTTCCAAAGCGCCATCCCCGAGCCGCTCAAGACCAAGCCGCTCACCTGGAACGTGGGGTCGGTGGGTGTGGGCACGCAAGGCGAGATTGCTCTCTCGGGCGTTTTTGTGGCACCGCCAGGCACCGTGGTCACGCTACAAGTCATCACGCGCTACGTCCCCTCCAACTTCAGTTCACCGTTTGAAGCCATCGAGTCGGAAAGCATCCTGATTGACCAGAGCGTATTCAAGGTGTCCATGAGCGGAGCCGAGCGCGCGATCCCCGGTGAAAACGTCACCTACACCATCGTGGCCGAACATACGGAGGAGGTGAGCTACGAGCAGACGGAACTGCGACTCACCTTGCCATCCGGATTCTCCATCGCCCACGCCAACCCGCCGCCCGACGAGGTGGGAATCGCCGTGTGGAGCCTCCCCACGTTTTCCAAGGACGCACCCTTCCGCGTGGAGATGACGGGCACGTTTGCCTCGGACGTGAGTGGTGAGCAGACCACCGCCGCTCACATGGGTACCACGCTCAACGACCTCTTTGTGCCCCAAGCCGAGGCCGTCTTTACTACGGATGTGTTAGCCAGCGACTTGTCGCTTTCCCTCATTGTCAACGGACAGACGGGCGACTCCATTGCACTCCCCGGCGACGACATCACCGTCAACCTCTCGCTGGACAACCGCGGCGAGGAGGCGGCGGAGAACGTGGTGATTGAGCTGTTCGTGGACCGTGGGCTCAATCGGTTGAACCTCGCCGAACGTGAAGGCGTGCCCGACGGCGACGTGTACGGCAACAAGATCAACTGGGATCAGACGGACATGTCGCGGCTCAAAACGTTGCCGGGCGGCGAGGATGCGAGCATTGACTTGGCGATTCCCATGCGTGAGGAGGGCGATACCGCGTTCGTCTTGCGAGCCGAGGCGCGCATAGAGACCGTGGGTGGCATTGAGATCAACCGCAAGATTGAATCAACGGCCATTACGGTGCGCGTGGCATCCGACCTCACGGCCGCCGCAAGCGCACGGTACTTTGACGCGAGCGGTCATGCCATCGGTTCAGGACCGATTCCCCCAAAGGTCGGCCAGACCACCACGTACCGCGTGACATGGACGGTGGCGAATGCGTTGAATGATGTTGGAGATGCGGTCATGGTCGCAGCGATTCCGTCAGACGCGCAGTGGGCGGGGTTGGTGTCCGTGAGTGCAGGTAGCGTGATCTACGATACGGTCGGCAATCGCGTTCGATGGACCATCGGAGGCATGAATGATGATGACGCTCCGGCGGTCGCCGTGTTTGATATGCGCGTAACGCCCACCTTGGCCGACGTGGGAACTTTTATGGATCTGCTCGGCATGGCGACGCTCACCGCGACCGACACGGAAACAAATACGACCGTCTCTTCCATCACCGCAGCGCTCACGAGTGAATTACCCGACGATCCCGCCGCCGAAAACTTAGGCACGGTCGTGGAGTGATTCATTGCGCCACCTCACAAAAAATCTAGTCGCAAAAACTGACGGTCGTCGCTTTTTCGTATCATGGTTTTTATAGAACGATCCGCTTTGCCAATCGGTACAATCGATAGCCAAACGAGTGAATGACGGCGTCGTGTGTACGAGGCATGGAGACCATCTCTCCGCCAAACCCGAGCTTGAACCTACCCACGCCGGTCAGAGGCTGATGATGGTCGCCCGGCGGGGCAATCCCCCACCAATCATAGTGAAAAAGCCCTTGTAACTTGGCGTCTTCCATCAGTCGCCAATGCAAGAGGTGCGGGGCCATGAGCTCCTTTTTGATGTCGGATGATGCGCCGTGGAGGTAGGTGCGTGTGCCGTTCCAGTCTATGCACAGCGCCATGGCCAGCACATCGCCCTCGTAAACCGCCTGCGCCAAGAAGGCGCGAGGAGCGTCCCCCTCACCTTTCATGTGGTGAAGAATCGCCTCAAAGTGTTGTCGTCCGTAGAATGAGACATGATGCCGACTCGCCGTCGCCTCTGTTAACGCAACAAACACGTCGAGCGCTCCGGCACAGTCAACGTGGTCACGAGTGACGGCGCCATGGATTGCCACGTTCACCCCCTTCTTCTCGGCAAGGCGGATGTTGTAGCGCGTCTTTTGGTGCATCGCGGCCAAGAGATCGTCTGTCGAAGCGTTGAGGTGGGTGATCAATGTCGTCGAAGGTTGCACATCTGATACCGATCGTAGGGGATGGTCGCGACCGTCCCACGCTTGCATCGACGCGAGAGCGGCGGCGCGAGGAAGGTCGACGCGCAGAAAAAGATCCCCCCGGCGCTGATCGCACAGTGCAACAACCGCATCGCTCTCAGCGTGGGCACTCGTCCCGATCGGACCGCGGGCGATGTAGCCGTAGCGTTGCCCCATAGGCAGCCGCATCTCAATCACCTGGGCGATCGCCTCGTTGCCTTGGTATCGCACCACATCCCGACCAGACGCCCGCTGCACCTCCCCCCACTCCCACGATTGTAAAAACGCGCCGCTTGCGGGCGCATGCCTCAACACGCGAAGGTTCCAGCCCCGCTTGTCATTGATGATGGTCATATCGTCGTCATTGCGAAGTCTGCAACGCGGCCTTTACCTTGTCCTCGATGGTGTTCAATCCCGACGGAATCCGTGCCGCCAGCGCGCGCGCCTCGCTCGCCGCATAGCCCAAGCCCGTCAGCACGTCGACAAGATCCTGATCGCCCGTCGCCACCACGCCCTCATCCACCAACACCCCCTTGAGCTCGAGGATAATCTTCTGCGCGGTCTTCTTCCCCACTCCGGGGACGCGTGTCAGAAACGTCACGTCGCCTTCCATCACATGGCGCTTGACCTCCTCGGGCAACCCGGCCGCCAAAATCTTTTGCGCAACGCGCGGCCCCACCCCGTTGACCTCGATCAATTTCCAAAACAGCTCCAACGCCTCCTGCGTGGCAAACCCATACAGCTCGCGCCGGTCCTCCCGCACCGCTTCATGCGTCCAGACTATGATGGATGCCCCAATGGGTTGTGCCGTCGCCAACGACAATGGAGCGTGCACACGATAGCCCACCCCGGCGACATCCACCAACACCCAATCCACTCCGTGCTCCAACACCGTTCCCTGCAATCGCATGATCATACGGTCGTATCTTACCACAGTCGCGCACTTCCGTTCCGAGGGGGAATATGGTTGAATGGATGTGTATGAAAAAGGTATCCGCACAACGAAAAACAGTGGCTCGCCCATCATTCCCCGTCATCGTCCACGCCGACGAGTCCGGAAAAGGCTACTGGGTTGAATGTGTGGATTTGGAGGGGTGCTACAGCCAGGGCAAGACTATAGACGATGCACTTAGCAATATTAAGGAGGCCATCGCCTTGTGTCTCGAGGACACCCCACGTCGCCGCCGATCCATCGGCAACGTTAGTTTGCATTTCGTCACGGCCTAGCCCGCTATGGGAGAGCTTGCCGGTATCTCCGGGAAAGAAGCCGTCAGAAGATTCGTGAAACTCGGTTACATTGTTGCACGGCAAAAAGGGAGCCATGTGCGCCTCATTGATCCGACCGGCTATCGAGGAAAGCTCTCCGTTCCTCTCCACCGAGAACTTAGAATCGGACTCCTGAAACGACTGATCCGCGACGCCAAGTCCACACCAAAAGAATTTCTGGATTACTAAAACCCGCCACACGGCGGGCTTTGTTTGATTGATTACAGGCCCAGTGTGACCACCGCCTTCCCTACCTCAAACACCATGGTCTCGCGCGCCAAATTGATCCCGCGGGCGATTGACGATGCCTTC
>ERZ1292633.1479-Hain-H41-02um-R1-1479-length-25378-cov-6_pt1 | contig 17785 bp, 6 predicted proteins | sample MGYA00564406_ERZ1292633 | MGnify/ENA primary metagenome ERZ1292633 (study PRJEB36523, sample SAMEA6512639) | groundwater metagenome | collected 2019-01-08 | study: AquaDiva: Metagenomics assemblies of 32 groundwater samples | reverse complement strand
CATCGTCTCGTTGCACCCGTCGTTGCCAGGCGGCTGCTGCGAGCGACATATTGGGGGGCGGCCCGTTCGCTTCAATGCGCACAGGTTCGACAGCCGAGCCAACTTGTGGATGACCTGAGTTCACCGGTAACGCTTCCGTCTCGGTTCCTTCCTGTGTCGTCGCGACGGTCGGTGCAGATAGACTCGTTGACATGGGGCACCAAGAAAGGGCCACCGATGACGTGTACACGCCGATGAGAGAAAGGAGCGCCACATTCGGACTCGTCAACAGTGGCGAAAAACGCTGGCTGGAAGGAGTCGTCGGGGGGCTGCTGACGCCGTGACTGCCCGCTGCCGCCGCGGTACCACCTGCTGGTGCCTGTGTGGTCGTAGCATCCGCAAGCTTAGAGCGAGATCGATTCTTGTCTCCTCCTGGAGACCTCGTGCTGCTGGCCGAAAAGGACGGCAGCAGTGGCATCGGTGGGCCTTGTTCCGACATGGAGCCCGATGTGGAATCAGCAGGCACAAGAGAGCCGAGGTCGAAGGAAGGGTCCAGCTGACGCGTCACGTAGGCAAATGCCACCGCGATCCGGTGCAACATCACTAGCGTTTCCGGGTGTATACGGCACACCGTACCCACAACCTTTTGCCAAGGCCCGTTGACGACCTCGTCGATGCGATCCGCGAGCGTGGCCAATAACATAGGCCGCGCCATCACGTTGACGTTTCCGCCGCCGCTGAAGCTCCCTCTGGAACCAGACGCCGCGCTGGCAGCCGTGGAAACGGGTGCGACGGACGCAGCGGCCGCTGACGAGGACGATGACCGAACGGTCGCTGCGGGTGGCTTCCTGTTGGCTGCTACCGCCCGCCGTCGCGATGACTTATCGTCGTTCTGTTTGTCATTCGAGTTATGTGACGTCACCATCGGAACCACCAAGGCTGCCGCAGGTAGCTCGAAGAGTAGCTCTCGCAATTCGGCGTTGCGGCAGCAATCCTGCAAGACTTCATAAAATTCGGGGGAAGGCCGAGCCGTAAACGGGTTCACCGGCAGCGGCATGCGGGAAGCAGCGGTTTCACACCCGCCCGTTGGATTACGTTTCGATTGTCCGAGGTTCGGACCGCTCACAGACGGCGAGTGGAACGCGACGGATGGTTCGGTGCGAGAGAAGGCCTGCGTGAAGGTCACTCCCTCCTCGTATAAGCCTCCGACCACATCACGAGACGTCTGATCCTCCAGACCACGCCGATCCGAAGCAACACGAACAGCAGTCGAGCGACCATCATCGAAAACATGGACCTGCGACGTCGGTAAGTCACCCGATTCGTCGTCGTCGTGGCACATCGCACGAGCGTCGCGGAGGAGGAGGATCCCACTACGGTTCAGCTCCGCCACCGCGTCCGAAATGTTCCAGAGGCCCGCGTACGGCCCATCCACGATGGTGTAGTCGCGGTGAAGTTCCTCCGTCGTAAACCAGCGTCGCTTCCGGCTCGTCATGCGTATGAGCAATGTGAGGGCGCCTGCCGATAAACCACAGAGTGCTTCCAGCGCTTCACACTCTCCCATCGCATGCTTCTTCATTCCTGCGTCGTCACCGCCAGGACCACTATGGGGTCGCGAGGAAGATATATCATCACCCCCACCTGGAAACAAGGCCGGTATGCCGCCGTAAAACGCCACATACGACAAGGTGTAAAGCCACGCTCGGGCGACGTATAGTGGCGGACGATCGGCGGAGACGCCTGCCACGAACGCGCCTCCTTGCGTAATATCGGAACCAGGGAATCCAACGTCAGGGTCCCCCGATGGGTCGTCTCCGCCTGGAAGGCCGGTCGCGTCTCTTGGCTCACCATCGGGCAAGGAAGCGCTCTCAAGGCCCCCGGCACGTTTCCTACCTTCCGTTGGCTTTCGATGAGTCATACAGATTCGTACCAGATACTTAAAAAAGCAATGTTGAGGATTGAGTGGGTCCTCATGGTGCCACACAACTGCCATTGTGCCGCTCGCAAGGCCAATTTGACACGAACCGGATGAGGTGTTCCGTCAATACCGCCGGTGGGTTTTTCTCTACACAATGGGTCGCTTCAAAAAAAAAATCGCGGGCCTGATCAATACACACCGTGAGCCTCCATCGCCGCCCGAGAGCCGACGCTTCGAACGCAAGACTCGTCGCTCCCTCGATCGTCACCCACTCCATCCACTACCAGCCTCTACACGACGCCTACTACTTTTTCAAATTGTCGAGCCCGCGGAACGACATCTCAGACGACTGACGGCTGGAGTGGCGGCTGCTTCCCGAACGACCGGTCTCTCCCCCCCCGCGACCATCTTTGGACGCCGCGTTGGTAAAGACGCGGGGCACCTTGGCGTACCTCACGCCTAAGTCCCCAAGCAACGGTCGAAAGATGCGCACCAAGCCGCTGACCACGAGAAACGAGGGAACGGTCGACCGGCCCACGAGCACCTTTTCCCGCTTTCCCAGCTGAAAGCGCTCCTTGGACGTCACCGTGTCAAACGCGGCTTCCGAAATGCGAATGCAACCATCTTTAGATGAGGCCATGAGTTTCCGTGCGATGCCCATCGTAGGGCCTAAACCGTCGAAATGCGGAACGCCACGAGTGAACCGCAGCATCGTCAACACCGCCGGTCCCGAGTGAATGCCGACCCGGAACTGTGGTGGGTCGATTGTGCCCAGATTCGCCGCATCGGCAGGTGCATCTGGGTAAGACACTTGCGTGCCCCCGAACGTGGAGGCAATTAGCGGACAGCGATACGGGTAGTGTGCATATCGCGCCGAAAACAGTTGACTCACGTTCACGAAGAAGGACAGCATTTGCTCCGCAGAGGGGCATGCGGGTTCCGTTTCGTCCGCCGCGAGGAGTGCGGAAGATCCGGAAACGTTGCGATTCTTTTTGTCGGTGTCGACGTCGTCATTTGCCTTCCCACTTTCGCGTTCCTGAGCATCCGCGTCCTGTTGCTCAGCGTTTTCTTGCGCCTCGGCCTCAACGGTTTCCGCATCAACTGTTTTGGGCAATCCGGATAGATAAATCGTGCAATCGCCATGAACGTGCAAGCGATAAATGTCCCACCGGCGAGCGAACCGTTCGGTCGCGTGGTACACGTAGGTTAAGAACCGGGGAATGAGCTCAGGAGGATCGTATATGGATTCGCGATTACCTAATTTCACGAGCTCGCAAAATGCGACGCTAACGTTGGCCGGCAGCGTGAAGGCTGGGCCGGTCATTCGAATGATCGACGCGACGGCGGGTGGAATCACATCGGAGCAATGCTCATTGTAGATTCGCTTTTCGCATACGATGAGCCCCTTGTACTTCTTCCAGTCAGACTGAATGGTCCGCAAGACGCCTCTTGCGAATAGCACCAGCGCGGCAGTCGAAACGCCGGTGATGCCCAGGCCGACACCAATCGCGATGTAAATGAGGTAGTAGATTGGGCCAAAAACGGAATCCAACGTTACGGTCAAGTGGATCGCGACGGAGAAGTTATCGAGGCGGTCGACGTAGGCGAGTACGGGGACATTGCGGTAGTCAACGGAGCGCAAGGTCTGCGGAGTCGTGGTGTTGGCGGCGACGTTGTAGAGATTGAGCTGCTGCAACGCGGCCATCGAGCAATTCGTGGATTCAACAGGACATTGGTATCGCGACTTGGTCACAAATTCAATCGATCCCGTGTCGGTGTTCACAGGCAATTGACGCGTACACGGGACGCAGTCGTCTCGGTATAAGATTCCAAAACCTTCAATCGAGGGGCATGTCGCGGTGTTGGGGCAGGCGACCGAGGGATCATACGTCTTCGTGAAGAACTCTCCCTTTCGATGTAAGAATCCAATTTCCATGGTGGACGGAAGTAACGAGTTGAATTGCGCAATGCTTCCCACGATTCGGTTAAACGTGAAGGAACGCACCTCGATCACATCCCGCTCCACCGAGATCACGACGGTCGGGGACAACTTGGAGCCGCACGAAAGGACTGGCTCCGGCCGGTAATCCACCGTGATCGTCTTGGATGTTCCGTCTAAGCTTTTTTCCGCAAATTGCGCGGAGATGGTGCCAATGTCAAAGCGCGAACACGCCGCAATGCAGCCAAACGGAAGGGCCGGGATGGACGCTTGCGACCACTTGGGCCCGGATTTTGAGAAAAAAACGACTTCCGTGGTGCCATATTGGACGCGGATGGCGTTGAGCATTTCGACTCGCAAAATGCCATAGGGTCTCCAATCCTGCGACATGTACAGATTCAGCGACCGGTAAGCGAGGTGGACCAGGCCTGTGGTACCAACGGGCGTGGCCACCACACACATTTTGACGTTGTCGCCGCTCTCCTCGGCATCAAATTGCACTGTTCCAAGAATCAAACGAGACATTTCCGATCCAGTGAGAGTTACGGACGTCTCCGCAACCCGCTTGACATAGTAGGCGCCGTACAACGTGGCGGCGAGGTCGGCACAAGGGGTAAGAACATCGGCACAGGTCGCGGTGGCCCCGACTGACAAACCGTTAGGTTCCGGTGCGTCAAAGTCGAACGCGGGCAGTATCACAGACGAGAAACCACCGATCTCGCGAGTGGCGGCATCAATGACGAGGAGGCTATTTTGACCCACGAACGGCGACGAGAGGCGACCGTATCGCATCCACTGCGGCAACGACACCAACCAGCACGTGGCAACTGGTATCGACGACAATCCCACCGAAGCACTGGCGTTACTACTGTTGTTGCTGGCGCTAATGTCCCAAAGCTGGGTGCCAAAGGCCACGCCAAAGGAGCGCCGCTCACCGTCAACGCTGAGTGTCGTGGGCAGCGTGAGAAACGGCGGCCGATCAGAGCTGCTAGCTGCAAGGAGATCAGCCACGCACCGAACAGAAGTCCGGCAGTCACTGCCATGGCACGCCGAAGGGGCAGAAACGTTCGCGGCAGTTGTGATCGTTTGATTCGTGCGCAAATCGAACACGAACGTTTCTAAAGCAGAGGTACCATCGACCACCAGCGTCGGCGGCGGTATCCCTGCGGTCACAGCAAGATGCGACGCGACACGTCGTCGAAGTTGGCCCGCGAAGCGCAAGGATACGGAATTCAGTCGCTGTTGGGCGGTGACGTTCACGACGACGGTGCCGTTTATCGTCGTCGATGACGCCAACATCGACCGGGTTGTGCTCAGGAACACACGTGACACCATGGTCAACGCCTTCCCAAATGCCAGGCGTGATCGGCCAAAATTGTCGTCAGCGGCTAACGCGGCCAATGCGGACTGCAGGGCGACGCTTTTCCTCGCTTCGGTGAGCAACGCCGTTTGTTCTCTGATTAAATACGATTTGGTGATCGCGGCGGCAAGAAGCAGTTCCTCTTCGACGACTTCAAGGGTGGCCTCCTCCATCTTCGTGAAGCACCCCGCGATAAGTGAACCGCTGACGGTGGTGGCCGCGGTAGCCTCCTTGTCCGCGTAATCGATCCACAGCCATGCCATCACCGCACCGGACGCAAATAAGCAAGTCAGTAACGTCACGAGCAAGGCGATCACAATGCGTTGTGAGGGCGTGAGGCTCAGGACGGACTCGCCGAGCACGTACTTGGTCTCCCCTTCCGTCAAGGAGCAAGTCAGAAGCCGCTTCATGTAATCTCCAAACGAGAGCGGCACAATCTTTTCCGTGACAATGCTTTTGACTTCCTCGCCAGTGGACATGATGGCGATCGATGATCGGATCGCCGAAATGATGGCCAAAAACGACGCTTCATCGATTTCTTGCGGATTGGTGATCAACTGGTCGTATTGTTCCGGATCGTTTGGTAGTTCGAGAACGGGCAGCATCGAAGCGAGGTCCTCCATGGAGATGAAGCCGTTGAGCTGATACTGCTCGAAGAGCGCCTTCAACTGACGTTCATCCTCGTCGAGCTCCTCATCCTGCGGGGAACCGGCAGCTGCCGTGGTGCCGGGCGGCGGAGCTGACGACATTTTCTACCTTTTTTGGTAACCGGGGGGTTTTCTTTCCAGGTGAAACGTGAAATAAATAAACAACGAGAAAAAAACCACAGAAGCGATCATCGTTGTTCACAAATGCGTGATGATGTGAGGCGATTCGGGGAGTGTCCGTGTGTCGTACCATTATGGATGGCATTGTTACCGGTATCACTCACCCAAAGTGTCGTTACCCCCCACACAGCTACGCATGTCATCCCACCACGTTACATCGACGGGGACTTTGCGGTTTAATCGACAAAAAGAGATTGAGAAAAGGAGAGAGAGAGGAAGCGAACGAGAGAGAGAAAGTGACAAGAGAGAAACGAAGTCGGCGGTCCTTTTGCCGTTACTTGAATGTGCGGGCATTGACCTTGTGACCCCGCCCCTTGACCTTCTTGGGCCCGCGCTTGATGAATCCCGGCACGCGAGCGCTACGTTCGACGGTCTTGTGATTACGGTCGTAGATGCGCTTGTTCTGCGCCGACTTGTGCGCAACTTTCTTTGCCTTCCGGTGAAGCTTCTTCTTGCTATCGGCCCCGCCGTCGTTGTACTTCTGCTTTTTCTGCCGGTCACCATGCTCGTCAGAGTCATACCCGCCGAAATCCTCTCCATCGTGGCGAAGCTGAATCGGATGAGCGAGCAACGGGGCTTTCACTCGCATCACGACGTTGTCAAGCACGCGGAACTCATCGGGATGCAACATCAGGAAATCGGTCAGTGTTGCGCCGAGGCGGCTTTCATACCGCGCCGAAAATTTCGTCCAAGGGCCAATGAGCTTGCCAATGTCCCCTGCGTAGATAGGCACATTATGGGTTGGAAGAGCGCTCAAGATTTCATCCAGGGCCATACGATGGAACATTTCTGTTTTCCGCGCAGACGCCTCCATGAGCGGCAAGTCGGCGTACTTCAACGACTCAACACGCGACGTCGTCGAAGGGCGTACGAAGACCGTCGATGGGTCCAACGCCAGGAGCGCCACCTCAGTATGGTAGTCGCTACTACTACTCTGCTGCGGAGCCGTGCCTTTCGCTTTCGCCGCAGCATCGTTCTTTGCCGCAAAACGTCGAAGCGGTGTCGAGGAGGGGGCCGACTGTTCGTGGTGCTTGATTAGGCCACAATGGTGCAGGAATACCACGAGCGGGCCATACTGACCTTGACCAATTTCCGGCCAGAGCAGCACCTGTGACAATTCGCTGAGAAGCGGGGCGCTGCGGCCGCTTACGTCAGTCAGCACGTGTAGCAGCACCTTGGCGAAATCAAACGATGCGATCGAGCCTCCCAACTGGGAACGGCTTTGCGACGCGTAGACTTTTCGGAGCTGATGGATGACGTCCGCGCGGAGCTTATCGTGTTGAGTCAAACTCTTGAGGCCGCAGATGACCTTTTTGATGCCCCAAGACATCCCGAGCGTGTCGATACAGCTATGAGGAATGTGCTCGAACAGAAATCCCAGCGTCGCGTGGAGGTAAAGGTACGGTTTGGGCGCATTCGCGGTTGCGTCCGCCGCTCCGACGGCAACGGCGGGGTCCGACGCCGCATGGTTCTTTCGATTTGAAGGGAGCTTTCGCCGGGATGCAGGCTCATCGTTGCCATCGTCTTCGACGTCGCTTTTCTTTTTATCGCTACGACTCGCTGCGGCTCTTCGATTTCCCATTAGAAATCCATCTTGCCAGTGACACAGCGGTAACGACGGCAGCGTCCTACACACACGCGCAATGGCGCGGGCCGCCACGGAGGGCAAAGTCAAATTGTCCGGTGTCACCCCACCGCACTCCCGGCGCGCCGCGTCCGAGACGCCCGTCAAGGGGGACGCTGACGAATGATGATGCTGCCGGCCCGGTGGCACCTCCGACGGCCCCCCTCGCTCGAGGCAGTATTCCACGAGCATACGGAGCAGGGTGGCCAATTTATGATGGACGTAGGCCGCATGGGGCCCACCGCGGTCGAGCACTAACGTGTTAAAGATGACTTCTTCGGCAACCCCTGCTGAACGGGTCTGATAGACAGCAACGAGCCGATGCATGAGCAACTGTAGCCCTTGACCCGAAACGTCGCCAAAGGCATGCCACGACGCCTGGTTATCGAACCTTGGGGGTTGTCCGGCTGGGCCCGTTAGCCGAGCAGCAAACGCATCGGTGGCCGCGGCAGCCGTTCCGCTGGCGGACCAAGCTGGTGCGACGAGTGCCGCGCCAAGGGTGCGAAAGTGCGGCAGCAATTGAACTTTCAGGTGGGTTGCGACGGGATCTTTGCGAGGTTTGGTGGTGTTTTCTCCAACCGCGTGCAAGAAAATGGCACGACTATTCAAGGCCTGGAAATCCTCGGCATGCTCCACATCGGGCATGGTGATGACGGTTCGGCCGGTCGTCCACGCGGATGCATTGACTCGAGGGTCACGCAGCACTTGCTGCGAAATAACGACGATACACCTCTTCGCTGGCGACGGCCGCATCATGGTAACCTTCGCATCCTTTGGTGAGGAGAAGAAGATCTTTCCAGGATCGGAGCTCGTCACCTCGGAATCCTCAGTGACCGACGCGACAACGATCGCGTTCAACATCGCTGATGGCTTGGGCTGCAGTGCGGATAGGACGCAACGGGCAGCCCACGCCGTCATGTGCGCGGTGACCGGTGAACCGCACACGATGAGCGTATCGTGGATGCCTCCTACGCCGCCGCCGGGCGCGGTGAGGCCTGCAGCCGCGGTGGCAAACACCGCGGCTTCCCAAAAGTGAACATCATCTTTGACCTTGTCGTTTGTGGAAGGGAGGTCCACATCGATGCGGGTCCAAGTCGCATCTGACGCGAGACGAGCCTGTATGGAGGCGGAGGACGACGAGGACGCCGTGTGTGCCTTGGCCGTGGATTTCATCCCTACAACTGCTCCTCCGCGCTCGGCCGCCGGTTCCGCAGCTGATGCCGATGACCATTGAGCCAAGGTACTCCACTCCGCCGCGGATCCAGAAAAGCGCAGTACCGGCCAAAGTGGCAGCGGCGAGGACGACATGTCGGTGGACGATACCGCTGAGGCGACAGGGACCGTCGCGGTGCCACTACCTGTCGCTCGGCTTGCGGTTGCGGTGCTGCGCGTCCTTTTTCGCAGTCGCTCCGTCGGGGACTCGTTGATAACTTGAGGCGCCGGTGCCTCGGCAGCCTTGGGCTTCTTTTCTCGCGCGAGACCACCTCGATGGCGTTCGTCACGATGGGTCTTGAAGTTCTTCGCGAAGCATGCCTGCGAGCAAAAGATGCCCTCCGCGGCGCTGTCTTCGTTGCCTTCTGCTTGACAAAGCGGGCATTGCATGGGCTCGGCCAAAATGGCGGATTGGCATCCGACGCAAGTCGCCATCCCTGTTAATATGTTTTGCGATGGCAGTGGAATCTTACGAAAGGGGAGGGAAGAAGAAATGGTCCATTATGGACAGAAATAAAAAAATTTGCCGCCACATGAATGCCTCGTCACCGATACTTTGACGCGACCGGTCCTGGGACGACCAGAAAATACCGTAATGAGGGGATGTTGCGCGACTATACAACTTCGACGGCCACTTGGCATTGAGGGCTTTCGCAAACCAACAAACGGGCGAGATCGAATAGGCGAGATCCACCTCACCACTCCGCCACGGCATATCCGTGGTCGTGCGTCTGGCCTGGGGGTGGCTTTACCATCGATTCTCCCTCTGCCACCGCTCGTGCGCGGACGCTAAGTGCCGGTCGACCCAACTCTTCGCGACGCCACCCGAGCGCAAAGGTGCAGCCCCAACAGAGCTCGTGACGACGCCGCCAGTCGTCTCGCGGCGACGAGTGTCGTTGCCATCATCGCCATAATTGCGAGCTGCGCCGCCCAAACGATTTCCTCTGTTCGATGTTGAAGCAGCGCAGGTGGTGACTAGGTTGCTGCCATGCGGCACGACCTCAGAGGTGGCTGAACAGGGAGGGCTGCGGCGCGTGCGTAGTTGCCGCTCCGCCCGCTTAAGTTGTTTCACATCATCGACAATGCGTTGATCCGCGTCGCGGCGTGCGATACTGGCGGACGCGGTGATTCGCACCGCGCGATCACACAAGTCGTGACGTCGCGCGACTCGGTCGGCCCGTGCTTCTCGATCGAGCTCCAGCTGCTCCTGGCGTTTGACCACAATCTCCAACGCGGCGAAGCGAGAGAATCCCGCACCATGGCACTTGTACCGGACGGCGTCCAGAAGGCCATCGCGTTGACGCTCGGTGAAGGCCTGCAAATTCAACGTCCAGCAGCGTACGACGTTGGAGCGGCATGAATGCCCTCGGTAGAGGGCTTGAATCTTGACCGCTGCGAACCACCGTCGGGCGGCATCCTCATCTGACAAAAGAGTGCTCGTGAAGTTTCCGAGCGCCGCATCGACCAGCAACGCGTTGAGTGGTGCGACTGCCGAAACGGCCGCCGTTGGGGACGGTGAAAGAGGTTGCAATCGATGACGGCGGCGCAAAGTTCCATTCGCCAACGTGGCAGCAGTGGGGATGCTCTCGCCCTCTTGTTGGTTGAGGCCGAGTTCCGCTGTGCTCACCTCGATCGCGTGCCGGAATTTCGACCATCGCGCCTCAACACTCTGTGCGATCCTTTCAATGGTCGCGAGCCGCTGAGGGTCGATTGTCGACGCCACATCACCAGGGCCACTTCCACCTTTGTCACGCATCAAGTGCGAATCCGCGGCTGGCGTGTCAAACCCTGGAGGAGATGACGAGTGGTTCGTCAAGCGCGGGTCTGTGTGACGTGCGTCGCTTTCAGGCGTCGTGCATGCAGGCGATCTTGCGGTGTTTGCGCGACCGACGACGGAAAATTGAGGCTGCGAAGCCATCGCGACCTGCCGTGAAGGCGGAGCCCCGTCTAGCAAGATCACAACCTTGCGCTCTAGCATCAGCTCACGAGCGAGTAGTCGGCGGCACTTTGTTTCGTCGTCCGATAACCAACTTGCGGCGTGAAACTGCCTCAAGGCGCCGCGAGCCTCAGCTTCCTGTTGTTCGAGTGAACCACGGTGCGTATGTTCCGCAATGTGCAACACGGCGTCCTGCATCGTGGCAGTGCCCAGTGGATTGAGAGTGTGTAATGGTCGCCAGCTCTTCATGAAATTCTCTAATAGCGGGGAGCAAACATGATCGACAGAAGGAGGGTCGTGCTGGGCTCGGTGTGAGGAAGTCCCTGGATCTGGTGCTCCGACAGCAGCAGGCGCGGTACTGACAGCGACGGCGAGGCCCGTAGCGGCTGCATCCGCGAACGCCGCATCTTCCGTTGCCTGTCGAGGCCGCTTCGGGGTAATGACGGACGGTACGCGCGATATAGACCAATCGGACTCGTCGAAGTCGGCGACGGTGGTGAGGTCGGCGCTGTCGGAGGGGGGCTCGAGATAATAGCTCAGGCTGACGATGAGGTCGTCCCATCCTTGGACTTGCTCGTCGCATTGCATTTGCTGACGTGCAGTAGCTTCCGTGGCGACAGTGTCCACCAGTTCGTTAGCAATGAGTTGTTGTTGAAACGCGGCGAGCTCCTCGGCGAGCCGTTTCGCGTCGACGGACGAACCACGGCGGATGTCTCCGTGCACCGTGGAAGGACGCCGGCTGCCCCGCTCCGCCGCGGGGGCCGCGAGGCAACCTGACACCCGTCTGACGATGGGGGCGGCGATCAACAACGACGGCTGCCCACGGCTAGCCCGCCTCTGGCCCGTTGCATCCAAATGCTCGGCCACGGAGGATGTGACTTGGCCCTCCGAGGCGGCATCCTCCTCTTCCTCCTCGTCCTCGGTGTCGTCGTCCGGCTCGTGAGACAATGGGCTCCTCCCACGATCACGACGAGCCGCTTCAACTTTGGCTGCATGTCGCGGACGGTCACCCGGGCGACGCGGGGAATGGCGGCCAGTTTCTGGATGCGGCGCCGAACGCTGTGATGCCAGTTCAAAGGAGCCAGACTGCCGATCATCGCCATCGCTGCCGTTATCGTTGCCTTCATCATCGACCCTCCCGCGCTCATCGTTTTCCGAGTTTGTCGCCCCGGAGTGGTTGGTCTCTTCCGTACCTTGGCTGTTCTCCGCCTCTTCGTCGTCATCGTCGCCATCGTCGTAGGCCACCGCTTCGCCTTCCTCTTCTTCACCGCCCCTTGGCTTCGGGGTGGCGTTCACGGCACTCATCATGGCGGACGACGCCTCCGCGACCACCGGGACACGTTGACGAAACTCGTTGCTGACTCGATGAGACTCGGCCGGAGGCCGTGTCAGCGACAAAGAAGGTACCACCGGTGACGATTCCGGTATCGTATCGGCGGGCATCACATGGCTTTTCATCACCATAGGCACCAAGGTCGCGGATTGCCGACGCTGCCGCATCGCCGTCGACGCCAGCCACGCCGCCCGGGCGGCGCCATCGTCCTTGACTGTGGACGGTGGTTGCGTCGCGTGCCGTCCTGCATCTCGTCGCGTCGGGGCGGACGAAACGAATTCGAACGTTGCACCGCTGCGATGACGGCGCAACAAGTCGGCATCGTGCGCCGATGGCGCTGATGGCGGTTGAGTCGCCCACATTGTGCCAATCGAGAAGGCTTCGGAGTGGCAGAGCAAAAGCACTCTACGCATGGATCGTGGAATTCTTTGTTCTCCCCGAGAACAAATCCCGTTTCTCCCAAGCAAGAAAATGATCACCCAGAGGGAACACACCCTTCGAAGATACGCCACTACTACGACTACTGTAATACATTCCTTCATGTTACCAAACGGACGGCGACGTGGCGGCGACGGTCGACAACGTTCCAATCACACCACTACCCGTAACCACCAGCTGCGGTACGATACTCGACGTTGCGACGTTGGTATCCGACAAGGAGGAGAATGCGGCGGCCCGGGCGCCCCCTGCGGTGGATGAAGGGCGACTTCCAATGGGACCACTAGGCGGCGGATGGGACAACGACGACGGGATGTGAGTGGAAGACGACGAGGGCCGAGATACGACACCGACGACCAAGGGCTGAGCCTTTGGGAACGGCATCCGGGCGTCCCGACTACTCGGCGGTCGTTGTTGCCGAGTGCCAGTAGGAGGTCCCTTGGAGGCAGACGATAGCGGCCGCGAGATGACATTGGACCCTTGCGTCGCGGGCGGCGCGCAAGCCGCTGGCAAACTTCCGCGCGGATGCGGAGGAGCGGACGTACCTACGCCCAACAGGCCGCCACCACCAGCACTCGTGTCGCTTCGCCAATGCTGCATGGTGGTGAGCAGTTCTGGGAGCGAGGCTCGCTCGCTCAACGTCGAGCTATCGGTTGACAGGAGCGACCGTGCCGAGGACATTCCCGGTGCGTGGTGAGACAATGATGACAGCGGCCCGTCGCCGCCGCGCAAAGTGGCAGCCTCGGACGGGGCGAGATGGCGATGGTGACGATGGACATCGTCGTCGTCGTCGTGGTAGTACGTTTTTCGGTTCCAGTGTTGCTGCGGCTGTGGCATTGGACGTCGGATTGGGGACACATCCGGCACCCCCGGCGAAGAGGAGGACAGCCCGACCCCATCCATCATCACGCCGCCGTGGAGGCCCATTATCGACGGTGCGGCAGACACGGCGTTGACATCGCGGATCTGCGCGGCTTCGTCTTGCCTTTGGCGCCGTAATTCATTCGTGAAACGTTCGAATGCGGCGACGATTGTTTGCGCAGCCGCAAGGTGGGCACCTGTTTCTCTCGCGGCGCGCACGCCACGATGAACTTGTCGCACCTCGTGGCTCACGCACTGTTTCACTTGGCGCCGAATGTCCTGGGCCTCAAAGTAGGACGACCGGGGGCCTTCCTCCGCGCACCCACTATGGTGCCACCGATGATCCCGGCGCTTGACGCCCAGCGCGGCCGCCGTGTCTAAGGCAGCTTGCAACAACGTCGCGTCCCCTTGTATCATATCCTCCGCGCCAAGAGGATCCTCCGGGGTCGCCGTGTTTCCCCACCAGACATCTTCGCGCGCGTCACTCGTCGTTGCGTGCGAAGGGATCCCTCCGTTTAGCGCCAGCAGCCTCGGAGCCGCGGGTGGTGTTTGACATGCCACCTGCGCCGATGCCGTTTCGACGACTGTGTGAGTGGCGCTTCGACCTGCGGCGCGTTGACCATCCGTCACCGCCGGCGGCGCGTCGCTCCCAGTCATGGTGCTAGCAACCGTGCACTCGACGAGTCGCTCGAGCGAGGTACCACACTTTGGGCAAACGGTTCGGGGAATCCATGTTCGAAGCGGCAGCGCTGCATCGTGTTGATGTGGGTGCGACAACACTGATCCACGACGCTGGTCGGCGGCAGCAAAGGAGTTGGGGGTGGGGGCCTTCAAAGCCGTGGCGTTCGCGGCGAGCAGCATGGACAGGGTCCTGGGGTCAACGACCGACGAGGTCGATGGAAACGGCGCACGTGGCCACCCCCCATGAACGTCACCTCCGAGAAGATCACATCCCTCCGTCATGGTGCCCTTTGATTCGACGGATGAGGTGGTCTGCGGCTTCGACTGGCCCGCTGTGGTTTGTGTGCCCGCCGAGGAGCATGAGGCGATCCGCGAGCCTCCTCCTCTGGCGACGAGGGGAGAAGACTTTTCGAGGTCCATGCAGTCCACGGCGGCATCCGTCACGGATGGCTTAAGGATGACGACGCTCTGCCGCCGGGATGGTTTCGCATCGCCGCGCCCTTCCGCGGCAGTCGCCGAGTCGGCGGCCAAAAAGCTGAAGCTTCCACCACGCACTCTGCCTCCCCCCGAGAGCACGGCCGGGAACGGAGTCAACCCAGTCGATGCGCAACTGGCGGCCCCGGGTTTACTCGTGAGGACCCCGATCGAGGGCGTTGTTGCGGCTTCATCGGCCGTCCACGTCGTCGTGGAAGCCGACAAGCCATGTGGTGGCGACCCATTGCCTGGGGCCCAGGGAGCCACGGAGAGATCACCGCGGATATCGCCGAGCATCATCGGAGTGGCATTGGCATCGTCCCCTTCGTCAACCTCTTCGTCAACTCCTTCGTCGGAGGCCGAAGACGGTTCGTTGTCGGAATCGCTGTTGACAACATCATGCCCCTCGAGGATGGGCAGGCCATGGGCTCCGTTGCTGTTGGAAGCACTGGGTGGCGCTGTCTTGGCAGTCGATTGCGCGTTGGCCCGAGTCACTTTTGCGACCTTTCGCGCAGCCGACGACGGGGTTGCGGGCGTGCCACCTTTGCCGTTCGCGGTGCTTTTCGAGGCCCGGCGGGTTTTTATTCCAGCAGCACCCACTTTACTGGGGACGGTGGTCGACGACGTCGGGACACTGGCTTGCTGCTGCCTCCGGTTCGTGACCGTTGCAGACTTATTGGAACTCTTTGGGGTCGCGGCAACCGACACCGGTCTCGCGTCCGCATCGGCGACAATGATGCTGGGGGATGTCCCCGCTGCCTTTGGTGTTTCTACGCCGACAGCGACTAGATTTGACGTCGCAGTGTTGCCCCCGCTGCCTTGTTTTTCGTCAACTGCATCGCCGGCCGCCACCAGGGTCTCGTGTGATTCCCCTCCTCCGCTCAGAAGCGCTTGCCCTCTGAGACTGCCACGCCGACTGCCACCCGCCAACATCTTCGCCCTGACGAGAGATGACTGTCGCGTGAGGTTGGCGGCCGCGGAGGCCGAGTGACCTTCCGACATCAACGACGACTGAAGCGCAAAAAGTTTCGCCTTCGCGTCGGAAAGATGCGACGACTGGGTTTCCAACTGCTGTTCTAAGCTGTGAATGCGGGTCGCTTTTTCCTCCAGGGCACGCTGCTGTTGCTCGATGGACTCTTCGGCCTTCAGTTGCTGCAACTGACAGGCGTATTGCTGTGATACGACGTATCGGAAAAAATCCAAAAGTTCGGAGTGAGACCGCTCGAATGCGGCTGGCATCGCGAGCAACGTGGGACGAAGGTCCGCCTCGCCGCTGCTTTCACCGGCGTGGGTGGCCATTGCAGTCGCGTTGGTTTTGGGAAATCCAGCGTCGCCGCCTTGCGTTGTCGCTGTCGCTGATTGCAAACGGAGAATGGCGGCGTCGAGCGCGGACATGCCCGACGACGAGGCGCGGCGGAGACTACTTGCGCGGCTAAGATTTCGTGACGGCGCACCACTCTTACGTCGATTATGACCGACGCCGCCGCCCGCCGAACTATCGAGTTCCTCGTCCATCGACCTGTGTAGCTTCCTGCGCTGGTGAGCATCCGCCGCTCGCTTCGTGCAGTTCGCTAGGTCATCGTGCGTCGCCGAGACGAGCTCACTGAGTTCGTTCGCCTGATGACCCCAGGTGAAGTCACACGACGATCTGGAGCGTTGAAGCTCGGCCGATAACTCATTCACTCGGCTGAGCGCTTTCTCCAACGCGATGCGATCCTCGTTCACCCGATCGCGCTTGCGAGACCGAAATTGAGGGAAATGGTCTCGGAGCGACGCTGGAAGTACGTCCAAGTGGTCCTCGAGACAATGCTGTGCCGCCTCGGCGACGATTTCAAAGTGCCCCAATCGCTGCCGGTGGGCATCGAGATCTTCCTGCAAACTGATGGCCGATTTTCGCAACGCTTGTATCTCCATCTCTGTCTCTCGCCAGTGCACTCGGCGATTCAGCGCGTCGATGGCGGTCGCCTGTTCCTGGGAGCTACCATCATCGACCATCGCCCCACCCTCACCAGCCGCGGCCGCGTAGGCGGCATGCGCAGCCGCTCGTTCTTGTGCTTCCCGTGCTCGTCGGGCGATGTCATCTCCGAGCGCACCGCTAAAAAGGTGTGCCATCATGAGTTCCGTTCGCAGCTGCTCCGACTTGTACCGTTCGATGTCGGCGAGCAGCGTGGATCGCTGCGAGACGCCATCGTTGAGGGCGTCTAGCGAATGGAGGGCGGACTCGGCGGCTTGCCGTTCCGCATCCACGTGCTTGCCATCCAGTTGGGACTCTTGCTCTTGCAACTTCGCGCGAAGATACGAATCTTGCGACTGTGCGAATCGAATATCGCGTTCATAACCAATAACCGTTTGATCCAGTTTGATCACTTGGTGTTTCAATCGTTGAATTTCCGAGGCTTGTGACTCGACTCGGGCCTGCAAAGCCTTTCGTTCCGCGACCGTGGCGGCTTCAAACGATACCAACTCGGACTCGATTTCGGACTCTCTTGCGGCCGTGGCGGCCATTGTCATATGAATCTTGGTATGAGCTTCCACGAGCATGGCCGACAAACGAGAGGTTTCCGTGGATGAGTCGGGGCCGAGAGCCGAGGCGATGACCCCGAGAAAGTCGACCAGACTCAGAACGATCGCGGATGATGCGAAAACCACCGGATTCTGCGGGGTAGCCGACGCCACGCCGGCACTCCCCGCGCCGCCCGACTTGTAACCAGCTGCGAGGGAGCCGGCGGACGGACTGGCCGATGCGCTCGTGGTCATCGCGATGTTCGGATAGACAGCGCCCGCCGGGGATCCAGGCGCGAAACTGACGGACGCGATTGCCTGTTGCGCAGCACCTCGAAGCATCGTACCGTGATGGTGCGCGGCCATCACGGAAATGGGGCTGCTCCCTCCTCCAATGGCCACGGGGTGGTGTGATGACATTGCATTTGCTTTCGCTGAGGCGTAGTGGAAGGCGGACGTTGTCGTGGCGGCGTGAAGTTGCTCATTGACCACCGTGAGTTGGTGCAGTAAACCCTCCACGAGACCCCGGACGGCGTCCCCTTGCCGCTGCGCCTTGGCTTCCGCCAGTTGCAATTGCAGCGTCGCATCACGCGCCGCGATGCTCACTGATGCATATTGCTGACGAAGCGTCAAGATGGTGGTGGACTGCGCGCTGAGCATGGCTTGCTGCTGCCCGAGCTGAGCCCTCATGACGGCCCATT
>ERZ1292633.1862-Hain-H41-02um-R1-1862-length-22204-cov-7_pt1 | contig 17788 bp, 17 predicted proteins | sample MGYA00564406_ERZ1292633 | MGnify/ENA primary metagenome ERZ1292633 (study PRJEB36523, sample SAMEA6512639) | groundwater metagenome | collected 2019-01-08 | study: AquaDiva: Metagenomics assemblies of 32 groundwater samples | reverse complement strand
TGTATTTTCAAATAAGCTGCGCGCATATAGTGCAGCGTCGTCAAAACAAACACGGTTGATGTCTTTAAAAGATATCATGAAATTAAGAGCGTCACGCACACGTTGATCTTGCAAGATTGGATTACCCTGATTTAACGTGATAGTTTGGACCATCACAGGTAGTTTGTGTTTGAAATTTAACTTTGTGAAGCGATGATCGGGGCATTTAAATGAGGCCAAGGATTGAGGATCACTAAAAAAGAAAACATCAAAATCACCTTTTTTAAAGGCTTCCAAATGCGATCGATCTGTCTTGAAATACGTAATGTGAATTTCATCAAAATTAAATCGTCCTTTTGAGATAGGTAAAGAATTGGCCCAATAGTTTGGTGTTTTTTTGAAATAGATGTGTTGACCAAGTCGAAAATCTTTCACTGTATAAGGGCCTGCGCCGACTACAGGGGTAAGCACGTTGTTGGCTAAGTTGTCCCATGAAATGGGCGCAATGGGGTGAATGTTTGCAATGGCTATTGGCAATAAAGGATCATAAATACCTTTTTCATCTGGCTTAAAATAAAAAATTATTGTGTGTTTATCCGGAGTGTCTATACGATCAATACGACTGTAAATCCGTTTATAGGCGGGTAAAATACCATCTTGCTTAAGTATTTCAACCGTTTTCTTAATGATGTCAGATGTAACCGGGCTGCCGTCCTGAAAGCGGACCTGCGGTCTTATGTGGAAAACAACATGGGAATTATCGGGGGCAGTTTCACACGTTTTTATGATCAAACCGTACTTTGCAGAGGCTTCATCTTTCGCGGCATACATAAGCTTATCGAATGTGATATCAAGGCTTTCGGCAGATCGACCTTTTAATATGAATTTATTGACCTTATCAAACGTACCAACGGTTGCAAGCCTTAATGTGCCGCCTTTGGGCGCCTTTGGGTTCACATAAAATAGATTTTTAAAATCTTTTTTGTATTTCACATCGTCAAAGCGGGCTAAAAAGTATTGCCCTGGTGTTTCGACCTCATCTTCTTGTTCGATGGTAATTGTTTGAGAGACAGATGGTTTGGCAGCGCTAGATTCTTTTTGTTTTTTATCGCAGTGGGATAGGCAAAGTAGGCCGATCAATAAAACAAAGTGCATACATTTTGAGACATATCAGCAATAATATATGCTAGCACGAAAGCAGACTTTTGCTGATGGGTCTGATGGTCGTGTGCTAGCATGAGTTAGCCCCCATCAGATATACTCATGCGTGCAATCGCTGTGGACCTGTTTGCCATTTTTTGGCACTTTATTATCGATTAGTGTCTTGCCTTTGGTGGCATCTCATTTTTGGGAAAAATATCAAAATTGGATTTTTATTTGCCTTAGCGTTGTGACGATGGTGTGGATTTTTTGTTCGGGCACAATTGATGCAGGGCTGCAAACGATTGGGCACCATTTGTATCATGAATATACTCCTTTTATCTTGTCGATCACGGCGCTATATCTGGTTACAACAAGTTTAAAAATTACGCTTCATGCAACCCCAAGCACGAAAACTTTGACGCTGTATTTGGCTTGCGGTGCTTTTTTTGCCAGTTTCATTGGGACAACAGGTGCCTCAATTTTGCTGATTAATCCTTTGATCGATTTGATCCGGCAGCGGCAGTTTAAAACGCATATTATTGTCTTTTTCATTTTTCTTGTATCTAATTGCGGGGGTGTTCTGACGCCGCTGGGGGATCCTCCCTTATCTATGGGGTATCTTAATGGCGTGCCTTTTTTGTGGCCTGCCCGGCATCTTTGGAAAGCTTATCTTGTTACCAATGGTTTATTATTGTGTATTTTTGCTTTGTGGGATTATCATTTGATACGTCAAGAACCAAAGCAACCCCACTTAGCCCATCGTCATTTTTCAATTGATCAAAAAGGACAAATTCCGTGGCTTATTCTTACCATTTTCATGGTCTTTTTGCTGAGCGAACTGAATGATATCAATAATAGGCTGTCTTTGATTCCAGGCTGGATTGTTTATTTTTGTAATTTTGCAGGCCTGCTTGGCATCATCTTTTGGAATCTGAAAACTCGTAAATTTGCAGTCCATTGGTACCCAGTGATTGAGGTTGCCAAAGTTTTTCTAGTTATTTTTATCACCCTGATTCCTGTGATCAGCTTGTTGTCATCACAGCATCCGTTGGTTCTTATGTTGAAAAATTTCTCAGCGCCCCAAGGCATACCCGCCGCTACCCGTTATTTTTGGTTGACAGGACTTTTTTCTGCTTTTTTGGATAATGCCCCGACCTATTTGCTTTTTGTGCATATGGCCGCGGCATCTATGCAAGATTTGCTGTACAAATTACCCCATATTTTAAAAGCGATATCTTTGGGATCAGTCTTTATGGGGGCTTTGACCTATATTGGCAATGCACCCAATTTGATGGTGCGATCTATTGCCCTTGATCAAAAAGTCCCCATGCCCAGTTTTTTGGGATATATGGGGTACGCGGTATGCATCCTACCGCCTGTGTTTTTGATTGCATCTTATTGTTAATAATTCTTTCCAAAACTAACGCCAAATTCTCCCCCAAAATTGGCTTTTCTGACGTTACTGGAAACAAGGCCGATGTCAGCTTTGATATGATTATTAATCTGTCTTTCAAGCTTCGCGCTTAAATTTGACGTGGTTAAACTTTTTTCAAAGGCAAAGGATGTGTTTTCTGTTTCTCCAAAAGGCTGAGAAAACCGCAGGACTTCTTCATCTTGTCCATTGCTTTGCTGTCTTTGACGCACGTCAACCATTGTTGGTAGTTTTTGCAAAATCCCGCCATCATCCGAGTTTACAGAAGCAATGGCCAAAACCAATTTGGCAGTTTGAAAGTTTGATAAGGCATGTTTTTTTGTGCCAAACAATAAGTACGCGTAGGCATCTTCCATGCTCATAGAAGGTTCAGAGGAAATATTAGACCGCACGTCTTGGCCGCGGCCTTTCAAACTGACAATGATCATATGATCAATAACGCGCACTTCAAATTCCATTTTAATTTTGGGATCTTTTTTCTCATCAAATTTTATTTTGCCAGAGCGCATTTTTAATTTTTTACCAAAAAATAAAATGTCACCCTTTTGTCCCGTTAATTCTCCCAGAATTTTCCATTTTCCAGTATCACATTTCAAATTCAATTGGCCTGTCCAGATGGACTTCAACATTTTTCCTTTGATGTTTGCTGTCCCTTCTATTGGTAGTTCTATCAACGCGTTTTTGATAAATGTTAGTTTTGGAGGTTTTTTGCGCTCTGGGTTTTTGGCATCCAAAATAATAAACCGTTGGTATGGTTTTTTGAATTGATCATAATTAACAAGGACATTGCGTGCGACGAGCTTTCCCTTTATCGAAAGCTGGGGTGATAAGTTAATTGTCACAGGGCCGTTGACCCGCATATAGACAGGATGGTAATGTAGAGGCTGAAAATTATTCGCGGTGGCTGTAATCAGCCCCTTATCTGCTGCCATATCATAATGGCCTGTAGCTGTCACACAGCCCTTTTCTTTCGAATGATCGTCCACATAGAATTTTTTCAAAAGAATTTTGTCATCCTGAAAATCAATATGGGCGCGCCCATTATGAACGATGATTCCTTGTTGTGGGTCCTCATAAGAACCATTTTTCAACTGCACTTGCCCTGTCATTTTCAAATGATGTATTGGCCCCTGCGCATCAAACGCAGCGTGAATATTTCCTTTCAAATGTCCGGGCAATAAAAACTCTAGGAATTGCAGATCAATATCACCGTGGCAATCCATATTTACTTGGGTGTTATGGAGCAAATAGAAATTTTGTAAAGATCCCTTACTGGTCAAAAAGGTGTGTTTGTCATTTTTAAGCTCTGTCATAAAGTGAATGATGTTTTGCTTATCATCCGTTTCTACATGCCCATGTAATGCTAATTTGCCTGGTATCGTGCATAAAAAATCACCGTTAAAATCGATCAAATCTGCAGACAATGTCGCATCTTGCAGGCGTGGATTTATATATTTAAGGGGAATTTCATGCAGTAACAGACGATCACATTTAAGGGGGTGTAATTGCACATTTTGAATGTGTACCCGCGTGATTTTCCCTTGTAAAAACTGAACATCTTGCAGGCAGGGCCAGACCTCAGTCGATTTAGATAATGTGTAATGATCCCCCTCTATATCTGCGTGGCAAGATTCTACGATTAGTTTACCTGACGTAAGATCATAAAACCCTTTAAGTTTTAAGGTAGAACTGTTAATGTCGATGTGGATTATATTATCTTTTTTGAGAAGCACTATGCATGCGTTTTTACATGCATACGTGTGCCATTTGAAACGTGGGATAGTGATTATTAGCTTGTCTGGAATATACTCGAAATTAATTTGCTCTGCGTTAAAATTATCAAGCTCTATTTCTTTAAAAGAACCCCTGACGTAATGATTGGTGCCTTTTGCTTGAAACTGTTTTTTTGTGTCTGTTAATTCGATTTGCCAATGACTGCGTTTTTTATTTTCTTGGCCAACCCTAAAAAAAAACGGTCATTCTTTACGGTGGCCACTATCGGATTTGTCGTTATATGTCCTGTGCCAGCCAGCTTAAAAAATGGTGAGATAACATTCAGACTTTCAATGCTAACGCCCTTGTCAATATGGGGCACATCAAGTGTTGGCTTTATTTGCGCGATGATTTCGCCTTTGCGCCTTAAAGACAAATCTGTTTTGACAACGCCGTTTTGCATAGTGAAGGTGCCATCGACCCCAAGATCACCATTCATAACAACTTTGACTTGGCCATTTTCTATATCATTCTTTTTCGTTGTGCCATCAATTTCAACACGCTGTGGATAGAGGCTATCATCATTGCGTTTCGCGTACAATTTTACCCGGTTTGATTTCAGATCCCAGTCAATTTTGTAATCCATTTGTGTTTCTTCTTGATCTTTATACTGAAGCGAATCAATATTAAAGTCATGAAAGAAAGATAGGACGCTTAGCTGCGCAAGCACATCGCCCATCGAGAAACTAGCTGCAGGTTGCTGTGGTTGTACGGGCTGTTTATGAATGATAAGTTGCTGCGCATCAAAAGCCACCTGCCGGCGCAAAAGAAAATACCGCAAATCAAGCACACCGTTTTTAACAGTGACAAAATCATGCTGATCTTTTTGCAGCACTAAAGTAGGCACACGAATATACACAGGGAAAAGGCCATAGCTTTTCATGTGCACAATCTTCACAGAAGCAGGCAACGTGTACTTCATAATCTGTTTTTGCACAAAAGGGATCTGACATACTGCCAAAACAAAGAAAACGGCATAAAGAATACTGCGAATGATACGTCCCATGATGCGCGCGATAATCTTCTAACAATTCTATGTTAGCGCAGAGCGCAGTGATTTTGTAACAATTTTATATGTTGTTATTTTCATTCGGCTTATAATACAAACAGGATGCTTGTTTTTTATTGGATTATGTCTTCTGATTTTTCCTGTTTAAATGTCCCTCTTGGGAGAGATATCGCAAAACAATTGCTTGTTTTAGCCAACCAACAGCACTGTTCTTTGGATGATATGGCAAAACAGCTAATAGAACGAGGTATAGAAGATTTAGAAGATGAGCGACTTGGATTTCTGGCAATGGGGAGAATCTGTGCCAATGAGGAGCCCTACTTGAATCATGAAGATGCATGGAAGTAATGAGATTCAAAATTGTTTATTTGTCCTGCGTTATAAAAGAAGACATACCATCATTGCCTAAAACAATGAAAGGGAGAATTAGGACTGCTATTCAGGAGAGGTTGGAAATAGACCCAAAATCATACGGCAAGCCATTGCAAAAAGAACTGAAAGGTTTATACCGTTTACGTGTTGGTGATTATCGTATTATTTATGAAATAATCTTGGAAGGAAATCAGGTTATTATTAGCGCTATCAAACATCGTCGTTATGTCTATTTTCATTAAGTGAAAAAAACAGAATAAAAACATTGAATAAATATTAATAAATAAATTATAATAACAGTATAGATAGAGATATTTAAAATAAAATGAATGGTAATTCTGTAAAAATTTCTGTGCAAGATTGTCATGGGACGACGAAGCCGCATCTTAACCATACAATGCTATCAACCTGTCCATTATTAGATATAGAAGCAAAAGATGCGCGCATAGAAGACGTATGTGCTTTGGCATGTACACCTTTAACCCACAGAACAACAGCAGACCCATGTTATATCTTTCAAGTTTTGGCGTGTTGTCAGAAGATGGAGTCTTGTTTGCAAGGATGGTTTGGCTCACAAATTTTGTCACGTATTACTGACCGGTGTTCATTAACCTATAAAGGTAATGTCAAAAGCAATCGCATTATTGTTGATTTGGATCAATGCTTGTTTGATTTTGAAGGCCTATCAATCCAATGCGGCCATCAAACGATCGCCCTATAGCGTAGTGGCACAGCAATGATCAATCAGTATTTGAGCTACGGATTGGTCGTCTGCATAAACATCTGCCACAATTTTTCCTTGGCCGATATCCCATTTGGGATTTAAGTATAATGTCTTGGCACTTTTTAACAGAATGCTTTTAATCAATGCTGTGGCTTGTTTTTCAGTTTTCGATAAATCAACGCCTTTAATGCGTACGTGTAATATTTTAATAACGGGATGCAAATCACCAGTTTGATAAATAATAATTTCCCCGTTGACCACCCGTACAATATGACAGGGGAACAGATTTGATGATGCAAATTGGGTGGGGACATCAACTGTATAAAATCCTGTCAATTTTTTGTTGGTGTTACTTAAATCTGGCAACGCTTGCACTAACGCGTATAAAAAAAAGAACAAAGCGTCACTAGTTATTTACATTCTTTATATATATTATAACAAATATTTAACATTTAATACTATAAAACAATTTGAACTTCTATTCCTTGCACTTGTGGAATAATTGTCAAAGATCCCTTATGGAATGCCACTATTTTCTTACACAAGGCCAATCCAATGCCAGAGCCTGAAAATTTACCTTTGTCGTTAAGCCGTACAAACAAATCAAAGACTTTGCGGACCAAGTGTTCTGGAATGCCAATACCAAAATCACGGATGATGAATAGGTGTCTTCCATTTTGAACTCGGTGCGTGATGTGAATAATGGGTGTATTGATTGAAAATTTCAGGGCGTTATCGATAATATTTTGAAACACTTGAACAAGCTGGGCTTTATAACCTGTGACGTAAATAGGGGTATGTGGATCCCACTTGATAATGGCCTGTCTTTCATCAATTTTTTCTTGCAAATAAATAAGGGCGGTATCGATGATGTCGTTCATATTAAGTAGTTTTTGTTCTGACGGGTTTGCTTCACAGGCGGAATAGCTGAGAATGCCATCAATTAAATCTTTTAAAGAATAACAGCTGTTTACAATAAATCCAGCATACTCTTCTTGTTTTTCAGGATGACGTAGCAATAATTGCGCATAACTGCTTAGCGCGCGCAACGGTTCTTTCAAATCATGGGCGCACAGATGGGCAAATTGTTTAAGTAAAAAGTTATGTTCTTCAAGTGATTGCATATGTTGCAATGTGCACGTTGTCGTTTTTTGAGGAGTGCCTGTTAAAAGAAATTTTTGACCAAAGGGTTGAATGTTCCAGTCCATAACGATATCAGGTGCGAAACGCAGGGTGGATTGAAATGTGAAGGGTTTGCGGTCAAAAGTCTGTTCGAATTTAAGCATATTCGATTTGGGAATAAAAGTGCGAAAACTGATGCATGTTCGTTTTATCATGTTATGCCATGGTCTGTTGACGGCGTGCATCAAAAAATGCCGATCGATAATGGCCGTAGGATAAGGAAGTGATGCCAAAAATGAAAGATCTAGGGCTTCTTGTAATTCCAGTCCATATATTTTTTTACCATCAGCGCTTTGTGCGATTGTTCGGTTCAGGACCGTTTTTATGGTATTGTCTGATGCAATTTTCACGACAGAAGGACACAGGCTGAATTGATCGAACGGTAACCCAATCTGTTTGCGAATACTTTGAATTTCCTGATCGTCTTTCCATACAATCACATGATGTAAATCAAATATATTCAACAAATAATCAGGGATATCGTTGTATTTAAAGATTTGCTGTTCTAGCGCATAAATTTCAAGAAATAAGCCATGATCTTGATAGGCTGTTGTTTCATAAAGTCTTTGAAAACGAATTGTGGCAAAAATATCTTCTTCACTATCGAGCTTGGGTTCGAAAAAGAATAAAAAAGAAGAGCCATCTTGCAGGGGCAAATCAAACATTTTAAATGGTTTATCTTTGAAAGAGACGTCGGTAAATTGCGCTCCATATTCGTCTAGAGTTGGAGCTATGCCTGTGATAAGGGTGGTATTTTTCCCAAAAGACCAGGTGTTATTATCTTTTCCCAGGTAAGTAAATCCATATAATTTTGTATTATGAAATGTAGATTGCACCAGGTGTAGTAGGTTTGCCAATAAAGAAGAACGGGGTTCTGGTTGTTTAGTCTGCTGATACATGCTGACACATAGGGCGCTTTATTCTTTACAATTTGTTTGCTATTGCAGTCTAACACTATTGCCTGCAAATTAGAATTGGGCATGCTAAACTAATTTTATGTTCCCGTAGCTCAGCAGGATAGAGCGTAGGATTCCTAATCCTGAGGCCGCGCGTTCGAATCGCGCCGGGGACGCCATTACATCACTTTCTCAAGTGCGCAGCCCAGTGCATGTCTGCCGCCAGCATACGTTAATACGACGCCGCGTTTTGCATCCGAGGTCATCAATTGATGGTACAAGTGGACAACATGCATCAAACTGGATGCACCCATCGGCCAACCCAGCGTTAAACTCCCGCCCATAGGATTGATACGGTCAAAATCATAATCATAAATTTGGGCGATTTGAACAGGAAACGCGGCTTTGAAATCACTGATTTCAAGGATGTCTATATCTTGTTCTTGCCATCCAAGTTTCTGACAAATTTGACATAGTAAGCCAGGTAATACTTGCGTTAATTGTTCATCGTAATGGTGTGAGATGGTCGTCAATTTTACGTGATCTGGTTTGTTCGATAACATCACACCGCAAGCACCATCTGACCATGTAGCCATGTGCGCATCTGTTAAGATGCCAGAGGCGCCAAAAATTGGTTTCATGTTTTCTATCAGCATAGGCCGTAAATCGTCGAACATGATGTCATAGTCAAGTGGATCAAGTGGGACAATACATTGTTTCAAAGTCGGCAAATGTTGCAATGTATGCTCATAGGCTTCCAATGCGTATTGATCCAAATGTTCGCGTGCCATATTTTGAAAACGGCAAAAACTTTCAATCACTTCACTTAAACGTCGCTGATTGTCATGTTCGATCAATAAATCAGTAATAATATGGTCGCTGACCAAACACATGCCCTTTGCAATGCCTTGGCGAAGCCCTGCAATTAAATGTGGGGCGTGCGATAAGCTTTCAGCGCCAATGGCAAGCGCGTTCTCGGCATTATCGGCTTGAATGGCATTATAGGCTTGTTCTAGTGCAAATAGCCCGGTAGATTGACCGTAAGATACAACGCCGCCCGACAAGTGTGGATCTTTTCTAGCGCTCAGCAGCGCATGATTAAGTGGCATTTGTCCGGTGCAGGCGGTTAAAGCGCTGCCAAGAACGGCCAAATCGAAATCCCATTTTGCATGATGAATAATATGGGCTACCAAATCGATCAGATGGTACTCTGCATAATCTTGCACAAAACGTCCAAATGGTGTGCGGTAGGCCTGCGTGATGAAAACATCCGTCATTGTTTATAAGATTTATGGGATTCATTGATTTTAAATAAAAGGTAAAAGTTAAGATTAGATTACAAAATATAACGTGTTAGATCAGGGGCAGCGATAAGATCTTCGATTTTGCTGTTCACATAATCGCCATCTATAACAATTTTTTGTCCTTTTAATTCAGAAGCTTCGAAAGAAATTTCTTCAACGACGCGTTCAAGCAGTGTATGCAAACGTCTGGCCCCAATATTTTCTTGTTCTTTATTGATTTTGACGGCATATTTAGCCAAAGCAAAAATCGCATCATCTGTGAATGAAAGTGTGACGTCCTCTGTGGCCAGTAATGCTGTACTTTGTTTCAGTAAACTGGATTCTGTTGACTGTAAAATACTAACAAAATCAGCTTCTGTTAGTGGTTGCATTTGAACGCGAATGGGGAATCTTCCTTGCAATTCTGGCAGCAAATCTGTTGGCTTAGACATGTAAAACGCGCCAGAAGCAATAAATAAAATATGATCTGTTTTAATATTGCCATATTTTGTATTGATAACGGTTCCTTCAACTAAAGGTAGCAAATCGCGTTGAACGCCTTCGCGTGACACTTCAGAATTTGCATGTTTCACATTGCTGCTCACGCAAATTTTATCAATTTCATCCAAGAAAACAATACCATTTCTTTCGGCATTGATGAGGGCTTCTGCAATAACATCATTTTGATCTAATAACTTATCGGCCTCATATTCAGCGTAACTTTCAAGTGCTTCTTTTACCGTCATGTAAGAGGTCAATGCGCGGTCTGTAAATGTACGATTTAGCCATTCTCCAAACTGTAAAACTTTACTAGACCCTGAAAAATCGAAAGAGTTATATCCATAATTATCGGGCATGGTTAGTTCGATTTCTTCATCGTCCCACATACCTTTTAATAATTCTTTTTTGATCTCATATTCGCTTTTTTCACTAAGGCCCATTGACTTAATCATGCGCACCAGTTTTTGAACAGCCAAATCTTTTGCGACTTCTGCATACTGTGCCCGCATGGTTTTGCGTGATTGTTGAATCGAAACCTCGATTAAATCACGGATGATTTGTTCAACATCTCGTCCCACATACCCTACTTCGGTGAACTTAGTGGCTTCAATTTTGATAAAAGGGGCATTCACAGTTTTTGCAAGCCGCCGTGCAATTTCTGTTTTGCCAATACCGGTTGTACCAATCAATAAAATATTTTTCGGCAAAATTTCTTCTTGTAGATTTTCATCTTTAATTTGCATGCGACGCCATCTGTTGCGTAAGGCAACCGACACGGCCCTTTTGGCATTCTGGTGACCCACAACAAATTTGTCTAGTTCTTTTACCAGCTCTTTAGGCGTTAGTTGAATTGACATACTTTGTCCTCCTTTTCAGGTCTAAGATTTCACCTTGATCATCATATGTTAAGCAAAGACTTGAAAGCTGGTTGTTTGTATGAATGCAAATGTTAGCGGCAATTGCCATAGATTTTTCAACAATTTCTGTCGCTGAAAGATTTGTGTTTTGTAGCAAAGCGCAGCCTGCCGATAGTGCAAATGTTCCTCCAGATCCTATGGCATAAATTTCACCATTGCCAACAGGTTCTGGCCGAAGCACATCTCCAACGCCAGTTAATACAAATAAATCTTTGCTATCTGCTACAAGCATCATGGCTTCATAACGTCTTAAAATTTTGTCTGTGCGCCAATCTTTGGCCAGCTCAACCACTGCTTTTTCTAAGGTGCTTCCATCTTTGGATACTTTTTCTTCTTTTTGTATTTTCTCATCCAATTTTTCATACAGGCACATGGCATCTGCCGTTGCGCCAGCAAATCCTAATAGAACGCGATCGTTATTCAGTGTTCGTAATTTTTCGGCAGAATGTTTAATGACTTGATTACCAAGTGTAACTTGCCCGTCTCCGGCCAAAACCACTTGATTATTACGGCGGACACAAATAATAGTTGTGCCGTACCATGTCGTGGGAGAATTGTGCATATTTATATAAGTTTTATCATCTGCCTAATATTATTCTAATATAAAAATAGTTTTTATATGATATTGAAATTATAAATTAATTATTATATGTAATATTGTATTTGTCATCCTGACGCACGTCAGGATCCAGCAACAAAATAGTACGCTATGTGTTGGTGATCAGATTTTTTGGATCCTGACGTGCGTCAGGATGACAGACCAAGCGTGGATCAGAATCGATAGCTTATGCCGACTGGCAGTTCTCTTGCAGGATCTGCGGCTGCGGCGTGATGTTTAATATCGGAATCATGGCTGTTAGGATTTGCTTAGTGATGGGCACAACATTCCAGCCACCTGTTGCAAAGCCGTAAGTGCCTTCAATCGCTTTAGGATTATCCAGCATTGTTAAGCCATAAAATTTACGCCCGTCTGGTGCTGTTACACTCCAGATAAACGTCGTCATACGGCCATCTTTGTTATAGCGTCCGCAAATTAAAGCTTGCGCTGTCCCTGTTTTACCAATCAAATATAATCCATCTATATTACATGATTTGGCAGTACCTTCTGTTACAACTAAACGCATCAATTTATGAATAGATTCAGAAACGTCTTTAGCTATGACTGGTTTACGTGTCTCTCTTCGTATTTTTAGAGCCCTTAAATCATCGGAGTTGCGTTTTAATAATGTAGGAAATACTCTGTGTCCGTCGTTGAGCAAGGTAGCAACAGTTCTCAAAAATGTAATTGGTGCAATAGCAATACCATAGCCATAAGATATTGTTTTTGATTGGATATCTCCCCAAACTTTAGGAGCACGCGTGTTGCTTACTTCTGGAATTTCTAATTTTGGCTTCTTAAGCAAACCAAATTTTTTGAAAAAATGCTGCTGAACTTTGGGGCCAAAGCGCATGGACATTTGAATATTACCTATATTAGAAGAAAATTTAAAAACTTCTTGAAATGAAAGCACACGCCGTTTTGGTTGAAAATCATCAACGGTAAAACGTCCTAAACGCACAGGATGCCTGGCATCATAGGTGCATCCCCAATTGGCAGTTTTTGTTGCTAAGGCAATAGCAAAATTAATAATTTTCAGGACAGAGCCAGCTTCAAATAACCCCTGGAAGTTACGGTTAAATGCGCTTTTAATTTTTTCAGAAGAATCGCCGCCATCTCCTGCAAAATCGGGTAAAGAAGCCGCGCATAAAATCTGACCATCTTGATCCATGATCATGACATTGCCGCCTTTGGCTTTGTATTTATGCATCCCTTCTTCAAGAATGTCGCGTGCTATTTCCTGAAGGCCAATGTGCAAAGACAAGTGCATGTCTTTTTTCTTGTCAAACAAATCTTTGTCGAATGCTTTTTCAATGCCGGAAGCGCCCCTGCTGTTTTCATCACAAAAACCAAGGACGTGGGCGCAGCTTCTTCCATGGGGGTATACGCGGGTGTAAACAGATTTAAAAAATAAGCCAGGCAATCCTAAGTCTTGTAATAATGATTTGGTTTGGGGGGATACATTTTTACAAATGGGAATGTATCTTTTTTTTGATAGTAGATTTTTCAAGACAGCTTTTTCTGACACACAAGGAATAATGCGTTTTAGCTGGCGGGCTGTTTCTTTAGGATCTAGGACAAGCCGGGCATCGGCGAATAAAGTATAGGCTAAAACATCTGTTGCCAAGATATTACCGACAGAATCATAGATGGTGCCGCGTTTTGTTTCATCAATGCCAGACCTGGAGAGTGTTACGTGTGGAGCGTAATTGACGTATCCTAAGTACACTAGTCTGCCAAGGATTGTACAATAAACGGCTAAGCAACATGCCAAAAAAATGGCAACACGGGAACGCGCATCTTTTAGGCGTTTTTCTTGTGCCACGTGATGTTTCCATAAGGAAATGTGCCAATTAACTTTTAAGAGCATGCCCATCAACCATCTGATTCAATTCTGTTGGCCTCATATTTAATACTTGGACTGCCAATTTTTTTAGGCGTCTTGGAGAGTTCAAATAAGTCCACTCTGCCTGTAATGCTCTGATCTCATCTTGGCGCTGCACAATAGCGCGCCCCATACTTCGATTATAGCTACAAAGTTCAGAGATATGGAATTTAAAAGTAAAAACTGTAATAAGTGGGACGATACAATATAAAATTGTGCTTAAATAAGTGCCCAAAAACATATGACAGTCCAAAGATATACCTCGCCTATTGTATCATAAACTTGGTATGGATATAAATAAAATTTATCATTTGTATTCGTCGGATCTACAACAATGGGCGATCGCATCATAACTGGCAAGGTCTGTCTTCCCGGGCGTTACAGACGCTTGCGCTTCAGCGCTTAGCGTCTGTTAGAACCGGGATCCAGGTATAAATGAAGAAGTACTGGATCCCGGCTCCCAAGAAACACTATGGCAGCGTAGCTGCCGAGTATTTCGTAGGGTCCGGGAAGACAGCTGGAAGTTACATTATTTCAAACAAGTAGACAGTCGAGATACGACCCATTCCCTCTTAAGTAAAGGCAATAACGATTTCATGTCCGGGCCGTGATCAAAGCCTGTTAATGCTTGGCGAAGTGGCATAAACAGCTCTTTGCCTTTGCGTTCTGTACGTGTTTTGATTGCCTGCGTCCATAAATCCCATGTGTCTTCATCCCACTTTTCTGGCAGTGTTTCTAAACAAATCGCATAAAAACTGATATCCGTAATTTTTTTGCCCACAAATGTATCGTCGAAAATATGATTCCAAGGCGCAATTTCTTGACGGTTTTGCAGGTTGAACCTGATCAAATCCCAGGCTTGCTTTGAAAATTTTATTTTAATGTGTTCTTGTATCAGCCACGAATAAGGCGCGTGTGAAATCCATTTTTGATTTAAATGCTGCAGTGTTTCTGGATCAAACTTGGGGGGGTTTCCGCCAAAATGTTTCATATCAAAGTCTTGTAGCAATTCATCCATATCGTAGGCCAAATGAACGTTTAGAGGAGTTCCCAGGTAACGCAAATAAGACAGAATCGTTAATGGTTCAATCCCTTGTTCTTTTAAGTCTTGGATCGATATACTGCCCAAACGTTTGGAAAGCGCTTCCCCTTTTGGGCCTGTAAAAAAGCTCATATGGCCAAATTCAATTTGTAATGGTTTTGTCAGCACCTCGGCAACTGCTTCAAAAATAGGAATTTGCGCTGCTGTATTATAAATGTGATCTTCGCCTCGAAAAATGTGTGTAATACCTTCATCAACATCATCAATAACGGATGGCAGGGTATACAGATACGTACCATCTTCTCTAACGACTATCGGGTCGCTCATCGTTGAGGTGTGAATGGTAAAATCCCCGCGCACTAAATCTTTCCAGTGCACGTCGCGATCTGGCAGTAAAAAACGCCAGTGAGGTTTGCGGCCTTCATTTTCAAATTTTTCTTTTGCTTCCGCAGACAAATTATGATGCGCGCGGTCATACACAGGCGGCAAACCACGGACCAACAAAATTTTACGTTTTGCTTCTAATTCTTCAGAAGTTTCATAACAGGCATACAAAAAACCTTTTTCGATCAGTTTTCCTTTGATAAAATCATATCGATCAAAATGGTGGGATTGATGAAATGTTTTGGAGTACGTAATGCCGACCCATTTCAAATCTTCAAAAATACCTTCTAGAAATTCAGAGGTGGATCTTGACGTGTCGGTATCATCAATTCGTAAAATGAATTCAGCATTATTTTTTTTTGCAAACAAAAAATTGATCAGCGCTGTTCGAATATTACCCACATGCATACGCCCTGTTGGGGATGGTGCAAAACGAACTTTCGGGTGAGACATTGCGCGCCTGATTTGTGATAATACTTTATTGTACACGGCTTATCCGGGTTCTTCTATGCTGCGCCTGTTTGTTGAAGATGCATTGGCAGTAAATCAAACAATTCGCGCGTCCAAGGAACACAAACATTATCTTGAAAAAGTCATGCGTACAACTGATAAAAATGTTGTGATTTTCAACGGCAAAGATGGTGCGTTTCTTGCCGCATACGCAGCGGGGCAGTTTCACATAACAGAGCAAATGCGGGCTTGTGAATCTTTGCCTAAAAAAGCATTGGCATTTGGTCTTATTAAAAGTCACCGTTTATCTTGGTTGATTGAAAAATCGTGTGAGCTTGGCGTAACAGATTTATATCCCCTTATCACGGAGCGGGTTCAATTCTCAGGGTTTAAAGCAGAACGTTATGTACGTATTTTAATAGAGGCTGCTGAACAATGTGGAAGGATGGATGTGCCGGTTTTGCACGCAGCACAACACCTTGATGAATTTTCAAATGCTCTACCTTGTGACTATTTCTGGAACTTCGGGGCATTGTCGGCCGACGAATCGCTAAAACATAGAAATAATCCATCCGGATATATTGTTGGTCCGGAAGGAGGATTGACCGACAAAGAAGAACAAACACTTGCAAGTGCTGGCGCTTTGCCCTTTTCAATGGGAGATCTCACCCTACGTGCTGAGACAGCAGGTCTCTGGTGCTTATCTCAACCTGTACTGCTTGCAAGCGTTGCGTAATTTGCCTGAAGTCACAAACTAAATCATAATAAAGTGTGTTTTTTATTTTTGGCCCACACAAGTGAAAAGTAAGATTTTATGGGCGTCTGTTATTCCTGCTGGATTTGCAATATTTTCAATGCTATTTGGTTCTGGCAACATTATGTTTCCTATTCACACCGGCAAAATAACTGGATCAAACTTTGCTTTTGGTACCATTGGATTTTTGCTAACCGGTATTCTCATGCCCGTGATTGGTTTGCTTGGTGTTGTCCTTGCCAAGGGGGATACGCGCAACTATTTTAAAGAACTACCCTACCCCCTCTATTTCTTATTGATTTCTTTCTTGTTGGCCTTGCTTGGTCCGTTTTTTGTTGTGCCTCGCTGTATTCACACTGCTTATGGAGGTATTGCCCAATTCACCCCTGTACCTTTTTGGGTGTTTTCTGCTTTCTTCACATGCAGTTTGTTCATGCTGTCTTATGATCATTCCCGGGTTGTGGGACTTATTGGAAAATTCATATCCCCTTTTAAAATTGGGGGCATAGCCATTATAACGTTGGGTTGTCTTTATTTTGCACCTGACGTTATTAGCAATCTAGAGCTATCGTCTTGGCAGGGATTTTTAGAAGGTATGCAACAGGGTTATCAAACGATGGATTTGCCGGCAAGTCTTTTTTTCTCGGCAGCAATTTATGCTTACTTAGGGCAAGTAATCAGTACAGATAGCGTGGCTGGTCGGCGTCAATTATTAAAAAATGCTGCGCTTGCTTGCGTGATTGGAGAAAGCATTATAGCTGTCGTTTATATCTGTTTTGTAAAACTGGGGGCCAGTTATGCCCCAATTTTGAACAATCTTTCGATGGAAATGTATTTTCCCGTACTTGCCAAAACAGCTTTGGGATCTTACGCCCTTCTGCTGATAGCCTTTACGTTGTTTTTCTCATGTCTTGCAACGGCATTGATTTTGGTAGATTTGTACACAAGCTATTTGCATGAAGATATTTTTAGAAAAAAACTACCACGGTTTGTTTCTATGCTGATGACCTGTGGTATTGGTTATGGTATTTCACTTATGGGATGCGGGCAATTGTGTAATTTTTTCGTGCCAATTTTGACATACGTCTATCCAACATTGGTTGTTTTTGCGATTTATAAATTGTTCCGTATTTATATGCAGACAAGAGTATGAAGATGCGCCAATTCTCAATTTGGCCGTCATCCTCGGCACGGTGCGATAGCAGCGGGACCGAGGATGACGGCCAAACTGAGTACTACCCATGAAAATCAGAGTTTACAAATCACAGCGCGAGTTGCAGGTTCTTGATGAAGAAGGTGATGTCATCAAAACTTACCGGGTTAGTCTGGGATTTAATCCTGTTGGCCCTAAAGAAAAAGCAGGTGACGGAAAAACACCGGAAGGGTTGTATCAGCTGATTCGCAATCCTGGCACCCTGCACCCGCTTGGGTATATGGTCACGTATCCCACTTTGGAGCAAACTG